>TARA_R100000306_G_scaffold742_2_pt1 | contig 35981 bp, 28 predicted proteins | sample TARA_R100000306 | Tara Oceans TARA_R100000306 (sample SAMEA2620824) | marine metagenome | biome: marine biome (ENVO:00000447); feature: mesopelagic zone (ENVO:00000213); material: "saline water (ENVO:00002010), including plankton (ENVO:xxxxxxxx)" | depth 1000 m | reverse complement strand
TAACGATCCTATACGTATTGTTTTTATTTGTACACATAACTCGAGACGGAGTCATTTAGCACAAATATGGATGCAAGCGTTAGCATATTATCACGGTGTCAATTTGTTTTATAGTTACTCGGCAGGGACTGAGGAAACAGCTGTATATCCATCAGTAATTGATACATTAAAAAGTTCAGGTTTTTTAACAGAACAATTATCTAAATACGATAACCCTGTGTATGCTGTAAAGTTTGATTATAATGAACTTGCTGTGATTGCTTTTTCAAAGGAATTAGCTTCCAGCTTTAATCCGAAATCTGAATTTGCTGCGATTATGACTTGTTCCCAAGCCGATGAAGGCTGTCCGTTTATTGCTGGTGCCGAAAAGCGTATTCCTATTACCTATGAAGATCCAAAAGCCTTTGATAATACGGATGAAGAAGAAGCAAAATACAAAGAACGAAGCCTACAAATCGCTACGGAATTACAGTACGTATTCCAACAACTTACACTTAAATAGTATAACTGTCACTTCGAGTACTATAAAAGACACATAAGTGGATTTTATGGTGTATCGAGAAGTCTAACCAAGTAAAACTATTATGCAAAACAAAAAATTAAGCTTTTTAGATAATTATCTAACCCTTTGGATTTTTATTGCGATGGCAATAGGAGTAGGGATTGGGTATTTTTACCCTTCCTTTCCCCAAATAGTTGATTCGTTTAGTTCTGGTAGTACTAATATTCCCATCGCGATTGGGCTTATCGTGATGATGTATCCGCCTTTAGCAAAAGTAAACTTTCGACTGCTGCCTAAAGTATTTAAGAATGTAAAAATACTTTCAATATCCTTGATCCTTAATTGGATTATTGGCCCAGTATTGATGTTTATTCTGGCAATTATCTTTTTACAAGATTATCCTGAATATATGGTAGGCCTTATTCTTATTGGTTTGGCACGTTGTATTGCAATGGTATTGGTATGGAACGACCTTGCTGAAGGAAGTAGCGAATATGGAGCCGGATTAGTCGCCTTAAACAGTATATTTCAAGTATTTGCGTATAGTTTTTACGCGTGGTTGTTTATAACGATACTACCACCATACTTCGGGTTTGAAGGGGCTATCGTCGATATTTCCATCGCTACTATTGCAGAAAGCGTTGCTATTTATTTAGGGATCCCGTTTTTAATGGGAATTTTAAGTCGTCTTATTTTAGTGAAAGCAAAAGGAGAAAAGTGGTACACAGAAACATTTATACCCGCAATATCACCTCTAACCTTAATTGCCTTATTGTTCACAATTGTAGTTATGTTTTCTCTAAAAGGAGAATTAATTGTAGAAATACCAATGGACGTTGTAATCATTGCGGTTCCATTATTAATCTACTTTGCGTTGATGTTTATCATTGGCTTCTTTTTCAGTAAAGCGATGGGAGCAGACTATGATAAAAATGCTGCTATTTCGTTTACCGCTGCCGGAAACAACTTTGAACTCGCAATTGCAGTGGCTATTGCGGTATTCGGTCTTAACTCTGGGCAAGCGTTTGCAGGGGTTATTGGTCCGTTGGTTGAAGTACCGGCTTTAATTTTACTGGTTAGGGTTTCTTTTTGGCTTCGGAAGAAATATTATCTCAAAACAGCTTAGCGGTTGTTCTTTTTCTGAAAAATTATTTAAAAGTTATCATTTCTATAACTAAAAACTATTTCAGAAAACCATATTTTGTACTTGATTACTTATACTTAAGCGTTATCTCGATACAATTTGGAAAAGAACAAAGAAAAAACAACTACAGAACAGCCTAAAAGTAAAGCTGGAAAGAAAAAGTACCGCATATTCCGACGCATTGCAAGAGTAATGTTAGGGATATTGGTATTTCTTCTATTACTTGTTTTGTTTATTAGAAGTCCCTGGGGGCAAGGCATTATTGTAGATAAAGTTGTTTCATATGTATCCGATAAAACGAATACCAAGGTTGAAATAGAAAAGCTTTTTATCACCTTTGACGGTGATATTATGCTGAAAGGTTTGTTCATGGAAGATAAAAAAGGCGATACGCTTGTCTATTCAAAATCATTGGAGGCCGATGTACCACTTTTGCCAATCATTCGTGGGAACGGTGTTGGCGTAGAGTCCGTAGACTGGGAAGGACTGCGTGTCAATATTATTCGTAAAGATTCAGTTTCGGGTTATAACTTTCAATTTTTAATTGATGCTTTTACTTCGGAAGACACTACCACCGTCGCAACCGATACTACATCGGCACCTATGAATATTATTATAGGTGATTTAAATTTTAAAGATTTTGATGTTGTTTACAATGATGCCGTTTTGGGCATTGATAGTCGGTTTACAGTTGGTGAGTTAGAACTTGAAATGGACAAAACGGACTTGGAAAACATGGATTTCAGGGCTTCGGAAGGAACTATTAGAAACAGCCGCATAAAGTATATTCAAAACCCAGTGCCTGCCACACCACCTGCTGATGTTCCTTTACCATTTTTAGCGATAGATGAACTTACCATTGAAAATGTCTTTGCAACATATCAAGATAATGTACAAGGTTTAAGCGCTGAAGTAGATTTAGTTGATTTTTATGCTGAAGTTCCTAAAATTAATTTAACGAATCAAGCTTTTGAAATAGGCGCGTTGGAACTTAACAAATCCATTGTGACAATTAATATGAAGTCGAATAACGATGAAACAGATGAAGACAGTGGAAATGTTGTAGCGTCAAAAAACGCATCTTTATGGCCTAACCTTCTTGTTTCTATAGATGAAATTGATTTTTATGAAAATAATATCAACTATTCAGTTGACGGTGCAAAACCTGTTAAAGGAACTTTTAATCCTAATGCCATTTCCATATCCAATCTAGAGTTGCAAGCATCAGACATTTCATTAAAAGACAAAATGGCCAATCTTAACTTGGAAAACCTTTCGTTTCAAGAAGGGTCTGGAAATTCAGTCCATAAAGCTGCGGTAAGCCTTGCCGTTACTGATACAAATATGAACGTGTCCGATCTTTCGGTTGCAGCCAATAACAGTAGCCTTTCCGGAAATGCCACGTTACAATACGCCAGTTTAAATGCATTGATTGATTCCCCAGAAACTACAAAAGCCAATGTAAATATCACTTCATTTAGGGTTGCCTTACAAGATGTTTTTCAATTTCAGCCTGACTTAAAAAACAACGAATATTTAAAAACCGCGAGTAAGCGCCCTGTTTCAGGAAGTATTAGAGCTAATGGTGTATTGAGTGCTTTGCAAATTCCATCTGCGAAGGTGAATTGGGGAAAAACGACCTATGTTTCGGCTACAGCAACGGTTTATAATGCAACCGACCCTGAGCAACTTTCTTTCGATGTTCCTTCATTCACGGCCGAAACCATAAAAAGTGATCTTGTTCAATTTGTTCCAGAAGAAGAATTAGGTGTTCAGCTTCCAAAGGATATTGCATTGCGCGGTACTGCAAGCGGAACCCCCGATGATATTACTGCTGATGCTAATTTAACTACTTCGCAAGGGGTAGTAACCGTAAAAGGAAACTTCAAAAATACAGATGAGCTGGCTTTTAATGCCGATTTCAACATAGAGGAATACAATGTTGGCGAATTGTTACAAGATAAACAGTTCGGGAAACTATCATTAACAGCTTCCGCAGAAGGAAAAGGAACAACCATCAACACCTTAAATGCAACTGCTGAAGTAGTGGTGGATAGCTTCCAGATGAACGACTATAAAATTCGGGATTTAAAAATCACTGGAAATGTAAAAAACGGAAAAGGGGATATTGTTTCAAAATACAAGGATAAAAACCTGAATTTAGATTTAAACGCTTCCGTAGTGTTGGATTCCGTGGCGCCTGAAGCAAGTCTAGACCTTCATTTAATTGGTGCCGATCTAGAAGCATTGGGATTAATGGACCGTTATGTGCGTGCAGGAATGCAATTAAATGCCGATTTTGTAAGCAACGGGGATAGTTTCGATGTTATTTCGACCATTGGTGATGGCGTGATTGTGTATGATGATAAAAGCTATTTATTGGGTAGTCTTCTGGCTACGGCTCACGTTAGTAGCGATACTACATCTATATGGGTGGACAATAAAATGCTGAACCTAACCTTAGAGTCCAATTCGGACCCACAACGATTTAGTGCGGCTGTTCAAAAACATATTTCCAGTTACTTTTCTAAAAAACCCGTGAATACAGATACTTTACAAAACCCTGTAGATTTAACGGTAAAAGGAACCATACGGCAATCACCCGTTTTAAACGAAGTATTTCTAGTCAATGTGAAAGACATGGACACGATTGACTTATCAGTCGATTTTAAGGAAAAAGAACGATTATTAACAGCTAATATCGTAGCACCACATATTAATTACGGCGGAAATGAATTGGATAGTCTTGAGGTTTCGATGCGAACGAGTCAGGACGACTTTCAGTTTAATGCAGGCTTTAACGCAATTAATGCAGGGCCATTGGCGATTCAAAAAACAGAAATAAAAGGAAATAAGGATGGTGAAAAGCTATTGTTGGATTTCCTTTCATATCACAACGATGAAAAGTTAATTCAAATTCAATCTGAAATAACGGGTACAAGTGACAAGCTTCGGTTTCATGTAAATCCCGATTCGTTGATTATTCAGAAAAACCCTTGGAAGGTTCCGGCTAATAATGAAGTGCTTTTAAGTGAATCGAAAATTGAATTTAATGAATTTCGTTTCAGTAGAAATAATCAGTCTTTAGAAATTACAGACAAACTGCCTAATGAAAAGGACCATATTGGTATCAATTTTGAAAATTTTAAATTAAGTGAATTCCTCAATTATTTAAACCCTGAAGAGCAATTAGCCACTGGAATCTTAAACGGTCAAGTTGTATTAGAAGATGTTTTTGGCAATACAGGCTTATTGGCCGATTTTGATATTCAACAACTTAGTTTGTTGGATGTAAATTTAGGAACTCTAAGCGTTGATGCCGGTTCTACTGGCGGAAATGGATACGATTTTAATGCTGCTTTAAAAGAAGGCGCCATCGATATGGATATAACAGGTGATTATATAGCAACCACTAAAAGTCCTAATTTAAATATCGATATTGACATCAATGAATTTAAAATGAGGGCCTTGGAAGGCTTTACACAAGGTGAAGTTACAGAAGCTGATGGTAGTTTCTCTGGTCAGTTTACTATTAATGGAACGTTAGCTGACCCCGTTTATAAAGGAAACTTACTATTCTCTGATGCTGACTTTAAGGTAGCAAAACTAAACGCTGCCTTTACATTGGCCGATGAAGAACTTACGGTTGACAATAAAGGATTGTCCATGAGTAACTTTACCATCGCAGATGAAAACGGTAACACATTTACAGCTTCGGGTAACATCGGTACAGAAAACCTTGTTAATCCCACCTTCGATTTACAATTAAAAGCCAAGGATTTTCAAGTGCTAAACGCCACAGAAGATGATAATGATTTCCTCTACGGAACCGCAACTTTTGATGCCGATGCAACGTTGTCGGGTGATCTTCAAATTCCGGTATTAAAAGGTTCGCTTACGGTAGGGTCTAATACCGATGTTACCTATGTGTTGCCTTCAGCAGCTGTAAATATTGAAGAACGTGACGGAATTGTAATTTTTGTAAACCGCGAAAATCCAGATGCTATTTTAACCCGAACCGAAGAACAAACAGCCACAGTTACCGGTTTTGATATTTCAGCAGACTTAAATATTGGGAAAGAAGCACAAGTAAAAATTATTATTGATGAAGAAACGGGTGATAATTTTCAAGTTTCCGGAGAAGGGGAGTTTAATTTCACGTTGAACCCGAATGGACGAATGAATTTGAGCGGTGTGTATGATGTTGCCGACGGTCATTATGAAATGAATTTATATAACGTAGTGAACCGAAGATTTGAGTTAGACCCCAGTAGTCGTATTACTTGGTCTGGCGATCCGTTTGATGCCAAATTGGATGTTCGTGCTATTTATGATGTAGAGGCTTCCGCTTCGCCTTTAATGGCTTCGCAGACTTCCGGGGCGGATCCTTCGGTAAAAAACAAGTACAGACAAGTATTGCCTTTTTATGTGTATTTGAATGTAGATGGCGAGTTGATGCAACCTAAAATTTCGTTTAATTTAGATATGCCAGAAGACGAACAAGGTTCGGTTGGCGGGCAAGTATATGGTCGTATTCAACAATTGAACCAGCAAGAAAACGAATTGAACAAACAAGTATTTTCATTATTGGTGTTGAATCGTTTTTACCCAGAACCTGGTAGTGACGGCAGTAGAGGAGGAGCGGCAAGTATTGCACGAGACAACCTGAATGATGCGCTGTCTGATCAGTTAAATGTTTTTTCAGATAAATTATTGGGCGATACGGGAGTAGAGCTAGACTTTGGTTTGGATAGTTATACTGATTATCAAGGTGATACCCCACAAGAGCGTACCCAATTGGATATTGCTGCTAGAAAGAAATTGTTTAACGATCGCCTAATTGTAAGTGTGGGTAGTGAAGTAGACTTACAGGGAAGTAGCTCTACCGGTGAGCCAGCACCTTTAATTGGAAATGTGAGTTTAGAGTATATTTTAACTGAAAATGGACGCTACCGATTAAAAGGCTTCCGAAGAAATGAATTTGAAAATGTAATAGATGGGCAAACCATTGTAAGTGGTATTGCGCTAATTTTTACACAAGAATTTAATGAGTTTAAGGATTTATGGGACGCCATGCTTCGATCACAATCTAAAGAAGAAGAAAACCCTGACACAGAAACCGAAAAAGAACAAAAAGATAACAAGTAACGACGTGAACGTAACTACAACATATAAACAAGTAGGTTTATTAACATGCCTTTTTCTTCTACTACAAGCGTGTAGTGTGAAAAAATTCATTCCCGAAGAAGAACGGCTTTATACTGGTGCCGAAATAGAAATTAAGGCAGATTCTACGATTAAAAACCAAGCTCAGTTGAAAACTGTTTTAGAAAATACGCTGCGGCCAGAGCCTAATAAAAAGTTTTTAGGAATGTACCCAGGACTTTATTATTACTATAAAGTACAAGATTCTACACCCGGATTTTTAAACAAATGGTTGTATAAACAAATAGGAGAAGAACCTGTTTATCAATCTGATGTGGAACCTTACCAAGTTGAGCAGATATTATTAAATCGATTGGAAAATAGAGGGTTTTTCTATAGTACGGCAAGTTCAGAATTTACTGAAAGTGAAAATAAACCCGAAGCTTCTATAAAATACACCGTAAATGTTCCTACGCCTTACAAAATGGAAACCTATCAATTAGATAGTTTGCCACAACCTATTTATAGTGATATGCAAAGTAGTGTGGCAACTTCAAAATTGACACCCGGTATGCGGTTTGATTTGTCAAATATGAAGTTGGAACGCGAACGTATTGATAGCGATTTAAAGAAAAAGGGGTACTATAATTTTAACCCCAGCTTTCTCATTTTTGAAACGGATACCAACCAATATGACAACAAACGGTTTGATTTATATTTGAGACTGAAAAAGGAAGTACCTACAAAAGGTATTATTCCATATAAAATTTCAAAAGTGAATATTTATCCAAATAACGATGTGCAAACGGATTCCACAACAATGGATACGGTTCGGTTTCAGGATAAAAACTACATACAAAAAGGAACTTTTTTTAAGCCGAAATATTTAGATCCGTTTGTAACCTTAGAAGAAGGAGCGTATTACAACCCCGAAACTTCTCGAAATACAGCGAGGCGGTTGTCAACCATTGGCGCGTATAAATTTGTCAATATTCAGTATAGGGTAAAGGATTCTTCAGCAACCGATTCTTTAGGTATTCTAGAAGCCGATATCTTCCTATCACCATTAAATAAACGAGCCATTCGAGCTGAATTGCAAGCCGTAACCAAATCGAACAATTTTGCGGGGCCACATTTGGCATTGACTTTCAGCAACCGTAATTTGTTTAAAGGAGGCGAAACGTTAAATATTACAGCAAATGCTGGTTATGAATTCCAAGCTGGCGGTGGGAGTAACAGTACGGGAAGAACCAGTCTAGATCTAGGATTAAAAACCGAACTTATTTTTCCGCGGGTTATTTCACCTATAAAAATTGATGATAATTTCTTTGAATATTCCATTCCGAAGACCAAAACCAGTATTGGGGTTAATTATTTAAACCGAAGTAAATTGTACACCTTGCTTTCGGGTACCGCTTTATTTGGTTATTCGTGGCGAGCAAATCGATATGTTACACACGATATAAATCCAATATCCATTAATTACACAAGACTTTCTGATACTACCGAAGAGTTTGAAACAATTTTAGAAGATAACCCCTTCTTACAGCGTAGTTTCGATCAAGAGTTTATATCGGGACTTACCTATTCCTTTACCTATAACGGAATGGTAGATACGCAAGAAACGCATCAATTTTACCTGAATGCTACGCTGGACGTAGCCGGAAATTCCATTAGTTTATTAGGGCAAACTGAGGAAGCTGGTGAGCCTAAAACCTTTTTAGGGTTGGAGTATGCACAATACGCCAAAGCCGATATAGATGGTAGGTATCATTTTAACTTCGGAAAAGAACAAACTATCGCTACCCGTTTATTTGCAGGCTATGGATATGCCTACGGAAACTCAGATGTATTACCCTATGTAAAACAGTATTTTTCCGGGGGCCCGTATAGCGTTCGAGCTTTTCAAATTCGCTCTTTAGGACCCGGAACCTACGATGGAGGTGATGAAACTGATTCCTTTTTTGATCAAACGGGGAACATTCGGTTAGAAGCTAATGTGGAATACCGATTCCCTTTATTTTCATACTTAAAAGGCGCTGTATTTGCCGATGCCGGAAACATTTGGAACTCGAAAGCCAATGAAGCTTTAGACGGACAAGGAAAATTCTCTTCTAATTTTATTAGTGAATTGGGTATGGGAGCAGGAGTAGGAGTTCGAGTAGATATTCAGGGCTTTGTGCTTCGTTTTGATTTGGCAGCACCTTTTCACGATCCATCACTTGATGAAGGGGAACGCTTTGACTTTCAATTAGACAACCCAGTATTTAATTTTGCTATCGGGTATCCATTTTAACTTCTTATTTAATAGTATTGAATCATTATGAAATTAATATTTGCAACCTCCTTCTTATTGCTAACTGTTACTGCTATAGCACAGAAAAAGGAAGAACAGGACTTTTCAGCATTTAAGGATTATTATCCCATTGCCCAGCGGCCATATTTATCGGGAGGTTTTGGAAATAATGAATACGAACAAATTCTATTTGACGCAAAACCCGTTGTCTATTACGGCGTTTACAACGACATTCGAAAATCACTAACGAGGGACAGTATCGTACGAGGTGATGCCTTCTATCTTACCTTACAACCTCAGTTACGAATGTATCAGGGAAACTCAAAACCCGTAAAAACACCGTCTTACAAAGCCTTATTGGGTTGGCAATCCATATTGAGAACCAATAATAACAATTTTCTCACCATGGCCGTTGAAACAGGTCATTATAGCAACGGACAAACGGGAGCTGCTTTTAGTACTGAATTTGAAGATGAATCTGAAGAAGGACAAGCCGTTTACGAAACCATTACCAATGACACCGACCTTTCAGCCATATTGAACCGAACAAACGGAAACTTTTCTACTAATCTTTCTCGGTTGTCATTTAATTATCGGGTAAACCGTTTTGATGCAGAGAACAATCCAAAACGGATTCATTCGTATACGTTTACGTATCAGTTGTACCACAATAATTTTATGGGACTTTTTGATTTTGGAGGCTATAACCCAAAGGATATTGCTATATATGGCCGCCATCAGTTTGAAATGGGATATGAATTTACTGGTTATTATAAAAGTATGCGTTATACAGTGGGGCAGGAGGTCTTTTTGCATTTAGAATCACATCCTTCCGCCGATCCTTACCGTTCTAAAACGTATGGAATATTATACCCTTGGGATACGGATTTAGGTTTTTTTGCAGATTTTGCATTTGGGTTTGATGATTATAACTATCGATTTGTGGATAGTTTTCCTCGTTTTTCAATTGGGATAACGTGGGATTGGTTTACACCTTTTGTGGTAAAACCACCGAAAGTTAATAGGGGTAACCCTTAATTACAATTTAATCGACACAAGGTTTTTTAACCAATGGAAACTCAGTGTTAAAAGTAAGTGATGAAGGTGTGGTAAAAACTTGTTTTTCACCTTTCATCTCTGTAGGGCCATAACCTTGTAGTAATGTGTCATTTTTAATACGAAAAGCAACTTCTCGAACACTTTCTACACCTTCTGATTCAAACGTATATTTGGCTAATAGCACATTGCTTTTAATTAGTCCTTTAAATCTACCCGTGTTTTTATCCTTTTCAGCTAAAGCGAATAATAGAGTTCCTGTAATAGAATCTTCTTTTTTTAGAACTTGTAACGAAATTGTTGATCTATTATCATTATATACATAACAGCCTTTTTCTAATCCTTTGGGCTTTTTTTTCTGCTGTTCAACATCTTCTTTTTCTTTTGTTGAAGTGTTTTCTTTTTTATTTGAGTTACAACTTATAACAATAAGAAATAGGAAAGCTGAAAATAATGATATGTTAATGCGTTTCATAGCGTTTGTTTTTCGTTTTTTTAAATGTACAAGAATGGTTGGGTATGAAACTGTAAAGAAATCATAAAGTATGTAAGTTGTTAGTCAAAGCAATTGTTTGAATAAAAAAACCCGAAAGCATTACACCTTCGGGTTTTCAATTATTAAAATAAAAACAACTTACTCTTTAATCAACTGTTTTGTGATGGTGCCGTTTTCACTGCTAATACGTACTAAATAGGTCGCACTTGCTAGATTGGTAACATCAATAGTTTTTTGAGCGCCCATTCCATTCAAGTTGATAGTTTGTATCACACGACCGGTAAGATCATAGATAACTGCTTCTTTCAAATTGTTTTGTAATGGGTTGCCAATCGTCACTTGATTGTTTGCTGGGTTAGGGTATAACTGAACAGTACCTAAAGTATCTGCTCCTTGCACACCCAATTCACTTTCTACTGTCAACTCAAAAGTACAAGTACCTATATTTCCATTGTCATCTTCTGCAGTTAAGGTAACAGTATATACACCATCGCCTATAAGTTCTCCCGGAGCTGGATCTTGTGAAGTGATTGTTACGGTATCAGCACAGTTATCAGTAGCCGAAGCCTCACCTGTGGCAAAGTAATCAGGTATTTCATAGAATAAGTTTCCTTCTCCCGGATCTACCGTTTGGTCTGCAGGACACGTTACAACTGGTGCCATTACATCTACTACTGTTACTTCAGCAAAACACGTACTTAAGTTTCCGTTTACATCGCTAACAAATACTTGAACAGTAACGGGTGTACCAATATCACTACAGTCAAACTCTGTAATGTCCACTGCTGTGGTATCAATACCACAAGCATCGTCATTGCTCGCAATTACATCACCTGGCAATAAGGTAGCGGTACCATCTTCGCCTAATTCAAGGGTGAAGTCAGCACAAACTAAGTCTGGCGATGTGTTATCTTCTACTGTTACCATAGCCGTACAAGTTGCTGTATTGCCATTGTTGTCTGTTACGGTTAATTCTACAGCATTCACTCCAACGTTGGAACAATCGAACGTATCCATATCTAGGTCGTAACTAGCAATGCCACAGGCATCGGTAGAGCCACCATCTACATCCATCCCTGTAATGCTAACTAAACCAGTAGCATCAAGCTGAACGGTAATATCTTGACAAACCACATCTGGTGCTGTGATATCTTCCACGGTTACGATAGCTGTACAAGTTGATGTATTTCCATTTACATCGGTTACCGTTAAGGTTACATTGTTGTCACCTACGTTAGAACAATCAAAAGTATCTTGATCGATAACAATAGTATCTACACCACAAGCATCTGTTGAACCACCGTCTAAATCAGCAGCAGTAATGGAAGCTGAACCAAATTCATCTAACTGAATGGTGATATTCTCACATGCAGCCAACGGTGCTTCGTTGTCTTCTACAGTGATATCAAACGTACATACGCTGGTATTACCACTAGCATCAGTAGCAGTAAACTCAATAGTCGATACACCCACCGGGAACTGACTACCAGAAGGTAATCCGTCAGTCTGTGTTACGGTCACACCAGAACAGTTGTCTGTTGCCAAAGCATCTGGGAAGGTTACTGTTGCATAACAATCTCCCGGATCGGTACTAACTAACGTATCCATTGCACAAATAATAGTTGGGGCGATAGCATCTTCTACTGTAACTGTAGTAGTACACGTAGAAGTATTTCCGTTTACGTCAGTCACAGTTAAGGTAACTGTATTGTCACCAACGTTGGAACAATTGAAGTCAGTCACATCGATAGAGCTGGTAGCGATACCACAAGCATCGGTAGAACCATTATCAATATCGTTTACTGTAATAGAAGCTTCACCATTAGCATCAAGCTGAACAGTAAAAGGAGCTACACAGTTGGCTACTGGTGCTACATTATCTTCAACCGTTACCGTAGTGGTACACGTACTTGAATTACCCGAAGTATCGGTTACGGTAAGAGTTACCGTGTTGTCACCAATGTTCGAACAATCAAAATCAGTAATATCAATACTGGTTGTATCAACACTACAGTTATCTGTTGAGCTATCATTGATATCGGCTGCTGTAATAGAAGCTTGTCCATTTGCATCCAGTTGAACAGTAAAAGGCGCTACACAATTAGCAACTGGTGCTACGTTATCCTCCACCGTTACAGTTGTGGTACATGTACTTGAATTACCTGCGTTATCGGTTACGGTTAATGTCACCGTATTTTCACCAATGTTTGAACAATCAAAGTTGGTAATATCTATAGTAGTTGTATCAACGCTACAATTATCTGTAGAACCATCATTGATTTCAGCTACAGAAATTGAAGCTTCCCCATTCGCATCCAATTGAACGGTAAACGGCGCAACACAATTGGCTGTTGGTGCTTCTGTATCATTAACAGTTACATCGAACGAGCAAGTTGCTGTGTTTCCACTGCCATCAGTTACTTCAAAGGTATTGGTTGTTGTTCCTAATGGGAATTCACTTCCACTAGCTAAACCGGCTATTTGAGTTACGGTAAGCGGGTTAGATTGATATTCAAATTCTACTTTACTAATAGAACCACTTGCTTCTCGCCAAAAACTTCCTTGAGGAGCTTGAGCCGTACTAATAGGGTTTTGTGTACCAAATCTAGTAATAGCTACAGGATTACCATTTATAGTAATGTTAGTTGCTGATGCATAAGCATTTACATCAGGAGCCGTGCCTCTTGTTCCTAATATTCCAATGATATCACCTGCTGTTATATTAATACTAACCGGTATAAATCCTGGTTCTGGATTTAAACTGGTGTAATACAATAATTCATCATAACTACTGGTGCCTGACCAAGCCGCAGGAGGGGCAGCAAATCGCATAACTTGTATATTTTGACCTCCATTTGATTGATCTGCAGGAACGCGTAATCCGGTTATGGTAAAGTTTTCAGGAGCAACAAAAAAGTATCCTCGCGCATTTCCAGTAAATGAAGAACTAGGTCTACTCATGTCAATAGCTTGCGGAGGCGTAGAACAATTATCTGATGCCGTTGGTTGTGCATACGTAACTACAGCACCACAGTTTCCTGGATCATTGGCTACAGTAATATCAGCTGTACAGGATATTGTTGGATCAATAGTATCTTCAACTGTAACAGTAGTGGTACACGTATCTGTATTTCCTGAACTGTCCGTTACAGTAAGGGTAATTGTATTATCACCTATATCTTCACAACTAAAAGTTGATTGGTCTATTGCTACACTGGCAATTCCACAGTTATCGGTTGAGCCATTATTGATATCGGCTGCAATAATAGAAGCTTGCCCATTTACATCTAATTGTATGGTAAAAGGTGCCACACAATTAGCCACTGGTGAAATTAAATCCGTATCAGTTATTGTTACATTAGCCGTGTCTGTACAGCCATTATCATCGGTAACAGTTACCGTATAAGTACCTGCACTTAATCCTGTTGCAGTTGCATTATTACCGCCAGAAGGTGACCAAGAATAATTGTAAGGAGCAATTCCTCCATTTGTTGTAACAGTTGCAGATCCATTAGAAGCACCTGGACAGCTTGCATTTGTAGATGCTGTTATGGTTGCGTTAACAGCGGTTGGTTCAGTTATTGTTACATTGGCTGTATCGGTACAACCATTGGCATCGGTTATAGTTACGGTGTAGGCTCCTGCTGAAAGACCAGTTGCTGTTGCATTAGTACCTCCTGAAGGTGCCCAAGAGTAGGAATACCCACTAGTACCACCACTAGCAGAAGCAGTAGCAGATCCATCAGATCCTCCATTACAAGACACATTAGAATTTACACTTGCAGAAGCAACTAAAGCTGTTGGTTCTGTAATTGTTGCCGATACTGTATCGGTACAACCATTATCATCTGTTATGGTTACGGTATAGGTTCCAGCTGCTAAATTTGTTATCGTATTAGTAGTTGAAGTTGTGTTTGTAGTTGTAGACCCATTACTCCACGAATAATCATAATTTGCAGTACCACTGCTTGCAGTTACAGTTAATGATCCTGTAGTAGCTCCATTACAAGCTACGTTTGTTTGGCTGGTAATTGCAGCAGTTAAATTACAAGGTGGAGGTGGAGGTGGCGTACCAGTGACGTTAACCGTTATACTCCAATTGGTCCCAATAGAAAAGTCTGTAGAGACTAGTACTTGATAGGTGCCTGGGCTACTAGGTAAAGGGGTAATGTTTCCACCTGGAAAATTTACAGCTCCATTTCCAACTTGAATGAAACCATTTGAGGTATCTCCTGTAACATTGGCAGAAATGCTAGTAATGGATTGTCCATTAGCTAACACTATTTGAAAGCGATCTTGCCTATCATTTGGTGTGCTAACAGACCCACTAAAACCATTAGCCCCTGTTGTTAAGTTAAAAGCGGGGCCTGTTCCCGTATTTGGGAAATCAGACCCTTCGTTTTGTGCCATAAGTAGGCTAGATGAACATAGCAAAGCTATAAACATCCATACTTGGGTAATTTTCTTCATAATAGATTGTTGAAATTTAAATTTGATTATTGGCATAAAAGTAGGTGAATTCTCACCTTATTTACATACGTGTATATACGTAATTTTATACAGGCAAAAGACTATGTTTTTTGTGGATAGTTAGTAGTGTGAAGTAACAATTATTAGTTTATAGTAGTCAGTAGTGGTAAGCAATGGCGTATATTTTTTTTCTTCTCAATATTCTAAAACGGATGTTTTTAATACAATACTTCAGTCGCTGTTGCGCTAGTAGTTTCAATCAATCACCGAGTAGTTTTCTTTTGTTATTTTTTTTCTATACTAAGAAATAAGCCCGGAAACATCACGCTCTGGGCTTTAACTTAAAAACTAGTAAACACAGTATTTAATCCACTATTTTAATTTTACTCATTGCAAAATATAGAAAGAAACCTATAGGTTGCAATACGTGTAATTACATAATTTTTTAGTAATTAAGAAGTTATGGGTTATTGATAAGGAGCTGTTAGGGTTTTGTGTACATCTTCAAAGATCTCAACCCGGTCGGCCAATACAATAAGATTGTCTTGCTCTTCTAATATAGTCGATCCATTGGGGGTTATATAACTTCCGTCGCGTTTTATCATGGCAATAATTGCATTTTTTGGAAACCCTAATTCCACTATTTTTTTATCAACCGCATAACAATCAGGGCCAATGGTAAATTCCCTCATTTCAGCTTTGGGGTTTTCAGATAATAACAAATCGGTAGCCGATAACTTTTTAGAGGTTTCCGGTAAGCCTACATTCAACCATTTTGCTACTAAAGTCAAGGTAGTCCCTTGAAACAATACTGAGGTGACCGATATAAAAAACACAATATTAAAGATCATATTGGCTTTATCGATTCCTGCCAAAAGTGGATACGTGGCAAATACAATAGGTACCGCCCCTCGTAAGCCTACCCAAGAAATGTAAAACCGCCTACGTAATTTCATTTTAAAAAATATCAAACTTATAAAGACCCCGATGGGTCGAGCAATAAAAATTAAAAACAACGAGATGAGCATTCCAATTCCCATAATAGGGATTACCTGCTGTGGAAATACCAACAACCCTAGCGTTAAGAACAATACAATTTGCATAAGCCAAGCTAGCCCATCATACATTTTTAAGATGGTTTTCTTATGAATAAGATCTTGATTCCCTAAATACACTGCACAAATATAAATTGCTAAAAACCCATTCCCCCCTAAAAAGTCGGTCGCCGAAAAGGTAATGAACATTAAGGCTATTACTAGTACGGGATAAAGTCCTTCAAAGTCTAGTTTTATTTTATTGATAATAAACTTACTAACCTTTCCAAATACAAATCCGCCAATACCTCCCAGTATCATTTGCTGTAAAAACATAGGAATAATGGATAGGATGCTTTGGTCTTGATTGATAACTAAAGTTAAAAAGGCAAGCGTTAATACGTATGCCATTGGATCGTTACTACCACTTTCTAACTCAAGAGTAGGGCGCAGATTGGTTTTTAATGCTAAGCTTTTGGAACGTAATATAGAGAATACTGCTGCAGCATCGGTAGACGATACAATAGAACCTAAAAGCATACTTTCATAGATTGTAAAATCAGTCAATAACCATACAAAGGTCCCTAAGGAAAGGGCTGTAAGCAAAACCCCTAAAGTAGACAAAGCAATTCCTTCTCTTAAAATAGGTTTTACAGCTTTCCAGTTGGTATCCAAACCACCCGAAAACAAAATGAAGTTAAGGGAAACAATACCAATAAACTGTGCTACTTGTGGATCGTCAAAACGAATGCCCCCAATCCCTTCTGAACCCGCTAAAATTCCTATTGCTAAAAAGAGTAATAAGGTAGGTACCCCAAACTTATAGGATGTTTTTCCCACTACGATACTGATTAAGAGTAAGATGGATCCTACTAATACAATATTCTCAATGGTTAAGTTCATAGGTTAGTGTTTCAAGGGCAAGTTTTGTAAAGATATTATTTCTTGATAAAGCAGGTGATCCATTATAATCTATTTGTTTACAATATATATTATACTTGGTAAAGACCAATTATTGGTTTACCGAATTCACATAATCTTTTAATCATTTATATTTGCGTAGTAGCTTTGCATCACGCTAAACCTCACAACTATGAACACCAACAAAAAACGCGCAAAAGAATTTTTACTTTTGGCAGCCAGAGGCGATTCCCGAGAGGCTTTTAAAAGGTATGTCGCTGATGGGTTTATCCACCATAATGCTTATTTTAAAGGCGATGGTCACACGTTGATGGTAGCCATGGAAGAGGCTGCAAAAAAGCAACCCAATAAAGAATTTGAAGTTTTAAGGGCATTGGAAGACGGTGACCTGGTTTCCATACACTCCCGTATTAACCCTCAGGACAGTCCTGAAATGGCCGTGATACATATCTTTAAGTTTAAAAATGATAAAATTGTAGAGCTCTGGGACTTTGGACAAACGGTTCCTGATACCGTGGTCAATGAGAATGGGATGTTTTAGTTGGGAGTAAATAGTTTTACACCATTTATAAATAAAAAAGCCTGGAAACATCACCCTCCAGGCCTTAACTTAAAAACTAGTATTAACTAGTAACTTATAAACTAGTGTTTACTGTTTAATCAACAATGTTAATTTAACTTATAGGCTAAAGTATAGCAATAAGACTGAATTTACAATACGTAGAATTACGTAATCTTTGTAGGAATTTAGAAGAGTTTAAAGATATACAGTATTAACTAAAAAACCACTTAATGCTGGTTTGCTAAGGGGTTTTGTAAATTGAAAGTAATGTTGTAAACTTTTTATCACTAAGTTTATACGGAGTATAGTAGCGTAAGCTTATGAAACATAAAACCATAGCTAACGAATTAATTACATTAAAAGAGGCAGACCTAGCCCTTAGGACGCAGCTTCTTAAAGCGGGTACGCTACAAGATGGTTATGACTCAAAAATGGAGGCGTTGCACATTGCGCATGCAAAGCAACTAACTACAATACTCGATAGCATAGGATATCCTATAGAAGCTAAAGTAGGGAAGGAGGCCAGCGAGGCAGCATGTTTGGTCATTCAACACGCCATTAGCTTGCCCGACTTCATGCGACGCTGTCAAACCCTTTTAGAGAAAGCAGTTGCCAAAGAGAACGCTTCGCCAATCCTGTTAGTGTATTTAACAGACCGTATTGCAGTTTTGGAAGGCAAACCACAGCAGTATGGTACCCAGTTTGACTGGGATAAAAACGGCGTGTTACAAGCGAATCCATTTGATGATTTAGATGCTGTGAATAAGAGGCGAAAATCCATTGGACTGAACACCCTTAAAGAACAATTAGCTGTTATGCGACAGCGTGCAAAGGACGAAAACCAATTACCTCCGAAAGATTTTTTGAAGAAAGAGAAAGCGTTTCAGGAATGGAGAAAAAGGGTAGGGTGGATAGTATAATTTTATAGATATACCCAATTATGGGTATTGACTTCATGCTATTAAAGACTACTTTTAAAAAGTAAAAAAAATATAGCATGAAACATCTCAATATTCTTATTTGCTTTTTATTTCCACTATTTGCATTCTCACAAGGGGGTCCCATTAAAACGGAAAGTTTTAAGGGAACCTTTCAGTCTGAAGATACGTCTTACTATTACACGTACGATCTAACCTACCAGCTTCAAAGTAGTGGTACAGCGAAAGACCCACTGCCTTTAAGTTAGGGTTATCAAATTTCACCATCCGGGATTTCACTTACAAAGGTAAAGATGCCGAAGATGTTTTGGGGTCTAATGAGTTTGGAAATTGCAGGGTACAGGCCAAAGTATCTGGCGGAGCGATTTTCCATAGGAATCATCATCAGACGACTTTTATAGATTTTATTGAGCCTGCGGTGTCAGATGGTGGGTTGGATATTTATTACTTGACCGATGAAGATATTAGAGTTGTAAAAGCCAATTTAGGCGAAGACAGCACCTTTAATAATGTGGATATTACTATTTCTGGAGCAGAATTATCTGAGCTTGCCATTGGTAAAGTACAAGAACTTAAAGATGCGATAGAACGATCTAATCGCCTCGATTTTCAAAAGAGTCTTGAAAATGAAAGAGCGAAAGAAAAACAACGGGTACAGGATGAGTTAAAGATTCAGGAAAAGATTGCTGAAAACATGGAGAAGGAACGTAAAAAAGAAGAAGCTGAAGAAGAAGAACAAAAGCGCATTAAAGAAATGCTTGCCAACCCCGACTTTGTAGGTGCTGGTTATTCTTCTTCAAACTCAAGTAGTTCTCAATATTCTTCTGAGCGTCAAAAGCTTATGAACGATTACAATAACTTATTGACACGGCAGCAATTAGAGCGGGATCGTGCTCAAGCAATGGGTGAGGCCATAGGTGATGTGGTGATGAATATTACGAATGCCATTATTGAAGACTCGAAACGGAGAGAGGCCAAAAGACAAGCAGATGCAGAACGAAGGGCTATTTTACAAAAGCAAACCAACCTCCGGTTAAAAGAAGAGTTAGCATCGCATAACACCTATATGCAAGAACGTATTGAAGTGTTGAGATCTAAAAAACATAGCTTAGGCAATATGATAGCATCTATTGAAGAGAATGACCTTAAAGATGTGTATGTGGTTTTAGTAAATTATGATGTTGAAACCAAAAAGCCCCGAGAGGCCACTATTAAATTGCCTTATAAACACCTTCAGGTATCGTATTTGGAAAAGCCAGCAAAACTACCCGTAACAGAACTCTTTACTACTAAATTTAAAAAGTACATTGACCTATTTAACCTGTTTTATGTAGAAAATATTGATAATGGACAACAACTTACACGGCAATCGTATTACTTTTTTTCGGAAAAGGAAGCAACGAACTTTATTGAGATGATAGAGAGCGTAAAGAGTTCCCGGTCTAATTTTGTTACATGGACTACCATCACTTCTGAAAACTATAACCCAGTTAATTTTGCTTCTTATGTTGGGAAATTTTATCAAGAAGAAAACCCATACACCGAGGTTGATACAGCATCGCAATATGATTCCTACGATCCTTCTGCCGATACCAACAAGGAGGAGATAACAACCACTAAAAGTGTTATCGATAATTATATGCGTGTTGTTGGTGGGAGAGAAACGTTAGAAGGTATTAAAACAGCACGGTTTAAGTCTAAATTATCCATGCAAGGGGTTATTGTAGACGTAGATATCAAATCTATGAAGCCCAATAAGTATTCACAGTTAATCTCTTTTAATGGGGTTGAAGTCACAAAAGAAGTTACCAATGGGGAAGAGGGGTATCAAAATCAGGGTGGCGTACGAAGTCCGTTGCCTTATGATAGAGTTACTAATCTAGCTAGGAATGCAGAGACGTTGATCCCTGAACCCAAAGCAGATAAAATGGATAAGACAGTAAAAAAACGAACGATAGACGGTGTTAAAACCTATATGGTACGCAGTAGTAAGGATAAAATGTATTTTGATATGGAGTCCGGTTTATTGATAAAGGTAATCACTTATATTGATGGTCTACAAGAGGACAATAATGCTACGATTGTTTTTTATTCCGATTATCGTAAAGTGGGTGACTTTATACTTCCATTTAAAACAACGACTACCTATCAAGGCAATGCCATCACAATGGAACATCAACGTATTCAAATCAATGAAGGGGTGAAAAAATCAGACTTTTCTATGTAAAACTGATCTTTATGCGTATAATGTATACTGAGTTTACCTATTTTAACCTTGTTACCTTTTGGGAAAGTTTTTAGGTCATCAAAAATTTTACAGGCACCAAATTGGAAAATAAGTATTACCCATAAGACAGCAATTACTAGATAGACTTTCCTGATGAAGTAATATATTACAAGGTTTTTGCTGAATAAAAGCTAGTGCACAGCCAATACCTGTTTAATGGCTAAATACATGAAGCTTGGGATCTTTTAAAGACTATTTTTCAAAACAAGCCGTGGAATACCAAGCCTATAGACCTAAGTATCCTACTGATTTATTTATATGGTTGGCTTCGCTTACTGCCGACCATGAATTGGCTTGGGACTGTGGTACCGGTAACGGACAAGGTTTGGTTTGACCAATTATTATAAAAAGGTATATGCCACAGACCCCAGTGAACAGCAGTTAAAACATGCCGTTCCACATAAACAAATTGAATATCGAGTAGAAAAAGCAGAGAAAACAACATTGGCAGCTGCTTCGGCAGATGTCATAACTGTTTCACAAGCTTTGCATTGGTTTGAGTTTGATCGTTTTTATACAGAAGTAAACCGAGTGCTAAAGCCCGATGGAATATTAGCCGCTTGGACCTATGGCATCCCTAAAATATCCGAAGCGGTAGATACTGTAATTACATATTTTTACGATACCATATTAAACGGTTATTGGAAGCCAGGTAACCAGTTGGTAGCAGAAAGATATGCTACTATACCCTTTCCTTTTCAAGAAGTAGAGTCGCCAACCTTTACGATAGAAAAACCACTGTCTTTAGACGATGTAATTGGACTTCTTACAAGTTGGTCTGCTGTACAACGTTATATAAACCGAAATGACGGACAGAACCCAATTGATGAAATAAAGGGAAGCCTAGCCAAGGCTTGGAAAAAAGGAGGCAATCTAAAGGCTTCTGAATGGGAAATATGTATGCGAGTAGGGATGAGGTAATTTATAACGGAATAATCATAAAATGTAAAAGATACATCAATTTTAAAAATCATATGTAGAGTAAAGAGTTCGGTATTAGAAAAAAATAATAACTTTAGACCACAACTTACACTATACAATACTAATAGTTGTTTGTTGTTGAATAAGATTAGCAAGTCTCAAAAACAGGGACTTACCTATACTAATGAAAGAATTAAACTAAAGACAATTACGGAACATATACAAGCCGCACCACAGGAATCACAAACTATTTTGAAAGACTACAAGAGGCAATAAAAATTGCATTTACTTGCCTATAAAGTGTATAAAACCGGTAAGAAGAACGTTTAAATTAGGTTCGACCAAAAAGTACCTATAACGGAAATAAAGAAATTGATTAAAGCCCATGCTGAAATTAACAACACCTAAAAATAATTATATGAAACGTTTATTATTAATCAGTACTATAATCCTTTTATTCACTTATAGTTTATCTGCGCAGGAAAACACAAGTAAATTTAGAATAGGATTAACCACGAGTCTGGTAGAGAACCTAAGTGATGATACCATTGAGTTCAATCAGTATGAAGGTCTTAGTACAGATTACGATAAAACGAATTATCGATTGGGAGTTACCCTTGAATATGAATTGGGAATAAAAAGTTCGCTAAACACCGCAATAAAATATTCTAATATGGACTTCACTTCAACAATCTACTGTGAAGTATGTGACTTTGTCGTAGCACCTAGTCCACAAGACGCGGATCTTAGTTTTATTGAAGTACCCGTAACGTTGAAGTATTATTTTCTTCAAAATACACTGAGACCCTTTGCAGAGGTTGGGGTTACCAATCTTTTTATATTAAAAGAAGATATAGTGACCAATAGCTATGCCCTAAGTGCTACCATAGGCGGTGGTTTGGAATATGCTATAACCGAAAAAACAGCACTTCAAGTTGCAGTAGATTACAACCAAGGTGTAACAAACATCTTTAAAGAATCGGACTACAAACTAAAGACCTTAGCCTTTGGAATTGGTGTGATGGTGGGAATTTAAGCATGTTGAGGTAGTCCCTTTACTGTTACTTGTAACATGCGATTAAAATGAAAAATATTGTATTTTTATATGTAAAGTATATAAAAACTACAGTATGAAATACATCAGTTTCCTTTGTTTGGGTTTTTCAATAGCAATCCTTTTTGGGTTTATTGATAACCATACCAAAGAAAAAGTAATAAGCGGTGATACTATATCATCAAAACATATAATAATCAACAATAATAAAAATATGAAATTAGGTGCCTTCTCTGTAAGCTTGAGTGTAAAAGACATTAAAGCTTCTAAAACGTTTTATGAAAACCTCGGATTTACCATACTGGGAGGTGATTTAGGAAAAAACTATCTCATTATGAAAAATGAGAACTCGTTAATAGGATTATTTCAAGGGATGTTTAAAGACAACATTTTAACCTTTAACCCTGGGTGGGATGAGGATGGTAATAATATAGATGATTTTACCGATATTAGAAAGATACAAAGCGAGCTAAAGAGTAAGGGTATTGCTATTCAAAATGAAATAGATGAAACTACATCGGGGCCTGCCAGTATAACGGTTACCGACCCAGATGGAAATGTAATTCTATTGGATCAACATCGTTAACCTAAAGAAAAGTAATCCTTTGTATTTGTGAGTGCTATAACAAACTTTCACGCTTATTATTTAAAAATTAAGACCAATAGGTGGTATTGGTTGTTTTCCATTTTTTGCAGGGTTACTTTAGCCGCTGGATTTATAGCCGCCGGAATGGTTAAAATACTGGACGAACGTTTTGCTAATGGATTATCCATTATCCACCCAATGGGTTCATATTTAGAGGCACTGCACCACACGGGGTATTATTATATATGGATAGGCTATGCACAAGTTATAGCAGCTGTTTTATTGTTACTACCTAGAACGGTTACTTTAGGAGCCTTGCTATACTTTCCTATTATTGTGAATATCTGTATTCTTTCGTTTGCCGTTCGGTTTGAAGGTTCGTTAATGACTGCGCCGCTTATGGTTCTAGCCAATATATTTTTACTGGTATGGAATTACGATAAGCTACAGTATATTTTGCCTTTTAAAAGAACTCATGATTACATTGTATTTAAAAAGCCTAAAAAATATAGTTTAAAATTTCCAATACTTTCTTTTGCAGGAGTAGTAGCAACCATCGTTTTGGTTATAGCTTTCTTTATAAAAGGATATGATATTATGCCTAGAAATTCACTTTCAGATTGTAAACAACAGTTTACTGAAACATCCAATAAAGATGCTGGCTATGAGTTTTGTAAATGTATTCATGAACAAGGGGGTTCTTTAGATAGCTGCTTAGAAGTTTATAATGACGCTATTAGGTAGTTAAAACTTAATCACATCACTCTCTGATGGTAATGCGTGATTAAAAATTTCATCTGTAGTAGGAGTGAAAGGAGTTAACGGTGGTTCATCTAAGTACCCCGGTGGTAATTGCCCTAGCTTTTTAAACTGTGAAAAAGCGTACGGAAGACTTTCAAAATAGAGTCCGTCCTCATACTTCTGTATTTGCTTGCCTTTTGGGTTGGTAAGTACATGCATATGCAAATGTGGTGCAGATGAGTTTCCAGAATTCCCCAAACGGCCTAATTCTTGTCCAGTAGTGACTACATTGCCCTTTTGTACTAAAATGGAATTAGGCATTAAATGACAATAGGTGCCAATAGAACCATCGGGATGTTCTATGTACACCACATTGCCCGTAACGTTATCGGCTGTAATGTGGTAGTCTAATTCCCCTGGTGTTTGATGGTCAGGAATAGAATTTTCAGTAAAGAGAACTATTCCTCCTTCGGCAGCTAAGACAGGACGATTATAGCAATACCAGTCTTCAAGTTTTAGACCATCGTTTTTATATGGCAGTCCATTTTCAAGTTGAGCATAATCGATAGCATACCGTTGGGGGTTATTTCCGATTAAATAACCTTCTTGTTCGGTATCATAAATAGGTTCAGGGTAAGGGAATATTGCTCTTGTGTGGTACGAAGTGCTGCCCGGAGCTCCCTCCGCAAGCCAGACACCTTGAGGGACGGGAAAGGCTATATTTTTGGCGTCGGGATATTGTTCATTAATAGGTAAGGTAACGTTTTCTACCAGATTAGCACCATCATTGTTCGTATAGTAAAATAGATGGGTTAGTTCCTTATTATTCCAGCCTGTTTGTGGGTATGGCAACCAAATACTGGCTAAATGTAAATCGTCTTTGGTAATAAAATCGGTATATGTTTGTAGCAACGCATCGTTATAATACACTTCTACTTTATCTATAGCGGCAGCCTTTATGTGTAACTCGTACACCAACCAATTACCCTCGGTATTGGTTACTTTCACGGGGCTTGTAGGTAAGGCAAGATACATCGCTTGACGTGTATCAGTAGGGTTTTGTGAATTACACGAATTAGTAAAGATTAACACTACAAAAAAAATCACCTTAAGATACCAAGGATACATACTATTAGTTTAATTTCTAATTATACTTTTAAGACAAAAGTTAAATATAACGAATATTCTATTTTCATTCAGTAAGTTTTTTATTTATAATTTAAAAGGTAAGACACTCAAAATAAGCAGATTAAATATACCCAATTTTGGGTATTTTATTTATGTAGCATAATAATTAAACTTCCCAACAAATGCTAACATGATGAAAACGCTATTGTTATTAGTGGCATAATTGTAACACATACCACCCAACTTTCTGAAAAGAAATCACTGCAAAAAATTAAAGCAGAATCCATAGCTATGGTTCATGGTAATGGGTGGGTTGGCTTACCGGATACGAAAAATCAATGCAATAATTAAGATGCTTTATAAATACAATAGATAATTTAAAATCTGAAAATTATAAAAACCATACATATTTTAAACCTACAAACTTTATTCAACAACTAAATAATTTATTATGAAAACGAGTATGACAATGAAAAATCTAAAATATCTATTTATAGCCTCTATTTTTATTTTTTTATCTTGTAGTAAAGAAGATAGGGAAGAGCAGAATGCATCTATGGCAGCCCTACATGAATATTTAACACCTGAAGTGGTCAATGCAATGGTTGAAATGGGCTTTAATATAAATACTGGCGAAGACCCACCAAATATTGAAGGGAAGTATCTCGCTTCACCATTACTATTATTGCAATCCAGTCTTGAGAACGATTCACCACCAGGAACAGAATTCCCAGACTTGGAGTACATATTTACCGAACAGGACAACGAGGACCTGTCAGTCTTTGTTGAATCGTACGAGGCCGCTACCGGTACCACCGGCGAAGGTTCTGGCGCTTTGATAATAGGCGAGGGCACCTTCTTTTCGGTATTTGTAAAACAAGAACTTGAAGACGGAAATGGTCATACATATATAGGTGTTGAAGCCATTTCAGGTGATTTGTTCGACACAGGAATAATCGATTTTCAAATGGCCAATATGATGCTGGACGATCGGGGTAACCCCAATGGTAATTTAATACCAAACAATACTGGAAGATTGTTTGAAGATGGCGACACCAAAGCAGATAAGGTGGTGAATTAAAATCTAATACAAGCCAGAAAGGAATTCCTTTCCCTTCTAAAAAACTGATATATGAAATCATGGATTTAATGTATAGACTGAAAAAGATATGAAAAACACAATATATATATTCCTTATAATTTTATGTTATAATTTTTCTTTACAGGCGCAAGAATTAAAATACCCTGTAAAAGACTGCGAAGGTGCCAAGGCAATACCAGAAGGATTAACTTCTTGGTGTGACACAAAGTATTATAATGCTTGTGAATGCAACTACGAACGAGCTTTAGCAACATATAAAAGCGAAAAGAAAAAAGTCGCTTCAGAACTCTATAGTTTAAATAAAAAGAAAGATATCGCTTGGGAAAAGTATCAAAATAGTATGAATGAAGCCCAAAAGTATAAAGATAAGCTGAATAATGACAACCCTAACTATGAGGCAGACAAAGCCAAAGCATTAGATGCATTAGCCGAAGCTAAGGTATATGCCCAAAAAGCCATATACGAACAAGAAGAAATTGATAAGTTGGGCAAACGCATACGCGGCCCACAATATGGTTTGGGCACCACAGCTATGGAAGCCGACCTAGAAAACGTAGAAAATAGCATAGCAACCACCAATAAAAAGAAAAAGGTTGTAACCCAAAAAGTGGCCGTGACCACACCTCAAAACAAAGAACCAAAAGAAAAAGAACAACCCACCACAAAAAAGACGGTTCAAAAAAAGGATTCACCAACCAACAGTGAATATGATATTTTTAGTGGGGAGATTGAGATTTCTCCTATTAAAAAATACAACGCTCACTGGGATAGAAAATCAACGGTTGGTTATATGGTTCATAAGAAAAATGATAAAAGTAAAAAGATTGAGTTTGATTCAGCCGGTGAGTTTGAAAACGGGCTATTTATTCTAGCAAATAATATAGATTATACTGAAACCTATTACGGAAAAATGATAAACTCAGAAGACTGTTATATATATAACAAAAAAAATGGAGAACTTCTCGCTTCCGAAATTGGCCATACCGCAAGCGACAAAAGGTATTTAGGAAAATACAAAGAATCACTCTTTTTTTTACATAAAGATGTTGGGGTTTATACAGATGAAAATGGTCAGAAGTTATTTTTTAAAGACTTGGGCATTCCTGAAGACTCATATATAATTTTATTTCGGGGGAAAGATATATCTCGCGATCCAAACTCTTCAAAACTAATATGCCCCGTGAAATTATATGTAACAGATACAGAAGGAAAACTAATCAAAACCATAACAAAAGGTACGATAACCTACTAGGGAAAACCAGTTGAAAAAACAAAAAAAAGTATCACCATGTTAAAAAGATCAGTTATAAAAAATACATTTCTTTACGTTTTAGCCACCGTATCTTCAATAGTAACTATTAATGCCCAAGCAACTCAAAACGAAGGTAGCTGGAAAGAAACCATACAGTTTTTAAAAGACAATCCACACTATAAAAAGCATCGCGCTGATGACTTTTTTGAAATCACCAGCGATTCCATAAGTATTAAGAGCATGAGTGATTTAGGGTCTAAAATGGCATTAATGGATATAAAAGAGATTGACTTTAGTACCACCGGTGAGTTTAAAGAGATTCAAATTTTTGCTATCTGCGAATGTGTCCGCTTTATAAAAAGAGAAAAAGTATATTCTTCGGTTTTAAAGATTCTTCTTAGAGACGATATCACGAATAGTTTTACAGAGAAAATACTTACCCAATACAAAAACTTGGCCTCTTTAGCAGAGAGTAAGCGTGCTGAAATGTATCTCAAAAAAAACCCCATAGAAGAAAACATAGTAGGGGCAAGAGGGTATGATGGCAAAATGATTAACGGAAAAAGAGAAGGGAAATGGACATTCTACTGGAAAGACGGCTCAGTACAGCAAGAAGTGGTTTATAAAAACAACAGGCCAACAACTAGCTTTAAAATATTTTTTGATGAAGATTGGGAGAAAACGAGGGATAAATCTGAATTTGAATATTACAGAGTTTTAAACTTTGACGAATCAGGAGTCTGGAAAAATAATGTAACCGACCATTTTAAAAATGGGGATATTCAAATGGAGGTAAGTTATATTTCTGAAGATGAAGCAAGAAGTCAAAATAGCTCAAAATATATGGACGATATTCCTGTGAAATGGTATTATAAAAACAATCAGCTTAAAAGGGTAGCCCATTTCCGGGACTCAAAATTACACGGTAAAAACATTAAGTATTATGAGAATGGAGTTGTAAAGTTTGGAGCTGTTTATAAAAATGGAATGCCATATACTGTTATGGAAAGCTTTACCCCTACTGGTGAAAGCCGCGATTACGGAACACTTAAGGAAGGTTCCGGAATAATATATCACTATTCCGATGACGGAACGCAATATATAATCGATGGATTTAAAAATGGAAGCTATGTTTCCGAAGCAGGAAATAACGATACGCTAGGGTACTATATTATTTTTTATGGGAATAAGGGAACCGATAAATACAATAAAAGGGCTAGTGTAATTCAACAGTACTACGATTCAAGCTATTCTAAACCCAAATCATATTCTGTTTTAACAAAAACAAACCAAGGAACCATCTTAAAACAGTCTTTTCAACTTAGCAAAGGAGGGCAAGTAGATAATTTTTATGTATACAATAATGAACAAACCCCAACTCTTACACTTGAAAAAGGAGATATTGATTATTGGTTTGATAATAATGGTAATGTTTCAAAATGGACTGGCGTAAAATATGCTCACATAGAAGTCCAAGAGTTTTATGATAACGGAATGATCAAAAAAATAAAGGCATATACCTCAAACCCCGATAAATATAGATACACCTATAACTTTAACAAAAACGGTGAAATAAATAAAAAATCGGTTAGAAATAAAAATTTATGGGAGGTTTTTAACTTTGATGATAACGGCAATACCAAAACCAGACTTGTATATAAAAAAAATGGTAGATTATTAGGTAAAGTAATTTATCGCTAACTAATGGTAGATTATTAGGTAAAGTAATTTATCGCTAACTAGTAAATCAAAAAATGAAACTAATTCTCCATACAATAATCCTCTACCTGCTTTTCACCACCACCGCAAAAGCACAAGTCTTTTATGACGAAAAAACAGATAAAGAATACAAAATAACACCTCAAACAAATAAAAGTCTAGTCAACGCTTTTTTAAAAGAACAAAGTGCCATAGCTATTGAATTTAACCCCAATACTAGTCCAGACTTTCCTTTTCGCTTAAAAAACAGGAAAGGCAATTGGGCACTGTTTCATTCAGGTTATGAAAGCCTGTTTATGGAAAAAGAAAGCAAAAAATATAGCTTTCAGTTTCCCACTTCAGTTATGGAGCAGCGCGGATTTACAGTAGCCAGCCGCAAAGGAAAAACCTATCTTATAAATTTATACAATGAAGAAGTTGAAACCAAAATGGGTTTTGACGAAGTAGAAATCAGCAGTAAAAAAGACACCATTTTCACGTATGACATAGATTATAATGAAGAAAAGCGAATTGTTGATAGTATCGATAAAATAGCAGTTAGGGTAGGTGATAAATGGGGATTAATTGAGCTAAGTGACCATGACTTCTTTTACCTAAGTCATGATTTTTTATATGACTCTATTAAAGAAGTTCCGCCAGCAACAGGATTTAATGGAGGTCAATTAGAAATGATAGAAAACATTAGAAAAGAACACAATGTAGATTTATTAGAGGCTTTAGATGAAAACGGATATTACTTTAAGGGAAGAAATAAAAAAACCAAATTATTTGGGATTTATGTAGGTGAAGGTCAGGCATCTGAAAGTATTCCCCAAAAATATGATAACATTATACACCATGAAAATACAGGAACTTATGAAGTCTGGAAAAATAACAAGGTGGGGTACTACAATAGTAATTTTATATTAGTCTTTGAACCCAGTTTTGACGATTTTAAGCACGTTCATCTCGATTACACCTACGGTTGCGCCTTAAAAACCAACGGTACATGGCGGCTTTATGATACCTTCGAACCCAAAAAACTTGTAGAAAGCAGTGCTGCAACCGTTGATGGGTTGATAGACTTGTGGCTGGACAGATAAACATAAATATTATATACATTTTCAATTCGTACTAACCAACTTTATTTTCAGGTAGTCATAAAGTTCTAAAATCGTCACACATACTTATATCGTTTAACCCAACGATTTTTTATGAAACTAAAAAGATGAAAAAAATAAAGTGATTTAGGTATATTTGATATTCCCACTTTTGGTGTTTTTTTCATTTAATACAAATAATGACCTACAAAACCTTCGAAACAGAACGATTACTTTTACGTCCTACAATAGAAAAAGACTCCGACTTAATCTTCAAGTTATTAAATACCCCTAAATGGCTTACCTATATTGGTGACCGAAATATTGGTTCTTTAGAAGATGCAAAAAAATATATTAAAGCTAAAATGATTCCACAATTGGAACGGCTTGGCTATGGTAATTACACTGTAATTAGAAAAAGTGATGATAGCAAATTAGGTTCTTGTGGAATTTATGATAGGGAAGGAGTAACGGGAGTGGATATTGGTTTTGCTTTTCTGCCTGAGTATGAAAAAAAAGGCTATGGATTTGAAGCAGCATTTAAAATAATGACTGTTGCCTTTTCCGAATTCGGAATAGAACGTATTCAAGCGTATACTTCAAAAAATAATATTGCTTCACAAAAACTTTTAGAAAAGTTAGGGCTTAAGCAAACTGGAACAACGCATCTTCCAGATGACGAAGAAGAATTGTTTTTGTACAGAGTCGATAAAATTTAATTCACAGTATAGTTCATACGAACTATCTATGATTTATACTGGCACAACAATTGAGGGATACTGATAAATCAACCCTTCAATCATATGAAATTAACGCTACCCTTTTTTCTTTTTTTCTTTACTTCGATTGTATTTTCTCAAGAAACTCAGTTCGCAGGGGAATATGGATATAGAAGTGAAACCAAAGATAGTGCCGTAATAGAATATACACTTTTCTTAAATCCAGATGGTACGTTTACATTTCATTTTTACCGAAATATTGACCCTACACAGCCCAAAGAGAATTCTTATGGAAAAGGAACGTGGAAGGCAGATAAAAAACGTGTTCTTTTTCTTGTTGATAAGGAAACTGATATAGACGAAAAATATACGTTAGACTTTACCAATACAAAAGCAAGATTTATAAAGAAAGTGCCAAGAGGTGAATCGGGCAACAAGAAAGAAACGCTATTCCTGTTTTATGACTCTGAGATCCCTTGGGTGAAAGGGTTAAAACTTCGAGTTAAATAAACCAAACATCTTATAAACAAAAGCCTATGAACACACAAAAAATTGCATTGGGTGGCGGTTGCCATTGGTGTACCGAAGCGGTGTTTCAATCGTTGATGGGCGTGGAACGTGTAGAGCAGGGGTATGTTGCTTCAACAGGGAATAATAATAGTTTTTCTGAAGCAGTCATCGTCCATTTCAATACTGAGAGAATAAGCCTAAAAACTCTTATTGAAATCCATTTACATACACATAAAAGTACTTCAAACCATAGCTTGCGTAAAAGGTATCGGTCTGCTATCTATTATTATACTGAAAAACAAAAATTACAAGCGATACAACACCTTAAAGCATTGCAACAAGGTTTTGGCGAATTGATAATTACAAAAGTATTGTCTTTTTCAGCCTTTAAGCCCTCACGTGAATCATTACATGATTATTACAAAACAAACCCAGAACGGCCTTTCTGCAAACGCTTTATAGACCCGAAAATAAATTTACTTTTAAAAAAATATGCCAACACCCTTAAAAAGAATGTGATGGAAAGAGCACTTGATGCACAGGGTTAAAATACATCGAACACAAAACCGAGTAGCCAATAAAGAATTAAAAAGACCACAATGGTACCAATGCAGCCACATTTGCCTCCACCAATTTTTTTGGCACCCCAAGCTGCAGCTATAATACGCAAAAGCTTTTTCATAACAGTTATTTTATATAAAGATATGCATTTTTGATTCTTAAATTAAGAAATAAAAAAATCCCGCACTAAGCGGGATTAATTACATTAAAGAAAGAGGATTAACTTTTAATATCTTCTACTTTCTCTTTCGTTGTATTTTTAAGTTGATCGTATTTCTCACTAATAGAGGATTCAACATTGCGGGCAGTATCTTTAATACTGTCTCCTGCCTCGTTTACCTTAGATTTTAATTTTTGTCTTTGTTCTGGAGACATTCTTTTATATTGCCACCATGCAAAAGCACCAGCTCCTAATCCTAGTATTGCTGCTGCGATTCCTTTCTTCTGTCCGTTGTTCATAGTTTTGCTTTTTTTATTGTTTAGTTTGCTTACATAAAGATAATGCTATTTTAAAACTTGCAATAGATTGGTGTTCACTTTAGTATTTATTTATGTATAAGTGTTAATAAATCTAGTCTATAATTAACAATTGTTATTTTAAAAGCTAAGTGCGCAGAAATATAAATGCATGTTTATGTTCAAGCTGAGTTATTTTAGAGTATATTCGCATTGTCCTAATGCGATTGGTCAATTAATTTTTCTTCCACTTTACTTACTGTTCGCAAAAAAGACTTTTATACAACAATTAAATAAAACACATAGCAGACTTAAGTATTTGTGTTTTCACTACCAATTGATTCATTAGAAAAAATAGCTTACTAACGAATTACTTTTTAAATTTCAATGCTGCAGGGTAGTGCCGCATTAGTAACAATAACATAAAATATCATGAAATCATTAAAACAATTTATAACAAACATATTTCAAACAAAAAACGAAGCGATAAAAAACGTAGAACAAGGCAGCGTTAAGTTTTTTAATAACACTAAAGGCTTTGGGTTTATCACCGTTGCAGGTTCTGAAAAAGAAATATTTGTTCACAAAAGTGGACTTGTTGACAGGGTAAGAAAAGAAGATACAGTATTTTTTGAAACTGAAAACAGTTCTAAAGGAATACAAGCCATTAACGTTCGGTTGGCGTAACCAACTTCAAGTAATTAACCATAAAACCACCCTAATGGGTGGTTTTTTTATTTATAAAATAAAGCTTTGTACTAAATGCCCATATATTTAAGATAATTAATAAAAATAGCTTTATGTCTTTACTATCCACTATCTTTGTAAAAGTTTTTAGAGATATACAGGATTCTAAACCTGTCAATTGCTCTAAACCGTCTTTTAAAAAACACCCTTTTTTAACATTCGTTTAGCAGTTAAATATATTCTTTAATTAAACTCTGTAATTAACTTATAAACAAACGAATGGCGAAATCACAACAAACATACGAGAAGAAAGAAAAAGAAAAGAAACGATTAAAAAAGCGAGAAGAAAAGCGAAAGAAAAAAGAAGCTCGTAAGGCCGAAGCGAAAGAAAAGGGACCGGGAATTGAGTTTGCTTATGTAGACCACAATGGAAATTTAACCGATACGCCACCAGATCCTTCTCAAAAAGTAGAGGTAGAGGCAGATGAAATTGTTGTCGGGGTACCTAAACAAACCGAAGCAGATAAAGAAGCGTTCGACCCAGTACGCAATGGGAAGGTTTCTTTCTTTGATCATAGCAAAGGGTTCGGATTTATTATCGATTCAGAAAATCAAGAGAAGTACTTTACTCACGTAAGTGGACTAATTGATGAGATTGATGAAAATGACACTGTTTCTTTTGAATTAGAGAAAGGACAACGCGGAATGAACGCAGTACGAGTTAAGAAAAAGTAAGACTACTTTCTTACTAAAATACTTATAGGTTTATTAACTATAATACACCTAACTTTTGGCTTATTTTGTAGAAAAGTTTGTAAACTACAATGAAAGAAGAAGAAAGTAAAAACACTCCATATTCCATTTTAGAATTAGCAACCATCGGTGTAGATTTTAAGCCTACCGATGTGTTTAAAAACAGCCTTACCTTAGCGCAAAAAGCCGAAACGTTTGGTTATAAACGATTCTGGCTGGCAGAGCATCATAATATGAAAAGCATAGCTAGCTCGGCTACCTCAGTACTTATTGGGCATATAGCAGGCGGCACGGAAAGCATTCGAGTAGGTTCTGGGGGCATTATGTTGCCCAATCATTCCACTTTATTAATTTCAGAACAATTTGGGACGTTGGGTTCGTTGTATCCAGACCGTATCGATTTAGGACTAGGAAGAGCCCCAGGAACCGATCAAGTTACTGCACAAGCCATTCGGCCAGATAGAATGCAAGCCGTCTATAAGTTTCCTGAAGAGCTTCGGAATATCCAGCAATATTTTTCAACTGACAATCAGAATGCAAAAGTAAGAGCGCCCATAGCCGAAGGCGTAACGATGCCCATATATATATTGGGCTCAAGTACAGATAGCGCTTATTTTGCAGCAAAAGAAGGCTTACCCTATGTATTCGCTAGTCATTTTGCCCCCACACATTTATTTGAAGCACTAAACATTTATTACAATAACTTTCAGCCATCTCAATACCTTGAAAAGCCCTATACTATTGCGTGTGCTAATGTAATTGCAGCTGATACCGATGCTGAAGCCGAAAAAATTTCAACCTCGTTAATTAGAATGATGATTGGCGTAATGACCGGTAACATAGATTACGTGCAACCACCTACAGAAATGACTTCAGATTTAAAACAAATTCTTCAAAATCCAGCATTTCAAAAAATGTTGAAGTATGCTTTTATCGGAAGTAAAGAAACGGTAAAACAACAAACTAAAAAGTTTTTAAAAGAAACCGGCGTTGATGAAATTATGGTAGCATCCCATATCTACGATCCGGAAACGCGTATTAAATCGTTTGAAATCTTTTCAGAAATTATGAGGGAATTATAAACGGCGTTTATCTATATAAGCGATGCCGTGCTTTGAAACAAAACAATCTATCGTAACTTAAGTGTTCTGTAGGGTAATTTTTAAAGATGTATATTTGAGAGTATTGTTTAAAGCAATACAGGAAATCTTAAAATAATCATTATGATAAAATACATCTTCGCGTTCTTAATCTGTGTAAGTTCAATAAAAGCGCAAACGTTCAACGAAGCTAAATTGGACAGTCTTTTTAATACGATTGAAAGTAACAACAAGGGAATGGGAAGTTTTTCTATATTTTCAAATGGAGAAGAAATCTATCAAAAATCTTTTGGGTTTTCTAATGTAGCAACCAATACAAAGGCCAATAGTTTAACCAAGTACCGTATTGGTTCCATTTCAAAAACATTTACTGCCACTATCATCATGCAACTTGTTGAAGAAGAAAAAATCACATTAAACACCTTATTAAGCGATTACTTTCCTACTGTCCCAAATGCAGACAAAATTACTATTGAACACTTATTACGCCACCGAAGTGGTTTGTTCAACATAACAGAATCTGAAGATTTAAAATCTTGGATAAGCAAACGCCAAACCCGCCAAAAGATGATTGAACGTATCATCGCCAATGGGACCAACTTTGAGCCTAATGAAAAAACACAATATTCAAATACAAATTATGTATTGCTGTCTTATATCGCCGAAGAATTAGAAAAGAAAGACTTCGCAACTATTTTAGACAATAGAATAATTAAGCCCTTAGCTTTAAAGAGAACAGAATATGGCAGGCTCATAGAACCC
>TARA_R100000306_G_scaffold62597_1_pt1 | contig 36026 bp, 40 predicted proteins | sample TARA_R100000306 | Tara Oceans TARA_R100000306 (sample SAMEA2620824) | marine metagenome | biome: marine biome (ENVO:00000447); feature: mesopelagic zone (ENVO:00000213); material: "saline water (ENVO:00002010), including plankton (ENVO:xxxxxxxx)" | depth 1000 m | reverse complement strand
AGCCGATTACCGGTGACGCTTTGTCGGAACTGGCGCGCCAGTATATTTTGGCTGATGCGGTGATTGAGCGTTTGTCGCGCCAGATGGATGAACAGGCTTTGTCGGCCATGGCCGAGGGCGTGGAGATTCACCTGGATGACGAAACCCAGGCCAAAGAATCGGCCCAGCGTTTGCAGGATGCGCTGGCGGGTTCTGCCGTGCTAAGCCGCGTAACGGTGGATGCCGAGCAACCCGAGGAAGACGGCCCGTGGCGTTTGGTATTGCGCCGCTTGCATCATGGCAATGTGCGCGTAAGCGTGTTCGATCGCACCTTTGTGCGCGGTGCCGATTATGCGGTGTTGTCGCGTTCGGCGAAAACCTTCCTTGGCCTGTTGGGCAAGGGCGCGGTGATTCGCCGTGGCGAGGGCGACAAGCAGAAAGAGAAGTATGTAAGCGACTTCCGCCAGGTGGTGCTGTGGTTGCGTTCCGAGGCCGAGCGTGCGGTAAGCAAGCAGCGCTATAAGGGTCTGGGTGAAATGAACCCGCAACAGTTGTGGGAAACCACCATGGATCCGAAGGTACGACGCTTGTGGCGTGTGCAGATTGAGGATGCGATTGCGGCCGATGAGTTGTTCACCACGCTGATGGGCGACCATGTTGAGCCAAGGCGCGCGTTTATTGAAACGCATGCGTTGCAGGCGGGGAATATTGATACCTGATGGTTCCTTGAGTTGCTTTTGTTTGAGTCGGGCTGCCTTTTGGGGTGGCCCGATTTTCTTTTGGGCGTCGTTGTGGGGGTGCCGGGCGGTGGGTCGAAAGCGCCCGGCTCGAACAGGCCGCGCCCTTGTATCTCCGACCCAGGTGCAACCGGCGGCGTGCTCAAAGCCCCACCGCCCGGCACCCCCACAACGACTTGGGGTTGCGCATGGGGGAGGATTGTTATAGATTTTGGTTTGGTGAAACGAGTATAGTTTGAAGCGCTGTTATCGGCCAGAAGCAGAAGTTCTACTGACCGATGCCAAGGTCGACTATAAGATGAAAGCAGCCACAAAAACGCTCCCTCACAAATCCAGCCTCCTGTGCTGATGCCAATATTGAAATATGAACGAAGAGATCAAACAAGCACCTGAGAGAGGTCTTAACCAAGCTTTTTCGGAGCACAGGGGGGAAACAACAATACCTACCGAGGCCGAACGAGTTGGTAATGAACAGCCTTCTGTACCAATTGAACCTTCGATTTCGCCTCCTCCAATAGTTGAAATCGCTGACACTCGGTCCGCTCGCGCCCGTCGATGGGCCCCCCTAGAGTCGATAACTGTCTCTGGATTCAAAGCTGTCAAGAAGGTCACCATCCCCCTAAGTAGCGTCACAATCCTCGTGGGGCCAAATAGTTGTGGAAAATCATCAGTGCTTCAAGCTATCCATTGGGCTGCACGGGCGGCCAGCTATGTGTTGCCTAAGAATACAAAGGAGATGATTTCCTTTGAGCGGCTCGATTACGTTCCTTCGAGCGAGCCACTCACTACGCTTCACAACGGCGAGCTCAAAACAGATGCACGGTCAACCGCGGTCGAGATTGTTTTCACGCATCGCCCTGTCGGTGAAGAGTCCAGTCAAGCAACAGTCCGCATTCGTGCTGCGCGAAATCGGGGTGGGATTACCGCGTATATGGATGGTGGCAGCGCGGTCACACCATATAAGCAGCGATTTCAGTTCATCACAACCTATATTCCAGGTCTTGCGGGCCTGTCTGAAAGGGAGACCATTCTTGCGCAGCCTACGCTGCGCAGACAGGCGGCTAGCGGGGATGCTGGCGGTGTTCTCCGCAACATCCTCCTAAACCTTCGTAGCCGCAAGCAGGGAGAGGCGGATGATAGTCAAGGACTTAAAAGACTAGCCAAGCTCAACGAATTAGTAAGTCAAGTTCACCCTGGTGTACAAGTTAATGTTGCATTCGATGAACGCGAGGATTATCACATCTCTGCCTCTCTGAGGACTGACGACCTGCTAGATTACAGCCGGCCATTAGAAACCGCCGCCACTGGCGTGCTCCAGGTCGTTCAAATTTTCGCATACCTAATCCTCTTTGAGCCAAAGGTGATGCTGATCGACGAACCCGACGCACATCTTCACCCAAACAAGCAAGAGCGCCTAATTGAGGCACTAGAACAGGCTGCGCCTGAGTACAACACGCAGATCGTACTTACGACTCATAGTCCACATGTCGTTCGAGCCGCTAGTCCTGCCGCCAAGCTCGTGTGGATGAAGAGTGGGGTAGTTGAGACGGAAGACGATGAGGTAATTCGACGACTGCTCGGTTGGGGAGGGCTCGACAAATCAGTGCTCTTTTTCGTGGAGGATGAGGAAGACAGGCTGGTTCGAACGCTCCTCCGGCAGTGGCCCGAGCTTTCGCGGCAGGTGGCAGTCTGTAGGTGTTTCGGCATAGATAATTTGCCACGGGACAAGTTTCTGTCAGGACTCTTGTTAGACGGCAAGTTAAAGAGTAAGGCGCTGATACACCGGGACGGAGACTTTATGACCCCAGAAGAGGCTGTCCTTTGGACGGCAAGTTTTGAGACGCCAGGGGTGTTCCCTTGGGTCACAATCGGCTCAGACATCGAGGCATATTTTTGTCAGGCCGACTACCTATCCGCGCTCTACGATGTTTCAGTTGATGAGGCCGAGACCTGGCGACAGGAGGCGGCAAAAAAGGTAACCAAGGCTCGCGATACGTTCTTCGAGAAAAGAAAGAACGTCGTTCGGGTTGTGTGGCCGAATGGCGGATCGCCGAATGCGGAAGCAATGTGGCAATCAGAAGGTGGTCCTTCGCCAAGCACGGTGAAGGGTAAAAAGTTGCTTGCCTCGCTGAAAACAGTAATCAAGGACAAAAAGCTTGACGATGGACTACTGAATTCGCTCGTAATTCCGAGTGGTTACACAGTGGCTCCAGAACTCAAGGCACTGCTCGAAACCGCTATTGGAAGCGATTCCGCTAAACAATGAGGCGGTGAAGAACCACTCATTCTGGACTGCCCAGCGAATTGCACGCACTTCTGGCCTATGATTGCATTTGTCGGACTTCGCAAGATCGTGGAACACCAAGGCTTCTGCTTTGGTTCGTTACCTAGATGGGGTGGTGGAGACAGTTGGCGTTTACCGCTTTCAAATGGTGCCCGGCGGGGAGGGCTGCTACCGGTTGCAGAGCTTGGGAACCTGGGGTTGACGCAAGCCCGAATAAGCCGTGGATGAATTCTTGGCGAGGGCAGGTTCAGTTGATTGAAGCAAGCGACCCCGACGTGCATAGTAGTCGATAGTCTGCAACAAATGCTGTATATTTATACAGCATGTATCAGTTTATTGTGTCCACCCCTCGCAAACACCTCGCTCCCACATCAGGTTGGGCCAGTGCCGCCCTATGTCGTATTCGCCTTTGGACGACAAAGGGAGGGTTCGGGCGTTTATGTGAAAATATGATACAAAACGTACATGCGCGATCTTTGGGGGATAGTACAAAAGCCATGGACATCATCCATGTGAAGGCGCCGCGTGAAACTGTTGGCCGGGACACTATGGTGCGGTTCCGAATGCAGTTTCAAGCTGCTGCGTTCGCGGCGCTCGAAATTTTGAGAGATAAGGAAGTCGACCGCGTCTACTGCGACTACCACGACGATTTCGTCGTGCGCAGAACTGTCGCTGGTGTGGTTGAGTACCACTTCTTTCAGGTCAAGACCAAAGGTAAACCCAATCAACAATGGGACGTTGATGGGGTCTTTGCATTGAAGAAGACGGGGGCACTTGATACGGCTGAGAAGCTGCAGGCGATTCGAAACAGTATCGCTGGCAAGCTATTTGTGCACACGATTGAGTTTGGCGACCAGTGTCGAGAAGTCTCTGTCCTTAGCAACGTTCATTTTAAAGACGAAGTACATAACCTCGTCGAAGATCTCGCTGCTGGCACATCCAGTAAGAAGTACACGCGTCAGCTTATCGAGAAGTTTGCAGCCATCTTTTCGCCTGACCAACAGCTTTCGCCTGAGCAACTTGAAGCAGCTCGAAAGAAGCTCACATTGGCACCGGGTGTCCAGTACATCGGTGACACTCTCGAAGCGTTCGGCATTGCTGCGCACAATGCCATTTGGAGACATTCTGAGATCGAGTTGCATCAGCACGAGATTGAGAGGATCGCCAGAAGTTTGGTGGTGCTTGTTGAAGAGAAGTCCTGTACTCCGATCAGTGGAATGTCCAAGGCTGACATCGACTTAGCAACAGGAGTCGGCATTGAGGACTTACTTCAAGTTCTGAGCATTTCCACTCAGGTATATCAAACGCTGCTGCAAGGGGGAGACCCCGCAGCAATCAAGGTTGCGTCAGTTCTCCAGCGGAAGCTGAAGGAAATCGGCGCTACTGAGTCCATGGTCGAGGCGGCTTCGCGAGCGAAGGTTTCCTGGGACGTATGGCTCAGAAACGCGCGGCACACATTTCCGGATTTCACCCTTAACGTCTTGCTCGATGAAATCGACAAGAAGTGCAAAGCGTGGCTCCTTGGCGGTGGAGTTTTCGCAGACCTTGAGGGTTTCGTCCAAGAGATTTTGGGCTCGGCTCTTGGCAAGAAGTTTGTGACGCTGGACACGGACTTGGTGTTCGGGGGTTTCTGCGCCGCAATCGTTAGGAGGGCGACGCGATGAGTTCCACTGAGTTCTTCAGCGAAGCCAGGCGCCTTGGCTTGAAGTTGAACCTTTCTGGCGAAGGCCCTTCGCCGATGCACACGCTAGACAACGAGGCTCTGTTCCAACTGCCCTTGCTTGCAATGACTATCTTAGCTATCTCGAAAGGCCGATCGAAGCCGGAGCTACCTGAGATTGGTCAATTGGTTGGAGAGTGTCTGGAACGGACCGTGTCCGGCTTTAAGGGCTCATCGCAGGACATTGGCTGGTCCGGCAACCTGCGCATTAGGACCATCAAGGCCTTGACGTTTCTGGAGTCAACCGGCCAGGTCACTATCGACAAGGTGACACGCGAAATTTCTGCCACCGACTTGGGCAAGAAGGTCTATAGCGGTGCCGTGGAAGGGGAGAGTTATCTGGCTCACTCCATGAAAACAATCGAGCTCAGCTACCAGTACATCAGGGACGAAGCTCGAGTCAGGGGGGAAGTGAATTGAGGTTGAAATCACTGCGAGTCGAGCCACTTGGCCGAGAAGGTTGGGAAAGTCCACTCCTGGAATTTGGGCATCGGACCACGATGCTCTTCGCGGCGAATGGGAGTGGGAAATCTCCTATTGTGCGTATGCTTGCTTCCGCACTGGGATTCCCCAACCATTTCAGGGCGGAAATCCTTGAGAAGTGCAGCACCGTTGTTCTGCATGCCGAAGTGGGCGGGAAGCCCCTTATAATCCGGCGTGCCCTTGAGGCGAAGAATGGGCTGTTTTATGCCACGATTGATTTCGATGATGATCAAACGCAACATCATTCTGAGGCCACTTTCTCGACCGCGCTTTTCCAACTGCTTGGGCTGGAGCCACCGCGGCTGGTGTCGACCAAAGGCGAGGAAACGAAGCCCTATATTGCGACCCTACTACCGCTTTTCTATTTGATCCAGGGGCACGGGTATTCGGTTGCCTACCGCGCCCCTAGTTCGTTCATCAAGGATCAGTTCGCGGAGATGGTGCGGTTCGCGTTCGGCCTGAACCCCAAGCATTCGTTCGAAGTCAAGAAGTCGCTCCTCGAAGAGAGGAGTGCTTTGGAGGCACAGACTCGCAAGATCGTCGCTGCACAGCGTGTGCTTGAGTACCAGAGCCGTGATGTTGACACGAGTGATGCAAATCAGGCGGCGTTGCAGCGGAGCTCTGAAAATCTAACGCAGCAGATCGACGGACTTCGTGCATCGGTGGACGCTAAGGGCACCGCGAGCACCACATTGACAGAGTTGCTGCGTCAGAAGGACATACAAATCCGGGTGCGCCAGTTGGAACTCTTCGATCTGCAGAATCGGGTTGCAGGCATAGAGGCTATTCGTGCGGAGATTGATGGGGAAGTCCAGACGCTCGCCCTGAACGAAGAGGCTCTCGGCGTCTTCAAGTCGTTCCAGGAAATCTGCAGTGCTCCAAACTGCGGGCTATTTCTCGGAAGTGCCGAATCGTATGGAAAGAACCTGTTGTATCTGAAGGATCAAATCAAGGACCTAGTACGGAATAGCCAGCGCGCCGAGATTCGTGTTGAGCAGTTGGAGGAGAGGCTTGTGGAGCTGCATGCGGAACGCCAGACGCTCGTCAACAACCTTGAGTCACCGAGTGCTTCTGGCGTCGAACAACTGGTGACGGCTGTACAGACTTTGACTAAGCAGCTTGTCGATGTTCAAGGTGAGTTGGCCCGAATCTCCGGCTTGAAAGATGAGCGCTGGAGGCTGTTCAGGCTGGAGCAAGAGCGCGATCGTATCCAGGATCGTATTGAAGATCTGACGAACACTGGAAGGGCTGACCACGCGTTCAACGATCTTCGACGGAAACTGCGTGAGCTGACCGTTAAATGGATGGACATGCTGGACACGACCAGCGTATCGAGGAACGTAGAAATCGACTTTAACTTACGATTCACCTTCGGTGGAGAAACGCTGGAGACCATTGGCAGCGGTGGCACTAGCAGCACTACGAGCCGGCTAGTTCTCGCCATTCATGCAGCGTTATTGGAAGCCTATCTCGCCGATAAGACTCGTCCGTTTCGCTTCTTGATTCTGGACACGCCGAAGCAGGATGAGCTCCACACGGCTGATTTGGCAAGGTATCTCACGGAGCTCGAAAAAATGTGTGAGGCGAACGACGCGCAACTTCTCTTCTCTTCCACAGAGTACGACCACCCGACCGCGAAGCAAGATAAATGTTGGCTTCCGAAGTACCGCGGACCAGAGAAGCCGATGTACCTGGGGAAGCGGGCTGACCTTTTGCTCGAAGATGCTACCGGGTCAGCTTCTGACGACGAAGCTTGAGGCGTAGAGTTTGTGTAAGGGTCAATGGATTGGCTAGCGTTCAAGGTGGGTACGTTTGGAAAAGACTATTACACTTCGCTTTAGGGGCAGCAGGCACTGGCGGTTCTTGTATCATTAAAAACGGGGGCTGGGTCAATGCGTTGGGTTCTCAGTTTTTTTACTCACTTCAAGGAGCATGATTATGTCGGTATCAAGCGAAAGTCGAACCGCCATCCGAGTAATCTCCATTACGGCGTGCAATGTAGTGCATCGTATGGCCCTCATACTTTGCGCCACGGCCATGACGCTGTTTACCATGCAAGCCTTCGCGCATCACGGCTGGGCCTGGGCGCAAGAGGAGCAGTCCGAGTTAAAGGGCACCATCACCGAGATTTCAATGGCGCCGCCACATCCAGCCCTGCGCGTGAAAGACCAGGATGGTCGTGTGTGGCAAGTCGATCTGGGAAACCCGAATCAGACACAGCGTTCAGGCTTCTCCGGCGACACTGCCAAGGTGGGTGATGACATTACGGTACTGGGCAACCGCATCAAAGAGCCGAACAAGGCGCATATAAAAGCCGTGCGCATTACGGTTGGCGGCAAACAGTACGACATGTATCCAGAACGCATCAAGCGATAACAACACGGCGATGACAGGTTTTCTGCAAGCCATTTCTGGCTGGTCCGGTGCCGCCTTCCTGCAGGAATACTGGGTCGCCTATCTCGTTGTTAATGCGGCCCATATCCTGGGTATTGGGCTGCTTCTTGGCGCGATCCTACCGCTTGATTTGCTTCTTTTGCGTTCAACGCGCGGACGGGATCTGCCGACCCTTGGCCCCTTTCTGGTACGCGCAGCGGCAACGGGCACCGCACTCGCGGTGACGACAGGGTTTTGGTTGTTCTCAGTGAAGCCGATGGAGTACGCAGAGAATCCAGCTTTCCTCTTCAAGGTCACACTGCTTGTACTGGCAATTTGCAACATCGCACTTCAGCATCACGGCGGGCATTTTGATGCAGCGCTGCGCAGCGGCCGGCCATCTGCGCGAGTTCGAATCTTGGCCGCCACGTCCGCCATTCTTTGGCTTTCTGTCCTCATAGCCGGCCGCTGGATAGGTTTTGTCTGAGACGATGTCATTGGCGGGAGATTGTCGGTAGCTAGCTGCGCTACCAATCTTGCTTTTATTGTCGTCTTTTACAGACGGCTGTTTTTTCCTGCGGCCAGCAGTGCATCCAGTCGTGCATCGAGTTTCGGCACGCCGTCGGTTCGGATGCGAAATGTATTTTCCAGTAGTTCCTTGATTTCATTCACGGAGTGGAGTTGCCGCTTTTCTACTTCACCTGCCAGTGAATAAAAGGAGTACTGGGTGTCATGCAGTGCATGGCGCCCCTCCTTCGCGGTACGGGCTGCGACAAGGTCTGTGACAAAGTAGGAAGACGGGTGGCGTGAAACATGCCAGTTGTATACCTCGTAGTCAGGCGGATAGTGCGGCGCCAGGTCGAACATATACAGCACCTTCCATTCCTCTTTGATCTGGGCTTCTAGGCGATAGATTCCGCTGTCGCACCCCAGGCGATATTGCCCATGCGGCGTGTCTTGAATTTCATCGACGATAAACCGTATGGGGACAGGTAGAGTCATGCCGCCGAAACCGGTATCGGCAACCCATTGTTGTCCATCCGCCTCCACGAGCAACAGCATATGGCTGCGAGGCGTGATGATTTCATCTGGCATGTTCAACCGCACTCGCGCAGCAAGGTTGACAGTTTTGAAACCGAGCTGCTGCAGCACATGCTGGAAAACGGTGTTGTGCTCAAAACAATAACCACCGCGGTTTCGCACCGTGAACTTCTCCAGCAAAGAAGGGATGTCCAGTCGCACTTCTTCTCCGGTAAGAGGAGAGAGATTTTCAAAAGGAATGGTGTGTGTATGCCGCAGGTGCAATTGGTAAAGCGTTTTGGAAGATGGCACAAGTGTGCCGTCATAACGAATGAGGTCCAGGTAAGGTGCGATGTCTGTCATTCCACCACCTTATTGCAAAACCGACCTTCACGCGCGCTGCCGTAGGTAAGCGCACTATTAATTTTGCTTTCCATGTCTGTTCCTTCATTACGGTTGACTAAACAATGAGGGCAGTCTAAAACCTCAAGTAAACTTGAGGTCAAGGGGGTGGATGAAATGTCGACATGTCCTGAAAACTCACTATCGCAAAATCTTTCGGTCGGTGAGGTTGCTAACAGAAGCAGCGTTGCGGTTTCGACGCTGCATTTTTATGAATCAAAGGGTTTGATCAAAAGTCGTCGTAATAGCGGTAACCAGCGCCGCTATTCGCGAGACGTGTTGCGACGGGTAGCAGTTATTAAAGTCGCGCAGCGGCTGGGCATTCCGCTGGCTGCCATTAAGAATGCATTTAGCACCTTGCCGGAAGGAAGAACACCCACCGCAAAGGATTGGAGGCTGCTGTCATCCAAGTGGAAAGAAGATCTGGATGAAAGGATCGCTAGCTTGGTCCAGTTGCGTGACAACCTGAGCGACTGCATCGGATGCGGTTGCCTGTCGCTTGAGCGATGCACGCTTTATAACCCCGAAGACAAGCTAGCCGAACAAGGCTCAGGGCCGGTGAGAATTGAGGCGAACGTGGAACTACGCAAGTAATTTTTCTCGTAGCACTTTATGCAAAATTCGATCCAGCGCGCCTGCAAACGCCCTTCTGTCCGCCTGGCTGAACGCCGCCGGCCCGCCGGTATCAACGCCACTGCTGCGTAACTCATCCAGCATGTCGCGCATCGACAGCCGCTCACTGATGTTGTCGGCGGTGTAACGCTCGCCACGCGGGTTCAGTACCAGCGCGCCTTTATTCAAAACCTCGCTGGCCAACGGGATGTCTGCGGTAATGACCAGGTCGCCGGTAGTGCTGCGTTCAACAATGTAGTCGTCGGCCACGTCGAAGCCTCGCGGCACCTGCACGGCGCGGATCAAAGGTGATGGCGGCGTGCGTAGCATTTGATTGGCCACGAGCGTGAGCGGCAGTTGCGATCGTTGCGCCGCCCGATACAGAATGTCTTTGATTACGGCGGGGCACGCATCGGCATCAACCCATATATTCATGCTTTTATCCTTTTGTGCCATGGTGCAGGCATGAAATTATCGCGCTAGAACGACAATTACAATAATGCATTAACAAGCTTAGCCAGGCTTTTCTGTTTATCTGGGTTGATGGGCGTTAGAAGAGACTCGGCAACCTGGTTGAATGAGGTGTTGGCTTCCTGAAATATCTTCGTGCCGGTTTCGGTAAGCGCAACTAATCGTACTCTTGCGTCACGTTCAACATGATCTTTTTCTACCAGGCCAATTTTTTCCATTGGGTTGAGCACCCTGGTGACACCTGAAGCGCTCAGGCCAATGGCATGGGCAAGATCAATTCGCCTCATTTTGCCGGTGGGAGCAGCGCTTAGGCTGCGCAGAACAAGGTACTCAGTGAATCCAATTCCATACAGGGACAAAGACCGGTTAAGGTGCGACTGAATTTTGGTTTGAAGGTTGGTAAGTTGAATCAATAACTCACCTTGCGATAGCTTTGCCATTTCTATACTTGAATAATATTTGATCTCGCAAGTTTATGCATAGTTTATTGAGTAGTCAAGTATCTCGCAATAGGCCTGAAGCAAATATCCTATTCCCTTCGTAAAATACCCGTTTATAGCTACTCAGGAGCGTCATGCCTCGCAACATTGAAATCAAGGCGCGCATTGAAAGCGTTCAGGCGCTTCTATCCAAAGCCGCAGCAATCTCCGATGATGGCCCAATTGAGATCCTTCAGGATGACACGTTCTTTGTTTGCAGCAATGGCCGATTGAAGTTAAGGGCTTTTTCCGAAACGAAGGGCGAGCTGATTTTCTATCAACGGGCGAATCAGCAAGGCCCCAAAGAGTCATTTTACGTTCGGTCGCCCACCGCCGCGCCGGCGTCGCTGCGCGAAGCGCTAACGCAAGCTTATGGGCAGTCTGGTCGGGTTCAGAAGCGGCGCACCCTCTTCCTGATAGGGCGCACGCGCATTCATTTGGATGAAGTTGAAGGCCTGGGCCACTTTCTGGAGTTAGAGGTCGTGCTGAAGGACGGTGAGCCAAGCGATGCGGGTGTTGAAGAGGCTCACGGACTGATGGCCAAGCTGGGTGTTGATCGTTCGCAACTTGTTGAAGAAGCGTATGTGGATCTGTTAGCTACAAGTGGGGCATCATGAAGTCAAGCCACCTTCAATAAGATTCATTTTTAAAAAGTTCTTTTAAATACTCCAGCATTAAGCGGGTGGCCTTGGGTACGTGTTTTGCATATGGCCTAATTGCATAAAGGCGATCGCCGAAATTGCCACTTATTTTCCACTCAGGCAGTAGACGCAATAAAGTTTGGTCTGCCACTTGTCTTGAAACTGAAAAATCAGGTACTAAAGCAATACCTAAACCTGCAAGCGCTGCTGTTCGTAGCGCTTCGCTATTATTTACAGCTAGCGGACTGCGTACGGCGACAGTTATTGGGGATGTTCGTCCCTTGCGCGGCTCAAAGACCCAGGTTACCGCGCGGTTGCGTCGTGGATAATGCAAACACGGATGTAGCGCTAAGTCTGATGGATGTCTTAGTTCGCTGGCCTCAGCGATATATCCCGGGCTGGCTACAAGCACCGATTCGGTTAAGCAAAGGGGTATGGCAACATCAAGTTCGGGCGGATGGTTGGTGTGTCTGATGGCAACGTCAATACCTTCGGTGGAGAGTGCTACGAGCTGATCGGTAAGCTCCAGCTCGATTCGGATGCCTGGGTACTGACGCAAGAAAGTCGGCAGTGCGGGCACTAAATGTTGTCGCCCCAGGGCTACGGGTGCGCTAAGCCTTAAAGTGCCTTGTGGGGAGGCCGTTAGATCTCTTACGCTTTGAAAACTGTCGGCAATCTGGTTAAACGCTTGTTGCGTCATGTCGACTAATTGTTGACCTGCTTCTGTCAGTCGGACACTGCGGGTCGTGCGTCTTACCAAGGCAATGCCGGCAACTCGCTCAAGTTCCGACAAGCGTTGACTTACGGCTGATTTACTCACATTAAGTCGCGTGGCAGCTGCCGTGTAACTGCCTTGTTCGGCCAACACCGCCAACCAATAAATATGTCCCATGTACTGGGATACTGTTCCGTTATCCATTTTTATATTGTTCATAATAATGAACAATAAGTCCAGCAGCTATGACTATTCGCCTCAACTCTAGGAACCTACACTGAGCGGACACATTCGTCGTGAACATAGCTGAAAAAGGAAAACCATGGATAATTATTCCGACCCCAACGATGTTGTTCATTTCATTAATGGCGCTGTTGAAATTGGTGCCGGGCAACGCCGTCAACCTGTGTACAACCCGGCTACAGGAGCGGTTGCGCGGCAAGTGGCGTTGGCCGACTCAATTGACGTAGACACTGCTGTAGAAAATGCTGCACGGGCTTTCGATGCTTGGTCTGCTACGCCTCCCATCCGTCGAGCCCGGATTATGTTTCAGTTCTTGCAACTGATGAATCAACATCGTGACCAGCTTGCCGCCATTATTACGGCAGAACATGGAAAGGTATTTAGTGATGCTCAAGGTGAAGTATCGCGTGGCATAGATATCATTGAGTTTGCTTGCGGAATACCTCAATTGCTAAAAAGCGACTTTACTGACCAGGTGTCAACCGGAATGGATAACTGGACATTACGTCAGCCGCTGGGCGTTGTTGCTGGTATCACGCCTTTTAATTTTCCATGCATGGTTCCCTGCTGGATGTTTCCCGTGGCCATTGCCGCGGGCAATTGCTTTATTCTTAAGCCTAGCGAGAGAGCGCCTTCGGCGGCGCTATACATGGCCCGCTTACTCATCGAAGCAGGTTTGCCAAAAGGTGTACTTAATGTTGTACAAGGCGACAAGGTCGCAGTTGATGCGCTACTGTCGCATGCCGATGTTCAGGCTGTCAGCTTTGTCGGTTCGACACCGATTGCTCATTATATTTATCAACAGGCCGCCATATACGGCAAGCGTGTACAAGCATTGGGGGGCGCCAAAAATCATCTGGCTGTTATGCCCGATGCCGATTTGGACCAAGCCGTTGATGCTTTAATTGGTGCTGCCTACGGATCTGCTGGCGAGCGTTGTATGGCTATTTCGGTCGCAGTACTGATAGGCGATGTTGCTGACAAGATAGTACCTCGTTTGGCCGAACGAGCTGGTAAGTTGATTATTAAAGATGGAATGGCGCCAGACGCCGAAATGGGGCCAATAGTGACTCGGCAAGCGCTAGAGCGAATTGAGAATTACATTCAGACGGGGGTCGACGAAGGGGCTGAACTTGTGGTTGACGGCCGTGGCTACACGGTACCCAACCAGGAAGACGGCTTTTTTATCGGGGGCACTTTGTTTGACTATGTTACCCCCGACATGCGCATTTACAAAGAGGAGATATTTGGTCCAGTTCTGGTGTGCTTGCGTGTCTCTGATTTTGCGGCCGCAATTGAACTGATTAATACCCATGAGTTTGGGAATGGCGTGTCATGCTACACCCGAGATGGTCATATTGCCCGCGAATTTGGTCGCCGCGTTCAAGTTGGCATGGTCGGTATTAATGTACCTATTCCCGTGCCTTTGGCCTGGCATGGGTTTGGCGGCTGGAAAAAATCGTTGTTTGGAGACATGCATACCTATGGCGAAGAGGGTGTTCGTTTCTATACCAAGCAAAAAAGCATCATGCAACGCTGGCCGGAAGCAACTCAGAAAGGCGCAGAGTTTGCTATGCCGACTGCCAAATAAGACCTAAACCCTAGTCATCCTGAAAGCTTGCTTTTCCGTTGGGGAAGCAAGCTTTTTTATTTCAGCTCTAATAAACCAAAATAAATATGGTTGAAAAATCAAAAATAAATGATTAGTGAAAATACCAGTTGTTAGGTTATTTGTTTAATGGTTGAAGATTGGTTGGTTTTTTGATGGAAGGCTTCCATGGCATATTTGATAAAACTTAATTAAATATTAAAAATCAATAATTTAACTAAAATTTAAGGCCCTCGATATGAAGCGGCTTTTTCCAGCAGAAGTAAGCGCTATATTTGAGTTTTTTCAGTGTTATCAGAAAAAAAACCAAAATCAACCAAATCAAATAAATTAGTAAGGTTGACCTATTTGGTTTTAAATGGTTGAATTTAAATATTGGTTGATTTTTTATCAAAATTAAACACCGAATGTCGGTGCTCAACATAACGAGGACTTTCATGGATTCCGCTGCCGCAACTACTCAGTCGAACGATGCACATGACAACCAGCTTAAAGCGATGTACGAGACGATTCACGCGAAGAATTTGTTTCCGTTCTGGGCTAAACGATCTGATGTTGAACATGATGAAATCAAACAACTTATGTCCAGCGGCCCCAAGGCTATTCCGTTCCTGTGGCGTTTTAAAGAAGACCTGGAGCCATTGCTGCATCAATCCGCGAAACTGGTTTCAACAGAAGACAGCGACCGACGCTCCCTTATTTTGATGAATCCGGGCCTGAGCCCGCGTCGTGCCACCGTCACAAATCTCTACACGGCCTATCGCCTTAATGACCCCAACGAACTGATGCCTGCGCATCGTCACACTGCCAGTGCGATTCGTCTGGGTCTAACTGGGCAACAGAATTTCACCGGAGTTGAAGGAGAGGACATTGTGTTCCGCCCTGGCGACATGGTATTGACGCCACGCGATACGTGGCACAACCACGGCAACGTCGGAGATGAGCCAGCCATTAATCTATCGGTGCTTGATTACCCTTTGGTTGAATCTTTCAACTCTTTGTCGTTCGAGCACAACTATGTTGAAGATGGTGCAATCAAAAAGAAGCAGTCTGCACGTTTCTCGCCTGACTATTCTGCCAGGGTTTATGGTGCGGGCGGCCTAACGCCTCGCTTTGTTGATCACTTACGTGGAGTAGGTGGGTCGGCACCCATGTATGTTTACCGTTATGACGCAGTACGTGAGTTGCTTGAGCGCAATCGAGACTGGGAAGACAATCATCATGAAGGTCTTAAAGTAGAGTACACCGACCCTGTTCAGGGTGGTCCGATCTACAAAACAATGACGTTCTTCATGCAAATGTTGAGGCCAGGTGAAACCACTTTGCCACTCAAGCAAACTGCCAGTCAGCTTATTACGCCGATGGAGGGTGTTGCGAACATCAAAATCGATAATGAGATATACAGCTGCCACCTACACGATACTTTGGCAGCACCAGGTGGGCATTGGATCCAGTTCACTAATCCTAGCGATACCGAACCGACAATACTGTTTATAGCCAGTGACGAAAATGCGTTGAAGGCCTTTGGTCTGTTGCAGCGCTTTGGAAAAACCGCTGGTGGCGACGTTATCCGTTTAGTGTAAGAGGAGCTTATTTTGACACGCTCCAAAAACACAAAGCTAATTAGTCATATTGATTGTCCCGGCGGCGGTCAGGTCTGGTGTGAAGGCAACACTCTGTTTGTTTCTCACATGCGACCACCGCACGGTACTTCAGCTTACGACATAACGGATCCAAGTAATCCAAAGCATCTATTCACGCTCGAAATACCCATGGGCTGGCACTCGCACAAAGTGCGCGTTCAGGACGGCATCATGATTGTGAACTATGAAAAATTCCGCGAGGGGGCGCCTGAGTTCAGTGGTGGGCTTGGCATTTACGACGTCAGTAAACCGACCAAGCCTCAACTGATTAACAAATGGCAAGTGACAGGAGCCGGCGGCGGAGTGCACCGTTTCAGCTACGACGGTCGTTATGCCTATATATCCCCGACGGAAGAGGGCTTCGTAGGCAATATCGTAAAGATCCTCGATTTGGCAAACCCATCTCGCCCTGAGGAGGTGGGTAAGTGGTGGATTCCTGGTCAAAACGTGGGTGCTGGAGAAGTCTACCCCTGGGACAATTTTGTGATGCCTCGTTGCCACCATCCGCTACGAGAAGGTAATCGCCTGTACGTTTCATATTGGCATCATGGCTTCTTCGTTCTGGATATCGAAGACATGTCGGCTCCCCAGTTGATTTCCGCTGTGAACAGCAGTCCGGCGCATCCCCATCCAACCCATACTGCCATGCCTATGCCAGGAATGATTAAAGGGCGGAAGATCTTGGTGGTTGCTGATGAGGACGTGGCCAAATTGCGTCCGTCTCCTCCTGCATTTACATGGTTTTACGACATTACGGATGAACGTCAGCCTATGCCTATTTCCACGTTTCAGGTCGACGGTGTAGATGAGGATGGACGCCCTAAGTCACCCATGGAGGGATGTCATCAACCTTGCGAGCGCCCAACCGGCAACACCGTCGTCCCCTTTGCGTGGTTTGCGCGAGGTTTGCGTCTTGTCGACATTGCCGATCCCTTTTGCCCTAAAGAGGTTGGTTTTTATGAACCCGACGCCCCAGAGGACTATGAGCAGCCTCAGTCGAACGATATCACTCTTGACTCACGCGGCTTGCTGTATCTGCTCGACCGTCAGCGCGGCGTCGACATTATTGAAACCAATGTTTTTTAAAACTCTGCCCCATTCAAGCCTTATCGGAGCCCAACTATGAGTGACAGACATATCCAGGTTTATGGAACAAAGAACCCCAACCTGCCTTTTCACCCCGCCGTGCGCGCTGGCGACTATGTATTTGTCTCAGGCCAAGTACCCAAAGATGAAAACGGCAATATGGTGACTGGAACGATAGAGCATGAAACGCGTGTTGTCCTGGAAGCCCTGCGTCGCGTACTCGATACTGCCGGATGCGATTTAAGTGACATAGTTAAAGTCACTACCTACCTTGAGGACCCTCGAGATTTCGGCCGTTATAACGGTGTGTTCAAAGAGTTTTTCCCCGAGGGACGATTGGCGCGTACTACGGTTGAGGCGCGTGCTGCTATTAGCACCAAAATTGAAGTCGACTGTATTGCGTATCGACCCATTTGAGCGGGTCGTTGACTCAAGAGCTCCCTAATCCTGATCGTTACCTGAAACGTTCGCCGCCCCTGATATCAAAGATCATTTTTTCAATCCATTAATGAGGAATCAGTATGTATAAGCTGCTTGGCCGTGCTACGTCCGGCAATGTTCAAAAAGTAATTTTTCTGCTTGAAGAGTTAGACATCTCATACGAGCGATTAGATTACGGTCGCCAATTCGAAAATACCGACACACCCGAATACCTGGCAATGAATCCGACCAAAAAAGTACCAACGCTCGTCGATGGAGATACGGTTGTATGGGAGTCAAATACCATTTTGCGTTATTTGGCCAGCCAACACTCCACGCCTTTTTATCCTGCTTTGCCTGGGGATCGTGCCCAATCGGAAACTTGGATGGATTGGTTGTTAGCGACAGTTAATCCTGTTTACCTAGCTGGTTTCAAAGATGCCAAGAAAGCTGAAGCCGATCGTGCTCCGGATACGGCTGCAAATCTGGCCGCAGAATTGAAAATTCTCGATAAACACTTGTCTGGAAAAGCCTGGATGACTGGCGATCAACTCACCCTGGCCGACTTCGCCTTGGGGCCTATTATCCGCCGCTGTATTAACTTTCCTTTTGATCTTCCAGAGTTCGAAAACATCAGGCAGTGGGTAACTCGGCTCGAATCCCGTCCGGCTTTTAAAAAAGCCATTGCCGCCGGTTAAATCAAAGCCGCTGTTTACTTGGACTCCATCAGAGCACGCTATTCCGGGAAAAAAACAATGTCTTCTATGTCAACACCCCCACTTGTCGAAACCGAATCCCACATTCGGGCTCAGAATGTCTCGGTCGACTTCATGCACGCAGGACAAAGGAATCGCGTGCTCAATCACATTTCACTTGATGTGCCACGAGGTGGATTTGTATCACTAATCGGCCCATCAGGATGCGGTAAAAGCACCCTGCTTAAGGTATTAGCCGGATTACTACCCCCAACGGAGGGGAGCATTCAAGTTGCGGGCATGACACCACAACAGGCGGCAGAACAGCGTCGTATTGGCCTGGTTTTTCAAGAGGCGACCCTGATGCCTTGGAAAAATGCGCTGGATAACGTCAAGCTACTAATGCAAATTGCATACAAAGAACAGTCTGATAAAGAGATTACCGAGCGGGCTCGTGAAATGTTGCATGTTGTAGGACTCGAGCACGCGCTTGAGAAGCGGCCCGCTCAGCTATCCGGGGGAATGCGTCAACGGGTTTCCATCGCACGTGCTCTTGCTATGGATCCCGAAGTGCTAATGATGGATGAGCCGTTTGGCGCGCTGGATGCTATTACACGCGAAGAAATGAGTGATTTCCTACTGGATATCTGGCAGAAAACAGGCAAAACGATCGTTTTGGTTACTCATTCCATCGACGAAGCTATCTTCTTGTCAGAAGATGTCCACGTTATGGCCACTAACCCGGCACGCATTATCGAGACCGTCAATATTGCCATACCCTACCCTCGCGATGATTCAGCCTACGCACGTCCGGAGTTTGGTGCCGCCACTGCCCACCTTCGCCGCCTGCTCAAAGACGGTCACAGCATGAGGGTCGCGGCATGAGCAATACCACCACCATGAAAACTACGACCATGAACTCTACCGCCAAATCAAGAAGTAATCTGGGAGCCATGTTGCACGGCGCTATGCCTACCATCATCCTGACGATTGCCGTACTCATTCTGTGGGAACTCATTACCCACATTTTTTCGGTTGAGCCTTTCGTGCTGCCCGCACCCAGTGCCATCATGCATGAGCTAGTCAACCAGCAAGCCTTGTTGGCATCGTCGGCTTTGGTTACCGCTGAGGAAATCGTCTATGGCTTTTTGCTTTCGATGATCGTCGGCGTTTTCATGGCGCTACTTATTGTGCGCTTTGATTGGCTTGGCCGAGCTGTTTATCCCCTGATGGTGTTGTTCCAAAATGTCCCCAAAATAGCTTTGGCGCCACTCTTCATTCTGTGGTTCGGCTATGACCTTGCCCCCAAACTGCTGCTTATCGTAGTCATGGCATTTTTTCCTGTTGCTCTGAATATGCTGGTGGGTTTGCAGTCTGTTGACCCTAATTTAGTCACCTTATTGAAGTCTGTCGGCGCAAGCCGCAACGAAATTCTTTGGCGTATACGAATTCCAAACTCATTGCCGTATTTGATGTCGGGCCTAAAAATTGGCGTCACTCTGGCCAGTATCGGCGCCATTGTGGGGGAGTTTGCCGGTGCCTCTGCAGGACTGGGGTATCTGATTCTGTTTGCCTCGACACAAATGGAAACCGCTCTGGTTTTCGCCGCTGTCGTAGAAGTTTCCATTCTAGGCATGATTTGCTACTACGCCGTCGAGTTTATTGAATGGCGTTTCATTAGCTGGGCACCGAAGTCTTAACGCCTGGTTGCTTGTTTTTTTATTCGCGCAGGTCTTTACACGTTTTTCCTTAACAGTAGTTCTCCACTATTCACCAAGGAGTCACCACAATGAAACATCGCTTGTTTAGTTCTTTTGCCAAACTCGGTGCTGCGCTTGCGCTTACCGTCAGCTTTACGGCTCAGGCCGCCGATCAGGTTTCAATTCAGCTTGATTATGTTGTGCGAGGTAGCCATGCTATGTTTTTTGTTGCTAATGAAAAGGGATTTTTTAAAGATAACGATATAGAAATTACAAAAATCAACCGTGGTTCGGGTTCTGCTGATGCCTTGCGCCTAGTTTCAAATGGTAATGCGCAGTTCGGCTTTTCTGATTTGCCCACCCTCATGGTGGGCAGGGCACGCAATGTACCCGCTGTAGCTCTGGTTGCAGTCAATCAACTTAGTCCTTTGGCGATGATTGCTGTTAAAGATAAACACGACTTGAAAAAGCCCAGCGATTTGAAGGGGCTTAACCTGGGCGTACATCCATCGGGTTCAACCTATATTTTCTTAAAAGCGTTCCTCTCACTCAACGACATGTCGCTTGACGATGTGAAGCAAAGTACCGTGTCGCCGCCTTATGAAAGTTTCCTGCTGTTAGGACGTGTGGATGCTGTTCCCGGTTATATCAATGCAGAGGTGCCTGAACTTGAGGCGAAAGCAGGTGGCGAAGGTAGTTTGTCTATTCTTCGGGGATCTGACTACGGTTATGCCGCCTATGGCTCGGGTGTGTTTACGTCGGAAGAAATGATTGAAAAGAATCCTGATCTGGTTCAGCGTTTTACCAATGCTTACTTAAAAGCGTTTGAATACGTTATCAACAACCCTGATGAAGCTGTCGATATCATTATCAAGGCTAATCCAGAATATGCCGAAAAACGAGACATGTTAAAGGCTCAGCTTGATGCCGATATCACCACGTTCTTCGACGACGAGACGCTAGAAAAGGGTATCGGCATTATTACGCCCGAACATTGGAAAGCCACTGCTGAAATTCTGGTGGATCAAGATGTCCTGCCTGAAGATGCCAGTCGCACCTCTGGCTACGACATGACTTTCCAGCAAGCTGCTAACCCTCTAAAGAAATAAACCTTGACCGAAGGCCTTGCCATGACTACAACCCACACTGAACACAGCATATCTCTCGTTCTGCCCAGTCACCGTGATCTGTACTACGGGGGGCAGTGGCATAAACCAGTAGATGCTAACGAAGTTGAGGTTTTCGCTCCAGGTACAGGTCAGTCTCTTGGCAAGGTGGCCGTTGCAGGTAACGCCGATGTAGATGCGGCTGTTGCTCATGCTGTAAAAGGTTTCGACACGTGGCGTAACACTCCGCCGCTCGCTCGGGCCCGTATTCTTAAACAAATTGCGGCGAAGCTGCGTGAGCATACCCAAGAGATTGCCCTGTTGGACGCGGCTGATTGCGGCAATCCGGTGAAAGAGATGGGGGCTGATGTTCTTACCGCCGCAGCGCTCTTTGAGTTCTTTGCAGGGTTGGTGACTGAAATGAAAGGGGATACGATCCCCATGGGGCCCGATGCGGTCAACCTCACCGTGCGGGAACCTGTTGGTGTTACCGTGCGTATTGTGGCATTCAACCATCCTTTTCTGTTTGCCGCTGGAAAATCCGCTGCGCCGCTGGCCGCCGGCAACGCTGTTATTATCAAACCGCCTGAGCAGGCGTCATTATCGGCACTCAGGTTGGCAGAAATCATTGGGGATATGTTGCCTCCTGGTGTCTTTTCAGTATTGCCTGGCGATGCCGATGCGGGCGCGGCATTGGTCAGCCATCCCGACGTAGCCATGGTCGGATTAGTTGGCAGCGTTGCTACAGGACGTGCAGTCATGAAAATGGCTGCAGATACATTGAAACCGGTTCAACTTGAACTGGGAGGCAAGAATGCTTTTATTGCCTGGCCTGATGTCGACCCGGAGACTGTAGCCCAAGCTATTGTGGATGGCATGAACTATACATGGTGCGGACAATCATGTGGATCGACTAGCCGCGCTTTCGTGCACGCCGACATTTACGAAGCCGTCATTGAACACATTAAGCGATATTGCGCACAGTATGTTCCTGGAGATCCTACTCATCCAGACACAACTATGGGGGCGGTTATCAATGCAACTCAACACCAAAAAATACTCGACTACATTGAGTCTGCTCACGAAGAGGGTGCGCGTTTGATCTATGGTGGGGGCGTGCCCGTTGACCCCGTATTGAAAGACGGTTTTTTCGTCGAGCCTACTGTTTTTGCCGACGTAACCCCCGACATGCGTCTTGCACGAGAGGAGGTCTTTGGTCCGATTCTGGCTGTGATGAAATGGACTGACGAACAAGACGTTATCGCCCAGGCAAATGCGCTGGATTATGGGCTGACCTGTGCCTTATGGACCAATGACTTGGAGAAAGCTCATCGCGCTGCAGGTGAGGTTAAGGCCGGCGCTGTCTGGGTTAACGAGGTTGGCAAGCATTTTCTGGGTGCACCCTACGGCGGCAATAAACAGTCCGGCATTGGTCGTGACGAATGCATCGGTGAAATGTTTGCTTTTACACAAGAGAAAAATATCCACATCAGTCTGCGCCGTGTCGCGGCCAAAACTTAAGTTTTTTGCCATGCAAAATTTCGATTACATCATCGTGGGGGCAGGCTCAGCCGGTTGCACCTTAGCGAATCGCCTGACTGAAAACCCCGATACAAGTGTCTTGGTCATTGAGGCCGGGGGGTGGGACCGTGATCCACTCATTCATATACCACTTGGTTGGGGAAAAATATTTCAGAAAAGGCTGCACGACTGGATGTATTGTTCAGAACCTGAACCTCACGTCGGCTATCGTGAAGTTGAATGTGCACGGGGTAAGGTTGTAGGCGGTTCGTCGTCAACTAACGCTATGGCTTGGGTTCGGGGAAATCCGGAAGACTTTAATCGCTGGGCCGAGCAATACCAACTTCCCGATTGGTCATATGAACACGTACTACCTTACTTTAAGAAACAAGAGGACTGGCGTGAAGGCGATACTCATGGCCGTGGCCGTGGCGGCCCGATCGCGGTGCAGCGTTGCACCTATGATGACCAATTGATCCAGGCTTATGCCGATGCTGCTCAAGCGGCAGGCCATGAATGGACTGATGATTACAACAGCGCTAGGCAAGCAGGCTTCAGCCGTTTGCAAATGAGCATCAAGGATGGTCGTCGTTGCAGCGCTGCTTCTGGTTACTTACGGCCTGCGCTGAAGCGGCCTAACCTGAGCATCAAAGTGAATACGCTCGTCAGCCGGGTTCTTATTCATAATGGTCAAGCCATAGGCGTTGAAGTTATTGAAAACGGGCGTCCAGTTGCCATTCATGCCGATCAAGAGGTTTTGTTGAGTGGAGGGGTAATTAATTCGCCTCAGTTGCTGATGTTGTCGGGCATTGGCAACGCTGAACACTTGCGTCGGCATGGTATCGATGTACAGCTTGACCTGAGAGGCGTTGGCCAGAACCTTCAAGATCATGTTTCGACGATCGTGATGTACAAACGCAAATCGCCTAGCCCATTTCTAAAGGCAATGCGCTTGGATAGAATCGGGCCGGCTATGATTAATGCTTACCTGTTTGGTAAAGGATTTGCTTCCGATGTGCCAGGTGGTTTGGTGGCATTTTTGAAAAGCCAGGCAAACTTGAAGGCACCTGATATTCAAATGCTGCTCACCGCTGCACCTTTGGCTGCGTGGCCCTACTTGAAACCATTTAAACAACCGTTTGAAGACGGCTTTGCGTGTCGAACGGTGTTGCTACATCCAGAAAGTCGGGGTCGCATTGAGTTGGCCAACGCTGACCCTGCAACTGCACCAAAAATCTTCCATAATTTCCTGGCCTGCGATAACGATTGGGCCGCAGTTAGGGCATCGATTCGCTATGTGCGGGAAATTGCGCGGCAACCTGAGTTGGCGCCTTACATTGAGGCCGAAATTGCGCCGGGTCCTACATGCGAATCGCCGGAAGCACTTGACGCTTTTATCAGGAAAACCGCTATCACCGTACATCATCCTGCCAGTACTTGTCGTATGGGGCCCCCAAACGACTCCATGGCGGTCGTTGATAGCCAGTTGCGTGTGCACGGTGTTAATCGGTTACGAGTTATTGATGCCTCTGTCATGCCAGATTTGACATCGGGAAATATAAATTCACCCGTCATTATGATTGCCGAGCGTGCTGCAGATTTCATCCGAAATGGGGCAGCCGCTGCTCATTAAGACCAACCCGTCGCTCATGATTACTAACGCCAGAAAACATCGTATTTTGATAACGCACCCATTGTCGGAAGCTGCGCTACAACGATTGTCATTTTTCTTTGAGATACGAATTGTCTCTGCCGAACAAGCCACTCCTACCCAATCGACTCTGTCGTTATTGCAGGATGTTGCTGGCGTTATCACCAGCAAAACAACGTTCTCCTTCAAAAAAGAAACGATCGCGCAATTGCCTCATCTGCGTGCCATTTGCCTACTCGAACATCACGCACCAACCCTTGACTTGAATGCATTAACTCAAGCAGGTATTCGGGCCACCAGTTTGCCTACTGCCGCTGCCACGGAGGTTGGCGAGACGTTGTGGACCACACTGGCAACTACGCTCCAGAACCACGCTGCTCCCACTCCGCGCGCAAGCCTGAATAAATCGGCACTTAAACGATTTTCCGGTTCGTTGTTCAGTTCTAGCTTTCAAGGTTTGGTTTTGGGTATTCTAGGTGAATCGCCAATGGCCGACCGTCTGCATAGCCGTGCTCAACAAGCCAAGGCGCAAACACACAAAGTGAGTATTGGACAGTTGTACAAAGAGATTGCTGTCGACTGGTTGATCATTCCACCCGATTGGTTTGCGTCGTCTACGCCGTTGCTGGGCAGTTGTATTCTTTCTAATCTGCCTGCTTCAGCTCGCATCTTGGATTTTTCAGCGACCCCGGTTGTTGAGCCACTTCTGAGACTGTTGCCCGCCTGGTCCGATCGTATCGTGCACAGACCATTACGGGCCGCACCTGTTAAAACTCAAATCGATTTGTCGACAACGGTGGCCGAACAGTTAATCGCTGCGTTGGGGTTTGGGCGGAAAAGCTGGCACCCGGATAATTTGCTTAATCCTGATGTATGCTGCGAGTCGTGTTGTTGATGTTAGTGCCATAGAGACGGAGTATTAACTCAAAGCCACCTTAGGCGATATCGTGTTCGACCGTGCCTTGCATCGAATATAACGCAGGGCTGATTCTGCTCATGATCTGTGATTGCACATATAACAGGTGTGATCGCATCGCCGCCTCAGCCCGATCAGGTTCACGTGCCGCTATGGCGTCGGCAATTGCGCGATGTTCCTCATCGCGCTTTTTAATGCGTTCGGCGTTTTGTGCCGTAGGTCTTGATACATGCAGTCGGGAATCACTGCCTACTTGGCGCAGTAAATTATAAAAGTCGGCAATCAGCGTACTACCAGAAGCAGAGGCCACTAATTTGTGAAATGCCTGGTCGGTTAATCCACGATCAGCATCAGGCGGAGTGAAACATGCTTTCTGGAGCTTGGAAATGTCTTGAGGTGTTGCACGTAGCGCGGCCAACCGTGCAAAGCCCGGTTCCAGCAAAATGCGCAGTTCAATAACCTCCAGTGGATTGGTGTCACGAATTAGCGCTTCTCGACCTCTGGCAGAGGGTGATGACTTGCGTGCTGCCGGTGCTTCAAGTTCGCCGCTGGACCTCAGCAACATTAAGGCATGCCGTAGTTGGTAACGTGTTACACCCAACTCATCGGCCAAAACTCGCTCGGCCGGTAGCGACTTGTCAGCGGCAACGCGGGCACGCAAGCGGTCGACCAAATCGGACGATTTGGCAGACGTTTTGGTTGAATAATGGTTCGAGCGCATATACACCTGCTGGCTTAGAGTTAAGAATGAGAGGCACGATACCTACATGATAAACCAAGACCAACCAAACCTATGGTTGATCGACCAATTTAAGTTGTATTTCTAGTAAGAGATTTTGTTTAGTGGCTGGTTCGGGGCCGTGTCTTGTTCAAAAAGAGCTTAATGTGGTTGCTTGAAATGCTCGCGCTGCTCGGCCCACTTCAGTATGGCGTCCAGGGCCGGGCACAGTGCCTGCCCCCATTCCGTTAAGCGGTACTCCACTTTCGGGGGCACTTGTGGGTAGAGTTTTCGCGACACAATGCCGTCTGCCTCTAATTGCCGAAGTTGTTGCGCCAGCATTTTCTGGGAAATGCCGGGAATCAGCCTTTCAAAATCAGAATAGCGCTGTACTTTTCCGTCGAACAGGTGGAAAAGAATAATCAGTTTCCAGCGGCCTTCCAACAGTTTTAGTGCTTCTTCCACCCCCAGCGCGGCAGTGGACGGCGTGTAGGTTTTTCCCATGGCTTAGTAACTTACTTTTTAGTGCGTTCTTGTCGAATACATAGTTTATGACCAAAATACTCGTATGGACAACAATGGAGAAACCACGATGAGTCTTTCATTACCTAATCCGGTCACGACTTACTTCGAAATCAGCAATGGTTCGAACCTCTCTGAACTTGAGCGTTGCTTTGCGCCCGACGCTGTGGTGGTTGATGAGGGTCAAACGTATCATGGTCATGACGCGATACGTAAGTGGCAACATGAGGCGCGATCGAAGTTCGATTACACGGTGGAGCCGGTAGCGGTTGCACAGGAAGGGAATCAGCTTCGGGTAACGGCCAATGTAGTTGGGAATTTCCCCGGCAGCCCGGCACGGCTTGATCATGTGTTCGAGCTGGATGGCGATCGCATCGGTTCATTGAAGATTGGGTGATGTCGATGGATCTGGCCTTGGAAGGAAAGCGGGTTTTGGTAACGGCAGGCACCAAAGGGATCGGAAAAGCCGTCGTCGACCTTTTCCGTGAGTGTGGCGCGAAAGTGCTCACCACGGCGAGAGCGCAGCCCGCTCATGTGAACGCAGATTTATTTGTGGCCGCCGACCTGGCCACGGCCGAAGGGTGTGAAGCCGTGGTATCGGCAGTCAAAACCCATTGGGATGGCGTTGACATTATTGTTCATGTGCTGGGGGGCTCGACAGCGCCTGGGGGCGGGTTCGCGGTGCTAGGCGAAAGCGAATGGCAGGATGAACTGAACCTGAACTTATTACCCGCGGTGCGGCTGGATCGGGCATTGTTGCCGGGGATGCTGGCGCAAGGCGCCGGTACGGTCATTCATGTAACTTCTATTCAGCGCGAGCTGCCGTTGCCGGAGTCGACCACGGCATACGCTGCGGCAAAAGCGGCACTTTCCGCATACAGCAAGAGCCTGTCGAAAGAGGTGGCGCCCAAGGGGGTTCGGGTTGTGCGGGTGTCGCCCGGCTGGGTGGAAACGGAAGCAGCGGTGGCCCTGGCAGAGCGCATTGCACTTCAGGCAGGAACCGATTACGAGGGCGGCAAGCAGATCATTATGAATTCATTGGGCGGCATTCCCCTGGGGCGCCCTTCCAAGCCTGTCGAGGTTGCAAACCTCATCGCCTTTCTGGCTTCTCCACTGGCCGCATCGATTACGGGCACGGAGTATGTGATTGATGGGGGTACGATTCCAACTGTGTAAAGGTATGGGCGTTGTGGATGTCGCTGCGTTTCGACGTCTGGGTAACAGGCTGGTTTGGACCAGCAGCGAACGGTGGGCAGTCAAGCATACAATTGGGCACTACCATTGAATTGTGGGTGCTGAGGTGTTCTGTGGCTAATTAACCAATGCGCTAATCTAAAACTCATTTCATGAAAACGCTTAATATCGCTACCGTCTGCTTTGTGAATGAAAACCGGGAATTGCTGGTTGTTCGCAAGCAGGACACCACCACCTGGATGCTGCCCGGTGGCAAGCTTGATGACCAGGAAACGCCGGCCGAAGTCCTTGTCAGGGAGGTTTGGGAAGAGCTCCAGATCAAACTAGCCGCAAATGACTTGACCCCCTTGGGTACTTTTGTTGCGGCGGCGGCAAACGAGGCCAACACTTGCGTGCATGCCCATGCATTCATGGCTCAAATGCCTGGCAATCAGCAGCCCGTCATTTCGGCCGAAATCGCGCAGATGCAATGGCTGCCCTTGCATGAGCCGCTTCCGGAAACGGCTGCGTCTTTGTTGAGACACCACATTATCCCCGCCCTTTCTTCGTTATGAATAAACGCGTTGTAATCAGCGGGTGCTCCGGAGGCGGCAAATCGATATTGCTTGCCGAACTGAAGCGGCGCGGCTTTGCCGTGGTGGAAGAGCCTGGTAGAAGAGTCGTGCAGGATCAGTTGCGCAACCACGGTACGGCACTGCCATGGATGGACCTGCAGGCCTTTCTGGAAAGGGTTGTAGCCGTTGCTCTTGACGACATTGCTTCTGCGAACGCGTCAAACCAATGGGTGTTCTTTGATAGGGGGCTGGTTGATGCCGTTATCGGCATGCAATACCTGACTGGTGAGCCGGTACGAAATACGCCCGGTTTGATGCAGCATTACCATGAGCAGGTTTTCCTGGCGCCACCTTGGCCGCAGATTTACGTTCAGGACAATGAGCGCCGACACGATTTGGATACTGCAGCAGCAGAATACTCTCGCTTGCTTGAAGCCTACCCCTTGCTGGGTTACAGCGTTACCATTCTTCCGAAGACAGCGGTTGCACAGCGCGCGGATTTTGTTTTGAGAGCGCTTGGGGCATAGTGTGGTGGCGCGAAATGGTTATCCTATAAAGTGAACAGCAGGGCAAATAACAAATGAGGTGTGCGAATGAAGGTTAAGCGCGTGGTCGCCAACTTCGCTACGGAAAAGGAAAATTTGCAGCAAGCCCGGGCTTTTTACCAGGATATCCTGGGCCTGGATTTGTTGATGGATCATGGTTGGATCCAGACCTATGGTTCACAAACCCCGATGAGCATTCAGGTGAGTTTCGCCTCCGAAGGCGGTTCAGGTACGCCTGTGCCGGATTTATCAATTGAAGTAGATGATCTCGACCAGGCATGCCAACGGATGCAGGACGCTGGCATTGCCATTGAGTATGGGCCGGTTACCGAACCCTGGGGCGTGCGGCGTTTTTACGTTCGCGATCCGCTTGGCAGGCTGGTTAATATACTGGTTCATCTTTAATGGGGGCGGCCTGAAAAGATTCATAAAAGCACATACTTAAACGCATGTACTAGCCCACTTCTTTGAAAACTAACCTGGTTGCAAACTACGATGAAACGCGTGTTGCTATTGGCACTTATTGCCGCAGTATCTGTTGCTGCCTATCTCTACATTTCGCTGAAAACAGAAAATCAGGCGCTGCAAGAACAGATTGCTGGCCTGGAGCGCCAGAATAAAACACTGGCTTCCGATATGGCGCGTGCCGCGCTTGTGAGTCGAATCTACGCGGCATCGGACAACGGTATTACCGGCGGACCGACGAAAGACGATTTTGAAATGGGCAATGAGGTTGTTGATTTCGTGCTTGCCAATAAGCCTGCGGTTGAGCAGGACTTTAAGAGTTGTTGGGATCGGAAGCTTAATACAACCTCATGGGGCTCAATGGGGCCTTATGGCCTTACAGAAGCGTGCATTGATAAAGTCAAAGACGATGCGGTAGCCGTGATGCTTTTTGATTTGTACAAAGCGAAGGGAAATGCCAGGTACGAATGTGCAAAAGAAGGCGAGAACCGTTACGAGATGGCGGTAAATTGCTGGGCTGATGCATCACACCGGTTCTTGATGGGGCTGGACGCCGTTTTCTTTGAAATCGTTACCGAGGGGGATAAAAAGACTTATAACCCGCTTACTTTCACTGCATCGCAAGCGCCTGAGCCGGCAAATTAACGGGCGCTGTCTTACAACGCCTGGTTTCAGGCAATAACCTTTGCGACAAGAAACAGCCCAAATCCAAACACGATATGGGTCGCCAAGCTTATAGCACGGCTGTGCCATGGGCGGGGGGTTCTGGCTGCGGCCAGCCCTGCGCCAAGCGCCGGCTGAAGCACCAGCCACGGCAACAGAACCGTTGCTGCTCCCCAGCATAATGCGGGTAATAACGTAGGGTCGCGAAACCATTGCGGGCCTGCCAAACCGGCTAATGCAAGAGCCAGTGCAATGCCGGCAAGGTAGTGCAGCACCCAGCCGGATAGCTTTTCGCCGCGAACAGCCGAGGCGTTTTGAATGGATGAGTGAAACCACACACCCTTGGCCCAGTGCCCGCACCAGCGCCCCAGCATGGCGTAATCCAGTGTGCGTATACCCAAGAATCTCAGCAATAAAGACCACAGGTCCATGAGCAGTGTTGCGCCAATGCCAGCGAACGATATTGCTACCAAAGTTGATGTATTCATAAAGCCACCGTTCTCTTATAGAGTTACATTGTTGTTTTCACTATAGAGGTTCAAGTGCACTTGAACGCAAGGGCCGGATATGGATATTTCAGAGGTCGCCAGGCGAACAGGTTTGGCAACGTCAACGCTTCGCTATTATGAGGAAAAAGGCTTGATTGAGTCTGTGGGCCGACGGGCGCAGCGGCGCATATTCGGCCCGCAGATCCTGGATCAGTTGGCCATTATTGCCCTTGGACGAGCCGCCGGGTTTTCGTTGGGCGAGATCGGCGAGATGCTTCATGCAAATGGCAAAGTGCAAATCAACCGGCAGAAACTGGTTGCCAAGGCCCAGGAGATTGATCAATCCATCAAGCAGTTGAAAGCAGTGCGCGACGGCTTGCGCCACGCAGCCAATTGTCCGGAAAAGCGTCATCTTGATTGCCCGACTTTTCGCCGGCTAATGGATGCGGCCAGCGCCGGGCAGATCAAGCCTTTAATGCCCGCGGTGACTCAAACTCGTTAAAACCCCTACTGCATATATGAAACGGGAATAGCGCCATGCGCCAGATATTGCTTATTGTTGATGTGCAATCAACCTTTTCGCCACCCAGTTGGCTTGTTGCGGGCATTACCAACCTGATTGAACGTATGCCGTCTATTGCCACAATTGAATTGCACGACGAGGCGCACACGCCCTTTCAACGTCAGCTTGGCTGGCGGCCTGCCGCCCAGGATACGTGTCTGGTGATGCCGGACAAGGTATTCGTTAAGCATGGTTATATGCCACCCGCCCAGGCGCTGGCCTATTTGAAGCGCTTTAATCCAGATCGCGTGCTGGTGTGTGGTGTTCAAACAGAAACGTGTGTGTTGGCAGCAGGCTTTGCCTTGTTTGATGCCGGATTGCATCCCACGCTGGTAACGGATTTAACGGTTGGTTCGTCATTGGACCGGTCCGGGCAGTTGGGCGTTCGTTTGTGGGAACATCATTTCCGCAATACGGTGTCGACCAATGAGTTGCTTGCGCAGGAGAACTAAATAGGGAATTGCTCAATGGTTTGTCGCAGGTGCAACAAGGTCGGCTCCAGCTGCGCCAAAGGCACTGAGCTCAAGCCAATTCGAAGGGCGTGCGGTATGTGCGTCGTGGTGGCATAGGCCTCGGCTTTTGATACGGCAATCCCCTCCCCGGCTAATGCAGTGGCGATTCTGTCTGCACGCAAATCCTCGGGTAGGGGCAGCCACAGGAACAGTGCGCTGCGATGTGCGGTGAAGGGCATGTTACCCAGCACTTTTCTGGCAACGGCCTGGCGTTGTCGTGCGTCGGCGCGCATGTGTTTTTCGTGCTTTGCCACTGCGCCACTTGCCATCCAGCGCGTGGCCATTGCGGTGATGATGCTGGGCGCACTCCAGCAGGTGGCGCGAATGACCGACTTGAACTGTTTTGTGCAGGCATCCGGCACCACCACAAAGCCAAATCGCAAACCGCTTGCCAGGCTTTTCGACAGGCTCGATACATAAATGGTGCGTTCGGGTGCCAGCGTTGCGAGCGGGGGCGGCGATTTACCGGCAAGGAAGGCATACGACGCATCTTCAATAAGCATGCAGTTGTGGCGTCGGGCAATGTCGACCAGATGTTGTCGCGCTTGGGTGGTCAGTACCCAGCCCAGGGGATTATGCAAGGTGGGCATGGCATAGATTGCCCGAATGCGTTCACGGCGGCACAGTGCCTCCAGTGCGTCCAGGTTGGGGCCATTGGCCTGGCAGGAAATGGGCTTCAATGCCAGGCCATGCAGATCTGCCGCCATCTTGAAGCCCGGGTAGGTTAAGGCGTCTGCCGCAACGCAATCGTGTGGGCTTAACAAGGTGCGTATGGCAATATCCAGCCCTTGTTGCGCACCGTTCACCAGGAAAACCTGTTCCGCTTTGGCTTGAATGCGGCGTTCCGCAGCCAGGAAGTCGGCAACCATTGCCCGCTCGTGGCGGCGACCGCCGGGCGGTTGCTGATGCATGAGTGCGGCCAGGTCGCCCGATGCCGCCAGTTCACGCAGCATGGTTCGCAGCAGGTCGGCTTGACCAGGCCAGGTGGGGTGGTTGAATGAAAGGTCTGCGGTGGCGCTGTTTAATCGCGCTTCGTCATTGATGTCCCACTCTCGTTGCATGGGGCGGTCGCGCACAAAAGTGCCGCGCCCTGTCTCGCCAATAACCAGCCCCATGGAGCTGAGCCGGGCGTAGACCTTGCTGGCCGAGGCAACGGCCATACCATGCCGGGCGGCCAGCTGGCGATGGGTGGGCAGCGCGGCGCCGGGTGGCAGCTTTCCGCTTTGAATGTCAGTTGCAAGTAACTGCACGATGGAGGCGACAGTAGTGGTGGACACAATGAATGTACCTAGGACAATTTTTTGATTGTTCCATTCTAGCCGGTCAAACTCTTTTCTTCTTCCAGGATGGATCTGCCAAAGGAGTGTTTATGTCTCACGCTGCTATTTCCCCAGCCACCCGCCCTCTTCCCGTTCTTGAGTTCTTGCGCCGGCAGTTGAACGGCACGTTGAACGAAGGCGATGTAACGCATATGCGTTACCCCACGGCCATTTCGCAATTGCTGGGGTTTCGTATCGTCGAAATCGGTGAAGGCAGCGCGGTGTTGCAGTTGGAGGCCAATGCCCAAATGCACGGAAACCAGCAAGGCACCGTGCATGGGGGGTTGTTGTGTGAATTGGCCGATGCCGCAATCGGCACGGCGCATTCCACCTTGATGCAGGAAGGTGAAAGCTTCACCAGCATCGACCTGAAAGCCAATTTTCTGCGCCCCGTTTGGGCCTCTACGTTGCGCGCCAGTGCCCGGGCCTTGCATCGCGGCCGCACGATTAGCCATTACCAATGCGAAATCAGGCGCAATGAAGACAACAAGGTGGTGGCAACCGTCGAAAGCGTGGTGATGACGTTAAGAGGTGATGCGGCGGCAGGGCGATGAGATGCGAACAATGAGTCAGATCGTGCATTGTTGATTCGATCAAAGTCGTGACGGCGGTCTCCAGGGTTGTTCTTTAAACATTTTGGCTGCATTATTCCAAAAACTAAAAACACACCCCTGAAGGAGACAAATGATGACGCAATTAAATTACGTGCTGGTTCATGGTGCCTGGCATACCGGCACGGAAATTGAGCCGGCGGCCGAGCATCTTCGGTCGCGCGGGCATCGGGTTCTGTGCCCTACTTTGGCGGGAAACCGGCCGGGCGATGATCGTTCCAGCATTGGCCTGGAAGAGGCGGCGCAGTCGCTGGCGGCGTATCTCGACGAGCACGATTTGAATGAAGTTCGTTTGGTGGGCCATAGTTATGGCGGCATGGTGATTTCGCGGGTGGCGGATCTGCGCCCGGAACGCCTTGCGCGCCTTGTTTATGTGAATGCGTTTGTGCCGGAGCCGGGGGAGTCGCTGAACGATATGGTGCCGCCGCATTATGTGGAGCTTTTCGACGCCGTAGCCGCGCAGAACGACGGCTCGGTGATGCTGCCGTTTCCGGTATGGCGCGAGGCATTCATTAACGATGCATCGCTGGCGCTGGCCACGCGCGCCTATGAGCAGTTGAATCCGCATCCCTATAAAACGTTTCAAGACGGCATTCAATTAAGTCAGCCGATGGCGGCCTGCCCGGTTCCAAAGAGCTACGTGAATTGTCGCGAAGACTGCGCCCTGCCGCAAAGCCTGGGCTGGCATCCGCGCTTGTCGGAAAAGCTGGGGCTGTTCCGCTATGTTGAGTGCAGCGGGAGCCATGAGGTTTGGTTTACCGACCCACAGGCGATTGCCGATGCGATTGAAAAGGCGGCGCGTGATTAGTACAGTGACGTTTGCAGGTCTATACTTCAAGCAACACTCGTTTCATAATGATTTCATTATTCCGCTGTAGTTTGCTAAACAAGAAGCGCCCACGCCATGGGCGCAATAATTAAGGGGCAGTGCAAATGGGCATTAAGCGTAGGGATTTCATCAAGGGCTGTACCGCGGCAGGCGCGTTCATGCTGCCTGGCATGACCATGGCTGCGCAAGTGGCAAACGCGAACAACGCGCAAAGCGCAGCCATGAATTCGCGTATTGAAAAATCAATCAAAGCAAGCTTCGGTGGCGGCTTTTCGGTACAGACGCATACCGAATCTGCCGGGCTCACCTACGCCAACATCGAGCATTTTGGCAATCAGTATAAGGTTGCATCGGCCAACTTGCTCGACTGGAAGATCGTGAGTGCCGTTTAGGCAACCTTGGGTTTTTAAGCACAATTTTTAAAGGAAATAAGCCGTGTCCGAGCAGATCAAGCGCATCCGTATTCATCCTGGTATCGGCCTTGCCCGGCTGGGAAACAGCGACGAATTCTTTATCGGTCCTGAAGCGCCGGGGGTTGTGGTTGACCCGGGTGGCTCCGGTGGCCCGGGGCCAAAGGGCGGTAGTTACCGCGACAGCCAGGCGCGTCTCAAGCGCCAGGCGCAGCGATACCGTGTATATGCCTACGACGCCGACGACAAGGTGATTGGCGAACTTACGTCCGATTCCGATATGGTCAAGTCGTTGCGCTGGCGCGTTCATGTCCGGAACATGAAGTCGGCCAATTATGCGTTTCAGGGCGCTTATCTGTTTGATCCCGACAAATTGCGCAATCCGTCCATCCAGCCTGGCAAGAAGCCCATCGAACGCGACCAGCTGATTATCGATCCGGGTGTGCACACGATTGCTTCCGGTCAAAAAGATGCGGTTGTCATGAAAGGTGATGTCTTCACAGGCATTGAAAAGGGCACGTTGCCCGGTGAACTGCGTTTCGAGGGCTTTACACCCAAGGACCCGTCCAAGGAAGTGGAAGTAACCTACACCGCAGCCAAGGATATTGAGCTGGGGCAGCTTCGTCTCGACGATAAAGATCGCTTGTTGTTCGTGCCGGCGCCTGGCAAGGGGGAGAGTGTCACTACACCCAAGGTGATCATGTCCAATCCCAGCGAAACGGTGTCTCCGCCCAATGGGCCGGACAACGGCCAGAACCCCTTAACGAATCAGTTTGCCTATTTCAATATTCCCGGCTGGTGGGATGACACCTGTGGCGGTGAAATCGACGTTACCGTTACGCTGAACGACGGCACGGTGCTTAGCACACGCGACAACGTGAAATCGGAAACAGACGAAGGCACACGTAATCCAAAGGCCGGGGCCTGGGTTGTTTCCGCCCCGCCGAAGTATGCGCCCTATATGTATCACGTGGTGTCGATTCGCGATCGCGTTTACGAGGCGTTCCCCGAGGCTTACCCTTACGCCAATCAAAAAACGAACTTTTACCGCGATGTGTATCCGATATTCGCCAACGCGGTTAATTACGGCTGGGTCAGCGCCGAGGCGGCGGGTATTACATCCGAGACCAAAGGCCGGGCGCATGGTCCGTCGCAGCCGGGTAATTTGCTGAATGCCGATTATCTGAAGCTGTTGTCTGATCCCAGCGAGCAGATGAAGCCCATCAGGCAAAGAATTTATAGCCTGATGCGTCATGCGCCGGGAGAGAACGGGAAGCTGGTGGATTCGCTGATGCCCCCTCCCCCCCAGCGGCCAACCAGTTGGAAAAACGAACAGTTCAAGCGCGAGGAAGACGCCTCCAAGATGCCCAAGCTTTGGGGTACAGGCGGCAAACCGTTGCAGAACGAGCAATTGGGTATCGACCTGCCCGACCAGTTCCTGAGCCTGACTGATTGGCAGTTGAAACACATGAAGGATTGGGCCGACGGCAACTTCGAAGTTGGAACACCAATTGAGCCCAAGGAGCTTGAAACGTTGCCGCTCGATAAACAGCCTCATGCGCTCGACAATGCGGCGCTTGAGCCCACCATTGGCGGCGGTTTCCACCCAGGCATCGAATTTCCCTATTTGATCATTTACCGCGAGTTCTTTGCCGACGCGTTTCGCGTGGGTGAAGGTGTTGAACCGGGTTCGCTGGCGGCCTATATGTCCAGCCCGTGGCAGGGTGACTTCTGGTCATGCAACACGGCTTGGTGGCCCACCCAACGGCCCGAGGTTGTTTTTGAATACGATCAGGCCAAGCAAACCAGAACCCACAAGGAATGGTTCCGGGGCTACGACGCAGATGGTGAGCCGCTGTCATCGACCGATGGTTACGAACAGATGGATTACGCCTGGCCCAAGCTGGGCATGGTTTTGCCGCTGAAAAATAGCGACGGCAGCTTTGTGAAAGACAAAGGGTCGATTGTTTTCACCGAACAAGAGCGTGACCCGGCATTGAATCAGCCACCAGCCAAAGCAAAGTAATTGGTGTCATCGGCTTTGTTTGACCCGCATGTGGTCACGTGGGACGTCGTCATTATCGGCGGTGGCCCGGCCGGGGCGGCAACGGCGATCACGCTGGCCAGG
>TARA_R100000306_G_scaffold34170_1_pt1 | contig 36988 bp, 34 predicted proteins | sample TARA_R100000306 | Tara Oceans TARA_R100000306 (sample SAMEA2620824) | marine metagenome | biome: marine biome (ENVO:00000447); feature: mesopelagic zone (ENVO:00000213); material: "saline water (ENVO:00002010), including plankton (ENVO:xxxxxxxx)" | depth 1000 m | reverse complement strand
GCTTACGTTGACCCACTCCGCTAATTTCAAGAAACTCCATTTCTGTTGTGGGGCGGGCACGTTCGAGTTCCTTGAGCGTTTTATCACTAAATACCAAATAAGCAGGAATTTCTTCCTCTTTAGCAATTTCAGCACGTAAGGCGCGTAGTTTTTCAAAGAGTTCGTTGCCTTTTTTGATCTTAGGCTTTCTGGCTTCTACCGGTTCTTGTTTTAAAACTTCGGTAGGTGCAGTAAGGCGTACCTTTTTTCCATTAAAAAGAACCTCTTTACTGGATTCGGTCAGATGTAAATTGTTTCTCAAATGAAAGGCGATCTCGCAATAGCCTTGATTGATGAGCTGTAAAACATAATGCTGCCAATCCTTCCAAGAGACGTCTTTCCCGATTCCGTAAGTGCTTACCTGATCTAATTGATGATCTAGGATGTGCGCATTTTTAGCTCCTCGTAAAATATCGATAATTGCTCCAATAGGCTCTTTGCCTTTAACACGAGCAATGGTGGAGAGTGCTTTTTGAGCAAGAATGGTTCCGTCAAAAAACTGGGGTGGATTTTTACATACATCACAATTACCGCAGTCTTCTGCCAGGAATTCGCCAAAATAACTCAGTAAGATTTTACGCCTGCACGTAGTCGCTTCAGCGTATTGCTTCATACGGTCTAACTTGGCGTTTTGCACTTCTTCATTGCCTGCTCCCTGGGTAAAACGCCGCAGTTGCAACACGTCAGCATAACTGTGAAAAAGCAAGGCGTGGGATTTCAGTCCGTCGCGCCCGGCACGCCCGATTTCCTGATAATAACCTTCCAGGTTTTTTGGCATGTTGTAATGAATTACCCAGCGTACATTAGATTTATCGATTCCCATTCCAAAGGCAACCGTGGCACAAACTACTTGTGTTTTGTCGTAGATAAAATCTTCCTGTACCTTATTGCGCTCATCAAAACTTAAACCTGCGTGATAACAGGTTGCTTTGATACCTTCTGCCGCTAAAGAAGTTGAAACACTTTCGGTGGTTTTTCGGCTCAGGCAATAAATGATTCCGCTCGTATCTGGTCGCTTTTCTAAAAAGCGTTTGATTTGATCCAGACGTTTATCTGCAGCACGTACTTCTAAGGTGATGTTCTTACGATCAAACGAACTGATAAATTGTTTTGCATGGGAGATGTTCAGTTGGTTGGCAATGTCCTCCCGTGTGGCCTTGTCTGCTGTCGCTGTAAGCGCGATCATAGGAATTTGGGGCAAGGATTTTTTCAGAAAACCCAATTGCTGATACGAGGGTCTAAAATCGTGTCCCCAGGAAGAGATACAATGCGCTTCATCAATGGCGATACAACTGATGTATGTCTTATTTAAAATAGGATTCAAGCCCGCAAGACTTTCAGGAGCTACATACAACAGCTTTAAGTCGCGATTGGCAACTTGATCGATGATCGCCTGCTGGTCTTCGGCACTTTGACTGCTGTTGTAAAAATCAGCCGCAATCCCGTTAGCTTTGAGTCCGTCTACCTGATCTTTCATCAATGCGATCAAGGGGGAAATCACGAGCGTCAATCCTTCAAATAAAACTGCCGGAAGTTGATAGCATATTGATTTCCCACCACCGGTAGGCATAATTACAATAGCATCTTCACCGTTGAGCACAGTCTCAATAATGGCACTTTGCTCATTTCTGAAACTGTCATACCCAAAATAAGTCTTGAGCGTGGTAAGCAAGGTGTTTTTATCGATTGAAGTGCGCATAGAATTTCCTTTACTGCAAAAAACGGAATTTTTAACTGAAACTCCTCGCTTTCGAAATTCGAATCGAGAGGAATTATAACTTCTAGCTACAGCGTTGTAAAAACCTTAAAAAGCCTATGCTGTTTTTACACAAAATTCAATTTAATATTTTAAAATTGGCAATTGCATAATTCTTACATTTCATCTCTATAAAAGCTAATGCAGACGGGCGTTGGCTTTAAATTTATTACTAAAATTGTTCTACATGAAAGCACGAAAATATACCATTGCGGTACTTCAACTCGCCTTAAATAACACTCCGGAAAATAATCTCGCGAAGTGTAAAAAATGGGTCAAGGACGCAGCTGAAAAAGGAGCTGAGATCATTTGCCTTCCAGAACTCTACAGCAGTCATTATTTCTGTCAGGATGAGGACGTAGACAATTTTAAATATGCCGAACCGCTATATGACGTTTCATTTAATGAGTTTAGTGCCTTGGCTAAAGAATTAGGGGTTGTGATCATTGTTCCGTTTTTTGAAAAACGAATGAGCGGAATTTACCACAACAGTGCTTACATTATTGATACCGATGGGGCCGAAGCGGGGCTTTACCGTAAAATGCATATCCCTGATGATCCTCACTTTTACGAAAAATTCTATTTCACCCCGGGTGATTTAGGTTTTAAAACGATCAAAACGCAAAAAGCCAACTTAGGAACATTGATTTGTTGGGATCAATGGTATCCGGAAGCAGCTCGACTCACCGCTTTACAAGGTGCCGAAGTCTTATTTTATCCAACTGCCATCGGCTGGCATCCTCAGGAAAAAGAGCAGTTTGGTGTAAATCAGCACGGTGCCTGGATGAACGTGATGAAAGGCCACGCGGTCGCCAATGGAGTTTATGTAGCGGCTGCTAACCGTATCGGACTAGAAAAATATGTACCCGACACCAACGGAATTGAATTTTGGGGGCAATCATTTATTTGTGGTCCGCAAGGGGAGATTCTGGCTCAAGCTTCAGCAGATCAAGAAGAAATACTCCTCGCAGAGATCGATTTGGATCTACAGGAAAATGTACGCCAAAACTGGCCATTTTTCAGAGATCGCCGTATTGATTTCTATGGAGAAATAACCAAACGCGCATTAGACTAACCAATGAAAAGCAACAGACGTTTACCTGCAGAATGGGAAAAGCAACAGGGAATTTTATTATGTTTTCCCAGTAATGGAAACGACTGGCCCGGTAAATACCAGGCAATTCAATTTGTTTTTATTGACTTCATAAAAAAAATCGCAGAAACTGAAACGGTCTTTCTACTCGTGGGGCGTGAAAGTATAAAGAACAAGGTGATCACTTTGCTTGAAGCGGCGCACGCCAACTTAGGTAAGATTATTTTTATTCTGCAAAAGACCAATCGCAGCTGGATGCGTGATTCGGGACCAATCATTGTTAAGCACAATGGTGCTCGAGAAGCTTTAAACTTCAATTTTAACGGTTGGGCAAAGTATGGGAATTACCGTTTAGACAAACAGGTTCCTAAACGTATGGCAGATTTTTTGGGTATTCCTTTACAGCAGGTAATCTACAATGAAGAGCCTGTTATTCTTGAAGGCGGCGCTATAGATGTTAACGGTAAAGGAACTTTGCTTACTTCAGAAGAATGTTTGCTTGATCCAAAAATTCAAGTGAGAAATCCCGGTTTTACTAAAGAAGATTATGAAAAGATCTTTGAAAAATACTTTGGCATAACCAATACCATCTGGTTAGGAAAGGGCATCGCCGGTGATGATACACACGGTCATATTGACGATCTATGCCGCTTTGTCGATGCAAAAACGATAGTAACCGTCGTAGAAACCGATACCAGTGATCCTAACTATACAGTATTACAAGACAATCTGGCCCGTTTAGAATTGGCAAAACTAGAAGACGGAAGCACTCCCAGAGTAGTGACTCTGCCTATGCCGAAACGTATCGATTATGAAGACCTGCGCCTTCCTGCGAGTTATGCTAACTTTCTTATTCTGAATAAAACGGTTTTGGTTCCAACCTTTAATGATCTTAATGATAGTGTGGCGTTAAAAACACTTTCTGAACTTTTTCCCAATCGTAAAGTCATTGGTATTTGTGCGCTTGACTTGGTTTGGGGTCTAGGAACATTACACTGTTTGAGTCAGCAAATTCCTTCTTAAAAGCTTTCAGAAGTTACGCCATTTAAAACCGTACATTTGCAGCGGTTATAGCAACACCTTTTTGCTGCTAATATTAGACTTATGGCATCTTTTGAAGATTTTAAAATAAATAAACAACTGCGCTACGCAATTGAAGATTTAGGTTTTACAACTCCTACACCTATTCAGGAGCAAGCATTTGGCGTGGTAAAATCGGGTCGTGATGTGGTAGGAATTGCACAGACCGGTACCGGAAAGACCTTTGCATATATGCTTCCGGTTCTGGAGAATTTAAAGTTTTCAAAACAGATCAATCCACGCGTGCTTATTCTGGTTCCCACGCGCGAACTCGTGCTACAAGTTGTAGAACAGATCGAAGCTTACGGGAAATACAGTTCCATTCGTGTGGTTGGGGTGTATGGAGGAACCAACATCAACACCCAGAAAGAAGCGGTGATGCAAGGTTGTGATATACTTGTAGGTACTCCCGGAAGATTATACGATCTGGCCGTGAGCAGAGCGCTTCAGTTAAAGTCGGTTAAGCAACTCATCATCGACGAGGTGGATGTTATGCTTGATCTTGGTTTTCGTTTTCAGCTGGTTAATATTTTTGACTTGCTTCCGCAGCGAAGACAAAACATTATGTTCTCGGCGACTATGACCGATGAAGTTGACGAACTCATGGACACCTTCTTCACAACGCCAGAGCGTATACAGGTGGCGCTTAGCGGAACTCCTTTAGATGCGATTGAGCAGCACTATTATGAAGTTCCTAATTTTTATACCAAAGCAAACTTGTTAAATATCCTGCTGAAGGATAAAAATGAGTTTAAAAAGACGCTTATTTTCGTTTCTAATAAAAAGCTAGCCGATCGTCTCTTTAAAGAGTTGGAAGAAGTTTTTGGTAACGAAGTAGGTGTGATTCACGCCAATAAAACCCAGAATTACCGAATTAATGCCATCGAGCAATTTGATGCCGGTACCTACCGTATTCTGGTTACTACAGATGTGATGGCACGCGGACTCGATCTTGATGAAGTGACACACGTTTTTAACGTAGATGTACCGCGTTTTGCTGAAAACTATATGCACCGTATAGGTCGTACGGGGAGGGCAGGAACTACAGGTAAAAGTTATTTGCTGGGAACTCCCGATGAACAGGAACGTAAAGAAGCCATCGAAAAGCTGATGGATATGCAACTTCCACAGGCTGATCTACCTGAAGGACTTGAAGTCTCCAAACGATTGATTCCTGAAGAAGAACCCAATTATGTTGAAATAAATAATCCAACCAAACGCGATGAAACGCGTGGTGCCAGTTTTCACGAGAAAAAAGAGAAAAATAAAAAGGTTAATTTGGGAGGAAAATACAGACGTGAATTGGCCAAAAAGTATAAAAAACCGAAAACCCGAGGCGATAAAAACTACAACCGCCGCAACAAACGCAAATAAGATTTTGTGTGTGTTACTTACACTTAATTGCGTATTTGATAAATAGTTTCTTATAAAATTTCGTACTTTTTAAACTTTAAATGCATTTTTAGTTTAATTCTCACGTATGAAACGCAGAAATACGATTAAACTGCTCACTCTGGGAACAGGAGCAGTTTTTGTCACGCCTTTGGTGAGCGGACTCTTATCAAGCTGTAAAAGCGAACCGGACTACCCTAGTTTTGAACCTGAATTTTTTGATGCTGAAGAGCTTCCGTTGCTCAATGCAGTGATCGATACGTTGATTCCGGAAACCGAAAGTCCTTCGGCAGTTGCTGTGGGAGTACCGCAAACTTTAGATCATATGATTTCCGGTCTATATTGGCCGGAACAAAAAGCGGCTTTTAAAGCAAATTTTTCAGCTTTAAAAGAATACCTCAATACGGTCAAAGGACAGTCTTTCATTAACCTAAAACCGGAAGAAAAAACTACGGTACTACACGAGCTGATCGATTCTAGAGAAGATTCAACTAAAACTGCACGTAACTCCCTTCTAGATATTAAAAACCAGTCTATTGCTTATTATTTAAATACAGAAAAAGTAGCTAAAAATCATTTGAATTATTTACCGGTTCCGGGGCCGTTTTTACCCTGCATACCACTAGACGAACTTAACGGAAAAGCCTGGGCGATATGAGCACTCAAGATAAATTACCAGATACCTTTGATGCCATTGTCGTAGGCTCTGGAATAAGCGGCGGCTATGCCGCGATGGAGCTGTGTAAAAAAGGATACAAAACCCTTATTTTAGAACGCGGTCGCGATGTAAAACACATCGAAGATTATGATACGGCAAACGACGATACTTGGGATTTACCCTACAACGGTAGGGTGCCTAAGGAAGAAATCAAAAAGCATTACTTTAAACAAGATCGGCTCAATTGGTGGGTGAATCAGGATAACAAAGCTTTTGTCAATAAAGATGATGAATATCCCTATGATGAGATCGAACGCTTTGATTGGATACGTGGGCATCATTTAGGTGGTCGATCTATCATGTGGGGAAGACATTGTTATCGTTGGAGCGATATCGATTTTGAAGCCAATAAAAAGGAAGGCGTGGCTATTGACTGGCCCATACGCTATGCAGATATTGAACCTTGGTACGATCAAGTAGAGACTTTTGTAGGCGTGAGCGGTCAGGCTGAAGGGTTAAAGCAAGTGCCTGACGGAAAGTTTTTAAAACCTTTTGAACTCAATTGTGCCGAGCAGGATTTTAGAGAAAAAGTGAATGCCCAATATCCTGAGCGTGTGGTCACTCCAGGGCGCATCGCCAATTTATCTGAATACGATCCTGAAGTGCATCTGGGTACCCGTGGGCAATGTCAAACTCGTAACCGTTGCTGGCGTGGGTGTCCGTTTGGGGCGTATTTTAGTAGTCAGTCTGCGACCTTACCGGTGGCTCGAGAAACGGGCAACCTTACCGTAAGACCGTTTAGTATTGCCGCAGAAGTACTTTATGACGACGCTACACAGCGCGCTACCGGCATTCGAGTAATTGACGCCAATAGCGGCGAGGAGCATATTTTTAAAGCGAAAATTATCTTTTGTAATGCCAGCACCGTAGGAACCACGGCTTTGCTATTAAATAGCAGATCACGATGTTTTCCTAATGGTTTGGGGAACGACAGTGGCGAACTAGGCCACAACCTGATGGATCATCACTACGGAATGGGCGCAGGAGCGGAATTTCCCGGGTTTGAAGACACTTATTATCAAGGCCGAAAAGCTAACGGTTTTTATATCCCAAGATTTAGAAATATTGATGAAGAAACCAAGCGTGAAGATTATTTGCGCGGTTTTGGCTATCAAGGAAATATCTCCCGAGGCCGAAGCATTCCTGACGAAAAAATAGGAGTAGACCTCAAAGAAGACATTTTTAAACCGGGCCCGTACACCGTTTCTGTGGCGTGCTTTGGTGAAATGTTGCCGTATCACGAGAATCGTATGTTTCTCAATTTTGAAAAACGCGATCAACACGGAATGCCCATCATAACCTTTGATGCCAAATTGCGTGATAACGAAATGAAATTACGTGAAGATGGTGTGCAATGTGCTGTCGAAATGCTTGAAGCTGCCGGTTGTAAAAACATATGGACGTATAATGACCTCACCGCTCCCGGAGCCTGTATTCACGAGATGGGAACTGCAAGAATGGGCAATGATCCTGAAACCAGTGTGCTTAACAAATGGAACCAAATTCACGCCGTTCCTAACGTTTTTGTAACCGATGGTTCCTGTATGACCAGCAGCGGTACCCAAAACCCAAGCATCACCTATATGGCGCTTACCGCACGAGCAGTGGATTATGCTGATAAACAGATGAAAGCTGGAGTGTTGTAAGTATTTTATTTTTAATTGAAGAAATGGATATTAAAAATGCATTGTTGAAATTTTAAACCTCCCCATCCCAAACTAAAACCTCTCCGGGTTGTATAGCTTTTAATTTTAAACTCCCAATACGGATGCGCACTAATCGCAAGGTGGGACAATCGATCGCTGAAGTCATCTTGCGTACTTGTCTAAACTTGCCTTCGGTGATGGTGATGCTCAACCAGGTGGTTGGTCCGTGGCGCGCATCGCGTATTTTTTTTCCGCGGTCGGGTAGTGCCGGGGATGTTTCTAAAATTTTGACACCACAAGGTTTAGTAAGGTACTTTTTGCCATTGATCCCGATTTCCACACCTTGGCGTAGTTCTTCCAATTGTGCTTCTGTAGGTATCCCGTCAACCAAGGCATAATATTCCTTTTCGATCCCACTTCGGTTAATGTGATCGCTCAATTTACCATCGGTTGTCATCAGCAACAAGCCTTCAGACTTTTCATCTAAGCGACCAATTAGCATAATTCCGTCAGGCCAGGAATACAATTCTGCTAGAAATTTTTTCTTTCGTTTTTGGTGTAAATCATTGCTGCTCAACTGACTTAAATAGCCGTAAGGTTTAAAGAGTAGATAGTGTTGATGAGTTGCCAAGCTGCAGTTTTTTTCGCATTGCAAACCTAAGCAAACACGAGCAAATTAGGCCCAAAGCTTTAGCATTCAATACAAGCAGTTTAGCCCGCAATAGCTTATTTTTGGATACTTCAACGCAATACAGATTCTTTTTTGCTTTTATGACAGGAAAACAAAAACGCAAGCAACAAGCCAAAATTCTTAGACAATTCAGAAGCGTTCACAGGGCGATGGGCGCAGTATTATTTGTGTTCTTTTTTGTGATCTCGGTTTCGGGACTTTTACTCGGAGTCAAGAAAAACAGCGGAGATTTATTATTACCCAAAACACAGAAAGGCACTACGACCGACTTGACGCAGTGGCTTCCGCTTGAAGAGCTCAAAGAAAAAGCCATCAACGTATTGCACGATTCGGTTTCCCCCGATTTAGAGACCAAATTAGACCGTATTGATGTAAGGAATGAAAAAGGAATCGTCAAATTTATCTTTGATGCGCATTATTACGGCATTCAATTAGATGGGGCAACTGGCGAAGTTTTACACATTGGTAAACGGCGTTCTGATGTGATCGAGAACATTCATGACGGTTCGATTCTCGATAATTATTTGGGAACCGGCGGCTATATCAAATTGGTTTATACGGTAGTGATGAGCATCGCCTTGTTGCTGTTCACCATCACCGGATTCTGGCTGTGGTACGGCCCAAAACAGATGCGTAAAGGCCGCAATTAATTTCATAAACCCTAAAAATGCTGAAACAATTTGGTGGTAAAATCACGCCCGAATTAAAAAAACGCTACGAGCAATCTCCCAATTGGAAGGATGGATGTTTCCAGAATCTGGAAGAAACCACGATGGACGTTGGCCTTGCTGAAATGCCGGGGATGCTTTGGAAAATGTTTTTTGGTAAAGGAAATTCTATTCCTGATCAAAATTTACCCATCGAGAGTTTTGATAAATCGGCTTTCTTGGAACCTGATGATGCTGTTAAATACATCTGGTACGGGCACGGCGTTTATTTACTACGTATCGCGGGCAAAACGATTTTGATCGACCCTATGCTGGGTCCCGATGCAGCACCTATTGCGCCCACAAAATCCAAACGTTTCTCAGAAAACACGTTGAATTTGATCGATGACTTTCCGCAGATTGATTTGATGTTGTTAACCCACGATCATTATGATCATCTGGATTACGCGAGTATCAAAAAACTACTTCCAAAAGTCAAAAACTATTATGTGGCTTTGGGTTGTGGTCGGCATCTCGAAGCTTGGGGCGCTGCAAAACAAAGCATCACCGAGTTTGATTGGTGGGATACACATACTTTTGACGGACTCGAAATCACATTTACACCGAGCAGGCATTTTTCCGGTAGAGGATTACGCGACAGAGCTAAATCACTTTGGGGTGGATGGGTTATAAAATCTTCTGAAACTTCTATTTTTCATACCGGTGATGGTGGTTATGGGGCGCACTTTAAAGAAATAGGGGAGCGTCTTGGCCCGTTTGATCTCGGTTTTGTAGAATGCGGGCAGTATAACGTACGCTGGCAGGCGATTCATATGTTGCCCGATGAGGCGGTTAAAGCTGCACTTGACTCCGGAGTAAAAAGAGCCACACCGTATCATTGGGGCGGTTTTAAGCTCGCTTTTCACGACTGGACAGAGCCTGCTGATCTTTTTACTGCCGAAGCCAAAAAACAAAACCTTGAAGTTACGCTTCCGCGATTGGGGCAGTTGATGCATTTAAATCAAGAGCCTCAGAAGCAATCCTGGTGGAAAGTTGAGTCTTAATATGGAGAAAAAAGCGATCTATGCGGTAGTCCTTGCAGCGCTTATAGCAGGAAGTAATGGGATTTTGATCAAGGCGATGCCCAGTTTGACCACTGGAGCCATCGGTTGGTTTAGAGCGGGAGTTCCTGTTTTGTTTTTACTTCCGGTATTGTTGCGCACAAACCAACTACGCGTAAAGGGAAATACTAAAATGCTACTGTTTGCCTCGGTGATCAACGCGGTACGTACCTATTTTTTCTTGATGGCTTTTGTATATACTTCTGTAGGCAATGCAATAGTATTATTTTATGTATATCCACTCTTCATCACTATTATTGAAACTACCGTTTATAAAGCGCCCATTAGCAAAAAGCAAATTCTTTATATGCTTTTAGCCTTTGCAGGAATTGCATTTACCTACGCCGATAAAGAATTCAGTTTTGAGTCTCGGGATTTTATAGGAATGCTGGCCGCAATTCTGGCTGCCGTTGGATATGCGTTCTTTGTTTCCATTTTCAAGCGGCAAACGCAAGACTGTAACCGCAATCAATTGCTTTTTTACCAAAACCTGGCAGGAGCCGTTTTATTCATTCCTTTTTTATTCGGTTTGAAAGACGTTGAGCTCACGCATATGGGAATTGGAATTTTTTATGGCTTACTTATCGGAATCGTGCAATTTGGTTTGTTTTTCTTCGGCTTAAAACATTTAAATGCCACCACAGCAGCTTCCTTGATGTATTTAGAGGTATTAAGTGCTGTAATCCTAAGCTTTTTTATACTGAAGGAACAATTGAGCTGGAATACCTACATCGGCGGCGCCTTGATTTTGATAAGCAGCTTCTTTATTTCCCGATTGAATAGAAAAACATCTTAGCTTCTAAAAGTTCACTGTGCTCGGTCTTGCCAAGATTGCGTTAAACTTTAGCCAATCCTGTTTCAATCCCTTGACAAAAGGGCGTTCATCGCTTATTTTGTGTTAAAACAAAAACTATGAGCGAAGTTAAAGCATATGGTGCTGCTGACCCTAAAGCAGACCTGAAACAAATCAACATCGAGCGTCGTGAGGTAACTCCACGTGATGTAAAAATTAAAATTACCTATTGCGGCGTGTGTCACAGTGATATTCACACCGTACGCAACGACTGGGGCGGTTCTAAATACCCAGTAGTTCCGGGACATGAGATCATTGGGAAAGTACTTGAAGTGGGCAGCGAAGTTTCTGATTTTAAAGTTGGAGATACCGTTGGCGTAGGTTGTATGGTAGATTCATGTAGAGAATGCGAACCATGTAAACATGACCTGGAGCAATTTTGTGAGCAGGGAATGGTAGGCACCTACAATGGAAAAGACAAACATTTAGGCGGACATACCTACGGAGGATATTCTGAAGAGATCATTGTAGATAAATATTATGTGTTAAGCGTTCCTGAAAATTTGGATGAGAATGCCGTGGCGCCACTTTTATGTGCGGGAATTACAACATTCTCTCCTTTAAACCACTGGAAGGTAGGTAAAGGAGATAAAGTGGGTGTCATTGGTTTAGGTGGTCTTGGCCATATGGGAATAAAATTTGCTCACGCGATGGGAGCACACGTGGTAATGATCACCACAAGCCCAGGCAAAGCCGAGGATGCTAAGCGTCTGGGAGCAGACGAAGTTTTGATCTCTAAAGATGAAGAGGCGATGAAAAAGCACGCCAATTCGTTCGACTTCTTGCTGAATACTGTTCCGGTAGGTCACGATATTAATCCGTATTTAAGTTTGTTGAAAATAGACGCTACAATGTGTATGGTAGGCGCAGTAGAGCCACTGGAACCTGTTCATGGGGGCAGTCTTATTATGGGGCGAAAAAATGTTGCCGGTTCGTTAATTGGTGGTATAAAAGAGACTCAGGAAATGCTTGATTTTTGTGGAGAGCACAATATTGTAAGCGATATCGAGATGATCGATATCAACACCATTAATGATGCCTATGATCGCGTCGTAAACGGAGATGTAAAATACCGTTTTGTAATTGATATGGAATCCTTACGAAACTAAGTAAGCTCTTGAAATTACTATTATAAAAAAAATCCGTTAGAGAATTCTAACGGATTTTTCTATTTTATAAACTACTGATTTTAGGAAGCGATACCGGCGTTTTTAAAGAGTTGCTGAAGATCTTCAGCAATAGGAAAAGGCTTTAGAGGCGGAACATTAGCACCACCTGGATTGCCCACCGGAACTTTACCTACAAAAGACTTAACTCCTCCAAAAACCAATCTTGGAATCTGCCCAAAAACTTCCTTTGCACTTTTTATTTTTAAACCAAATTGAAGCATTTTCCAATGCACATAACTATGCGCAAAAGGATACCGCTGACCAATAATATGAGCGCGTTCCAGATGTTGCCACGCGATTTGTAAATGCCCTTTGCTATAAGCTTCAGTATAGTGTTGCAGTTCCTGATCGTAATAAGGCTTTAAAGATTGAGGTAAACGCGTATAAAACTTCATATGGTGTAATTTTCGGTTTCAGTCTTCTAAAGATAACCTAAAATCTGTTACTTTTTAGATTTCACATTAAAACCGGGAGCCTCATAATCTTTAGGTAAATAATCTGCAGGAATCGTGCTCTGGTTTCCATCACGGGCAGCGCGGTAATGTGGAGAAAGAATCTCGATTCCGTTCTCATTACAAACATCCTGAATATTCTGATGTAAGTTTGAATAGATCGTCGCTTGCTTATTGGCTTCCCGAATATAGGCGTTGATCTGATAAGCCACATAAAAATCCTCGAGACTGGTTTGTAGCACAAAGGGTTGAGGATCTTTTAAAACTAACTCGGTGCGCAAGGCTGCATCAATTAAGGTTTGGTGCATATCTTTCCACGGAACATCATAACCAATGGTTACGGTCGTATGAATGATCAATCCTTTTTCGGGAGCGTCACTGCTGTAGTTTATCGTATGACTGCTCATTACTGTAGAATTGGGTATGGAAATGATCTCGTTCTTGGGTGTGCGTACACGGGTAACCAAAGAAGATTTTTCGATCACATCGCCTACGATATCACCAATTTTTACACGGTCGCCAATTTTGAATAAACGCATGTAGGTAAGTACCAAACCAGCAATGACGTTTGACAACGAACCAGCAGAACCAAAGGTGAACAAGAATCCTAAAAACACCGAAATTCCTTGAAATACCGGCGAATTACTTCCCGGTAAGTAAGGGAAGATCACCACAAAGGCAAAAGCAATTACCAATACACGCACCAGTTGATAAGTAGGATTAGCCCAATCTGGATAAAAACCATTAAAACTGAGTCGGCCTTCAGCGATTTCCACTTTAAGGAAGTGAAGGAATTTCAGTAATAACCTAAATACAACAATGATGACCACAATGGCAAAAATGTTGGGTAAATAGTTCCAAACAGCTAAAAAGATTCCTTTGATCGGATTGATGATGTATCCAAAAAGTTCGTGAGCAAAAGATTCTGTCTGCGGGAAAAAGCCGAAAATGACTGGTAATGCCACATAAATGGCCACAAGCACGGTAGTCCATTTTACAATTCTGTTAAGCAGTAATAAAACGTGTACTTGACGCTCGGTATCCAGTACCGTGTAATTTTTAATGGTTAAAGTTTTTAACCGCTTGTTCTTTTGTCGCTGAATTTTTAAGGCTGTCCATCGGAATAAGCGGAGAACATATTTCACAATAAGTCCGATGACGATCAATACCAAAACCGCCAGACCAATACTTTTTAAAAGATTGGTCAAACTGTGTTCTTCTTTGTAGGCAACCACTGCATCGCTTATAAGTGTTTTATAACCTGTGGCGAGTTCAAGGGGCGTGGTTTCAAACCACAAGGCATCAATATCGGTAACGCTCACGATATTCTGGTTGCCATAAACAACATCTACAGTAGCCTCGCTTACCGCAACTTTTAAAGAATCGGCATAGAACTCAATATTATCAGGAAGCCGTTGAATTCTAGCAGTAATCGCATTGGCACGTTCTTGAGGAGAAAAACTCCCTAAGCGATTGTAGATCAAAAACAGCGTATCTTCTTCAAAACCGGTTACAGGAAACCCTCTTGTAGTACGCTTAAGGTTGGCGATTTGTTCTTTTTTCTGTGCTAAAAGTGCATTCTCGTTTTCTTCAAACTGCTTGAGTTGTGCTTCCAGTTCGCTACGTTCCCTGTTATTTGTGGTACTCACTGCGTTTAAACGAGCTTCAAGATCTGCACGTCGTATAGAATCTGCAAAGCGCTGTTTTTCTAATTCGGCTAATTTCCGAGCCAAATCCGTTCCGGTAGTTGAAGCTACGGAGTCAGTAATTATAGTTGTGCTGTCGGTTTGCGCGTAAACAACTACCGAAAGCATTAGGGTAAAAACAAAAAATAGACGTTGCACTAAAATCATGTCAATGACGCTTAAATAAGGCAGGAAATGTAGTCAATTTACAAGAATACAATTCTGGTTTAAGCAAAATTTTATCTAAGCATTGTGAAAATGAATTAGTCTTTATGAGCTCCGTCAAGTACTGCCTGAATTCCTCTCAATGCCACTAAGGCAAACAGAGGTCTATGATTTAATTCAGTATTCAGTTCGCCTACGGCTTTCTCCAGTAAGAAAGTTTCTAAAAGCACTTGGTAATCTCGTTCCGTATCCGGGATAAGATCAGAACCTTTTAAGGTCGAAATATAGCCGTCGAGATAAAAACGCGAAACATAATAATACCAGGCTTCGGCCCAAGCTTCTAAATGGGTTTCGCGGTAATCCTCGGCATAATTCTGTTGCATTAAAGGACTATACGCTGCATAATGAAAGGAACGGATCATCGCCGCTACATCACGCAATCCCGAGCGTAAAATGCGGCGTTCACTAAAGGGACGTGAAGGTTCTCCTTCAAAATTAATGATCACAAAGTCTTTACCCGTCCAGAGCAATTGCCCCAGTTGGAAATCACCATGTGTACGTATTTTTACCGTATTGATCTTGTGTTTAAACACCCGCTTAAAGCAGTCTAAAACTTCATTTTTACGCTTGAGTACGGCTTCAGCTTCAGCCTGAATGGTTACAGGCAAGCTGGGTATAGAACGTCTCAAATTCTCAAAAGCTTCTCGAGTAACGCTTTGCAAGGAAGAATATAAAGAACGCTGGTAATGTAGAGAGAATGCTTCGTGCTCAAAGCCTTTCAATTCTTCATGGCTTGCCAGCGCTTGATGCATTTGTGCGCTACGTCGCCCTAACAGACTTATGCGCTCTGGGAATAAGCTTTCTACCAAATCACTTTCGGGCTCTTTTAGGTCTTCAAATAATAAGGGTCTAGTGCGTAAGCCTTTGTCATAATCAGGCTCTAATTCCTGAGCTTGCGTTTCAATACGTTCCATATAGCGATGGGCCGCATCTTTAGCATTTACCCAACCTGTGCCAACATTGGTCACAAGGTCCTGCATCATACCTAGAACGGCCTCGTTGCGTTTTTGGGTGTAGTATACCAATTTCCCCATATAATCCGGAGTGTTGGCAAATTTGACCGTCTCTGTCAAATATTGTGAAAGCTCAGCATCAGGGTTTACCGTGCTATCCAAGCGGCGATACAGCTTTAAGAAATAGCGGTGGTCATAAATGATGGAGGTATTGCTTTGTTTGGATTCGATAATACGCGAACTCACTTCTTCAATATCAGAATCGGGTGTGATGTTTCCACGTTCAAATGCCAGTTTTTCTTTGCCAAATTTCAGCGTTGCTCCGGCTTGCAAACTGTAAAACAATTGTGCACGGAAGGGTTCGACATATACCGAGTCTACCAGAATACCTGAGCTTTCTTTAAAATGTACTTCGGCTAAAATACCTTTTTGAGGCACTGCTTCTGTTAGGCTTTCGTACGAATTGGCGATATAACTCACCGGCAGTTGATACATTTCAGGAAGTCCCTCATTAAAATGTACTTCAACGATCAGGTTTTTGACTAAAAGGTCGTCTTTGGAAAGATCCAACATATTGGTAATTTCCATCGACTGAATGATACGGCTGGTGTCACCAAACCAGTATTTACTCTTGAAATATGCCGGCAAAATTTTGCGCTCCAGCAGCTTTATGTTTTTGGCATCAAAAAGGCGTTCCCAGTCCGTAGTTTTCACTTGAGGCAACGGGCCGTCTTGCGATTCGCTCTCGCGTTGCGTCAGGGAGAACCAGTAATAACCGTGTGGAGCAAGTGTAAACAGGTACGGTCTGTTAGTTATTCTAGGAAATTTATTGTGACTGAAAACTTCGACAGGAATATAGTCGATATAGTCATCCAATTCGAGTTCTACGGCTTGAGAGAAACGGGATAAGTTGGCAAGTACCAAAATGGTCTCGTCTTCATAGCTACGTGTAAAAGCCAGGATTTTTGCGTTAGAAGGCGATAAAAACTGAATGTCGCCGCGACCAAAAGCTTTAAAGCTTTTACGCATATGCATCACCCGTTTCATCCACCACAATAAAGAGGACGGGTTCATTTGCTGTGCTTCAACATTTACCGATTCTGATCGGTACTGCGGATCAATGATCGTAGGTAAATATAGCTTTTGCGGATTGGCCATCGAGAAACCGGCGTTTCGGTCTGCTGTCCACTGCATCGGGGTACGTACGCCATCTCGGTCTCCCAGATAAAAATTATCACCCATCCCGATCTCATCACCATAATACAATACCGGAGTTCCCGGTAGCGAAAATAACAAGACATTCATCAGCTCGATCTTGTTACGGTTGTTGTCGAGTAGGGGAGCCAGACGACGTCTGATCCCCACATTGATCTTTGCCTTAGGATCTTTAGAATAAACCTTATACATATAATCCCGTTCCTCATCGGTCACCATTTCTAGAGTGAGTTCGTCATGATTTCTTAGGAAAATCGCCCACTGGCAAGATTCCGGAATGTCTGGCGTTTGGTCAATGATATCCATAATAGGATAGCGGTCTTCCATTTTTACTGCCATAAACATACGCGGCATAATGGGGAAGTGATAATTCATATGACATTCATCGCCCTCACCAAAATACGCTGCAGAATCTTCAGGCCACATATTGGCCTCTGCTAACAAAAGTTTATTATCGTGGTTTGCATCAATATGTGCTCTTAACTTTTTGAGAAACACATGCGTTTCCGGAAGGTTTTCACAATTAGTGCCATCGCGCTCAAAAAGATACGGGACAGCATCCAGTCTAAAGCCATCAACTCCCAGATCACACCAATAATCCATAATATTGAATACTTCTTGCTGTACATCGGGATTGTCAAAATTCAGATCGGGCTGATGTGAGAAGAAACGGTGCCAGTAATAGGCTTCGGCCTCTGCGTCCCAAGTCCAGTTGGAGGGTTCGGTATCGGTAAAAATGATACGTGCATCTTTATATTTTTCCACATTATCGGTCCATACATAATAATCTCTGTATTTTGAACCCGCAGGCGCTTTACGTGCACGTTGAAACCATTCATGTTGATCTGAAGTATGGTTGATGACCAATTCGGTAATGACTTTTAGACCGCGTTTATGGGCCTCTTCAATAAAGCGCTTAAAATCTTCAACCTCCCCGTATGACGGATTGATGCTGTAGTAATCTGCGATGTCATAACCATCATCGCGTAGAGGAGACGGGTAAAAGGGCAATAACCAAATTGCGGTAACTCCTAAATCTTCGAGGTAATCTAATTTTTGCAACAGACCTTCAAAATCACCTATACCATCGCTATTGCTGTCAAAAAAGGCTTTAATGTGAAGTTCATAAATGATCGCGTCTTTATACCAATTTTTCTCATCATCGATAAAGGGAGTGATTGCCATGAAATGTCGTTTATTTTGGTTTGTATGTGGTTAATGGAGTTTCGCAAATAGGCGAAAATGTTAAAGTTAACGAAGTCAATCTAATTCTCTCGTTAAATAATAATTAAAGCCTAAAAATTAGCATAAAGACAAACGAACTTCGGCTTAAATTTGAACTATTCAAACCTTGATTTTGGGTGTTTAGATTTTTGTGATGGCATGAAATCCCCTTTAAGTATTGAATAACAAAAGTTTATATAATTTTTTCAAAAACCGGTTGCTTAAGATTATCGTACATTTTGCAGTAGGAATTGTATCTTGCTGCCGTATTTAAATTTCATTATGCTAGACGCTTACTTTAGAGCCCTTGAAGAATTCAGTCCGTTAGATGCCAACGCTAAGAAACAGTTGGAGGAGTATATCGTGGTAACCAAAGTTGCGAAGAACGATTTTATCCTTGAACAAGGCGCGGTTTGCAATTATATCTATTTTTTAGATCAGGGTTTTGCCCGACAATTCTATTACAAAAATGGAAAGGAGATCACCGAATGGTTTGCGGCAGAGAAGGAGTTTTGTTTTTCGATAGAGAGTTATTTTCACCATACACCAAGCAAATTAACGATTCAAGCGCTAGAAGATTCGGTGGTCATCGGGTTGCATAAAGACGCTTTAATGGAATTGAGTAAAGAACATAGCCAAATAAGCCAATTGGCTTTAAATATGCTTTCTACTTCACTGGTATATTCTCAACAGCGAATGGAAACCATTTTATTTGAAAGTGCCAAAGATCGCTACAGGCATTTGCTTGAAACTAAACCAAAGATCATTCAAAAAGTACCGCTCGCCCATATCGCATCCTTTTTAGGAATTACGCAAGAAACCCTAAGTCGAATACGTGCAAAACTGTAAATTTTTCTTAAAAATGGACTTAGAATGATTATTTGATAAATGTCAAACATATTCTGTATCAAACACTTGATATTTGTATCACAATTATGAGTTAAGATAATTGAGTGTTTGTTGAAACTCTTTCACCCCTTTGAGTTTAATATTGATAAAAATAATTAGGTGTCCCCTAAGACCTAATTGTTTATTGTGGAAAGCAGTTCTAAAATAGAGCTGCTTTTTCCATTTAAAGTGGAAAGCGATACACAAGCTCCAGTTTAAATAAAGCCCCTTTTTGAAGTGGGATATTCAATTGATTGCGATCATCTCCCAAAAAGAATAAACTTAGCCCTAAAGCTACTTTATCACTTTATTCAAAAACCTTGTAGCTTCTTGTTATAGCATAGCCGGCTTTGGCTTTTAAAAAGAGATGTTTAGCCACAGTATAGCGTACATACGCAAAAAATTCAGTGGTATTCTTAGCAAAATATGCTGCAGTAGATCCAAAATAAGGGTTTTCTTTAAACGCATATAAATAAGTAAATTATCTCTGGTATGTCTGGAAGAATTAAAACCTATAGCAAGACCCATAAAAAAAGCGACCCATAAGGTCGCTTTTCAATACTATAAATGGAGATTTTAGCTAGCTATTTGCTCTATTTCCTCTTCCACTTTTGCTTGTTCCTTAGCAAGTTTATTTTTTAAGGTTGCAACATTGTCAGATACGGTATCTTCTACTTCAGTATAGGTATCTTTTAATTTAGTACCCAATTCATTGACTTTGTTTTTTAGGCGCTCTTTTTCTTCTGGGGTTGCATTATTATATCTCCACCATGCAAAAAGTCCTCCTGCTAATCCTAAGAGTGCTGCTGCGATTCCTGCATTTTGATTTCTAGTTGTCATAATTCTTTCTTTTTTAGTTTATACCTCTAAGGTACGCAAAGCCTGTTCCACTGTCAATTAACCTAACTACTTTAATATAAGTTTAATACTAAGTATTAAGATTAAGTGAAAGGGAATCCCTCCATCTAAATTTCATGAATTTAACCCTGCGATTAGGGGAAAAACCCTGACTCCACGAGCTTTTATTCTCTCTACCTTGGCAGCATTAAAACATCTACTATGAAACGTGTAATAGTCACCTTGATATTCGTATTTATTTTAGCCTTTGCGACTTTAAGTGCGCAAACAACAATGTATCTTAAACTTCCTGATATTGACGGGGAATCGCAACAACAAGATCACGAAGATGAGATCATTGTAAGCGGTGTTTCTTGGGAAGTTAGTATCCCAGATGCTGCACTTTCAGGGAGAATGCGCGCACGCACTTCCTTCTCTGGAATTACAATAAGCAAAGAAACCGACCTTGCAACCAATGCGATGCTGGATTGTATTGCTAAAAATAAGAAGCTTGGAAACGTTGAATTGACCTTTGCGTCAAGCGCTTCAGACGGTATCAATGAATATCTCATTTATAACCTGAATAATGTACGCATCACTTCGTATAAAATGGAAGCTTCTGAAGCTGCTCAAAAACCTAAGGAAGTATGGACTTTAAACTTTGAAAACATCTCCAGTGTGTATAAGAAATTTGACGACCGGGGTCGATTAGATGAGGAATCAGAATTTGAATATTCTGTTTTGAGAGGAAATTAAGTATTAGCCATAATACATTGAGTTGAAAGCTCGGCAGCATCTATTGTTGCCGGGCTTTTGCATTTAGCATTCATTTTGATAAGTTTCATCTTTAAAACCGACTGAATACCTACACGTAAAATCCAGACGTATGCATTTCAACCTGAATAACCTTTTTACCGATCAACTTCCGGCAGATCCTAATTTCGAAAACTCGAGAAGGCAGGTGATGCAGGGTTATTATTCCTTTGTTACTCCTAAAGAAACAGCAAAACCAGAATTAATACATATTTCTGATGAAATGCTTGAAGCCTTAGGAATTTCAAAAGAGGAAGCACATACTGAAGAATTTCTCAACGTGTTTACCGGAAATGCCGTTTGGCCTGAGACGCATCCTTATGCGATGCTGTATGGCGGACATCAGTTTGGGCATTGGGCCGGTCAGTTGGGAGATGGGCGTGCGATCAATCTCTTTGAGATCGATCATAACGACAAGCATTGGGCGGTGCAACTGAAAGGAGCAGGGGAGACCCCGTATTCCCGATCTGCTGATGGTCTGGCCGTTTTGCGCTCGAGCATTCGGGAATATTTGATGAGTGAAGCGATGCATCATTTGGGTATCCCGACTACACGTGCATTGTCTCTGGCTTTGACAGGAGATTCGGTTTTACGGGATGTGATGTATGACGGGAATCCCGCATATGAAAAAGGAGCAGTGGTGTGTCGTGTGGCGCCGTCGTTTCTTCGGTTTGGAAATTATCAGATTTTTACCGCACGCAATGACGTCGCAGGGTTACAAAAGCTCGTTGATTTTACAATTAAAAATTACTTTCCAGAGTTAGGCGCTCCTTCTAAAGAAACCTATTTGAAGTTCTTTGCTGAAGTTTCAGCGCGCACGCTCGAGATGATCATACACTGGCAGCGCGTGGGCTTTGTGCACGGTGTGATGAATACCGATAATATGTCGATTCTTGGCCTAACGATCGATTACGGACCTTATGGTTGGTTAGAAGGTTTTGATTGGGGCTGGACACCCAATACTACCGACAGGCAACACAAGCGATATCGCTATGGAAATCAACCCAATATTGGCTTATGGAATTTGTATCAATTGGCCAATGCGCTTTTCCCTCTGGTAGAGGATGCCGAAGGTTTTGAAGAAATTTTAGATCGGTACAAAGAAGATTATGCTCAGAAATCTTTTCAAATGATGGCTGACAAACTCGGGCTAGAAGCACCACAGGAAACCGATTTAAAGCTCATTGCAGACTTAGAAGACTGCCTCTTGGCAACAGAAACCGATATGACGATTTTCTTTAGGAAATTGGCAGCATTTAAAAAGGATGCTTCCGTTGATGGATGGAACTTGATTGAAGATGCTTTATATGATCTAGAAAATACTTCGGAAGCTGTTAAAACCCAATGGAAACAATGGTTTGAGGCTTATGCAGCGCGTTTGCAGCAAGATCAACAAAATGATGAGGCACGTAACAAGAGAATGAACGCGACCAACCCTAAATATGTGTTGCGTAACTATATGGCGCAGCTGGCGATCGATGCCGCTGAAAAGGGAGATTTTAGCTTGATCGACGAATTATATCAAGTATTAAAAAAACCATACGATAACCAACCGGAGTACGAAAAATGGTTTGCCAAGCGCCCGGAATGGGCACGGGATAAAGTAGGTTGCTCTATGCTTTCTTGTAGTTCGTGATCTTATGATTCAACTTTTAAATAAAATCCTTCCTGGATATTCCTATGGAATCTATCACGGCAAAAAATACGGTATTACGCGCAGCGATTTCAACAACGGAAAAAGTACAAAGATCTATGCGGAAGAACTCGCGGGTACCGATTTTGTGAGTCTCAATGTATACGTTACCAATACCGAAATCTTGCTAAAACCCTGTGAAATGCCAGAGGAAAAAGTACTTGATTTTCTCCAAAATGTCAGCATTATAAATGATGAATAAACGCTTTCATAAAATAGCCCTTGGCGGCGGTTGCCATTGGTGCACCGAAGCAGTCTTTCAAGCCTTGAACGGAGTTGAAAAAGTAGAGCAAGGCTATGTGGCTTCAGCAGTACCTTATGATGCGTTTTCAGAAGCAGTCATCGTTCATTTTGAACCTGAAATAATTCCGTTAGAGATGCTGATCGAGATTCACTTGCATACCCATAAAAGCACTTCAAATCATAGTTTTCGATCCAAATACCGCTCTGCAATCTACTTTTATTCCGAAGCACAAAAACGGGATGCCCAACACATACAAGCAAAGTTGCAAGAACAATTTGAGCAACCTTTAATTACTCAGGTTTTAGCTTTTAAACATTTTCAAGCTTCGCGGGAAAGTCTGCACGATTATTACAAAAGCAATCCGGAGAAGCCCTTTTGTAAAACCTATATTGCTCCAAAACTACAACTGCTGATGCGGCAATACGGTAAGCATCTTAAATAGGGCAGTTGCCGTATTGATAGTACACAATGTCTAATCTTACCTTGAGATCGTAAAAACTACGATCTATGAGAATACTAATACTAGTACTCGTCTTTAGCTCCTCGCTATGGGCACAGGGACCTTATGACATTAACAGGAATCAAAGTTATACCCAATTTACAGCCTTAAAAAAAGCAGGCAATCATAAGGAAGCTTTTAATGTTGGTTTTAAGTTGATCGATAGGTATTACACGAATACCGACCTCTATTTTGATGTGGGAATTAGTAGAGCAGCTTTGCCTCAAGAACCGCTTATTGGAGTAGAACTCATTCAGACGGCCTATGATATGGAACCGATTTATGATCGTTTGGCACAGTCGGCTATTGCGTATGCATTTTTTGCAAAAGATCTACTTCGTGCAAAACAGTTGTTTTGGGAATACAGTTATTTCCCACATCCACCGGAAGATTTCAAAAGATCTTTGACCTATTTGGAAGGTGCACTTGACTATTATAAAAAATCGTTCACTGCCTCCCAAGCGCAGCAGGCTCAAACTATGTTCGATGTTTATAAAGCAAAGGCTTCACAGAATATGATGGTTTTTTGGGAAAAGTTTAATCCTATATACAGCGCTTCTTCAAAAGATATTATACAAAAAGGGCCAGAACATTATTTGAAGATATTAGAACCGGTAAAACAGGAAATGAACGCCGGTAATTTTCCGGTAAGCTATTACAATGTAGCCTTAGAAACCCTTGCCATTCTTACATTTTGGAATAATTGGCAACAAGCTCATGTTTTAATTCCGGAGCTTAAACAACAATTTTTGAATCCACAAACTGCTCCGATGATGAAATTTAAACTCTATGATATCCTTTCAAAGATCAATGAGGTTAACAGAAATTATGAGGAGAATATTACACTTGCGGTCATCATGCGCAATGAGTTGCCACAATTTACCTATTCCAATTCGACCTTAATGCTTGCATTAAACAATCAGCTGTTTTCTTTAGTCCAATTAGAGCGTTATAAAGAGGCGTTTACGCTGGCAAAAAGTGGTCAAAATTTTATAGACAAGGTGACAAATCCTGATGTAAAAATGAATGCCTACTACAATGTATCTCGCGCATTAGCCTATGGTGGAGACAGAGAGAAAGGACTTCAATTTGCTGAAGCTGGTGTCAATTATATGAAACAAAACGGCTATACAGAACATCCTCAGTTTGGTAAAACACTGCGTAGCAATCTTCAGACATTGAAATTTTATATGGATAAATCTTCAGCAATTGAAACCGATATAAATTCAACAGACATTATTGAGCTATATAATTATGGTTTGCAGTTGGGAATGAAGAAAGAATATGCTGAAGCAGTTCCTTTTTATGAAAAAGCTTTTAAACTTCAAAAGCCAAAGGTGGTCTCAGCAAAGGGAACACAACGTACAGCACAGCTTGATCTTTTTACTAAAATAGGCGGAAACTTGATCGCTTGCCTTTTTGAAAGTAATCAGAAAGAAAAAATCTTTGCTATAATGGAGGAGTTAAAAGCAAACGGACTCCTCGCTACACAAAATCAAATGCCTCCATTAAGTCTTAGCGAAATACAGAACGTCTTAAAGGCTGACGAAGCCTTGATCTATTATGTAGATGTGATGCGCGGTAATATCAATGAAGGCGTTTATATGGCTGCGGTGATTACGAAGAACGACATTAAGTATAGGTACATCAGTACCAATGGAGCATTAATGCGGGTTTATGTAGAGCGTAATGCAGAGATTGGAGCTATCGAGAAGGTTATGGCACGACGCGAACTTCGTCAACCGGAATATACGGTATACCGAAATCAGGAAGAAGCAGGATTCAATCAATACAAGAAGGGGGAGTTTGTTCTTTTGGCAGAACTCTATCGCAATTTCTTAAATCTTAACGAAGGCGGAGAAGTACGTGAAGAATATACAGATGCGGCCTATCGAGATTACATTGCCAATTCCTTTTATACTGATTTGTTCAGCCGAATAGAACCTTGGTTTAATGATAAAAAACGTATTTATATTGCGGCAGACGCTGTACTTCATTTTCTGCCTTTTGAAAGTTTTAAAAACGCTGATGGGCGCTATCTCGTTGAAGATTTTGAAATTGGCTATATTCCTGCCGGGAGTACGCTTGTCGCATTGCGCAACCGGCCTAAAACCAATTATGAGAAGAATGTGCTAGCCTTTGGTGATGCCAAATATCAAAAGCGTGCAAATCCCGGGCGTCAACTAAAATCAGCGGCAGACATAAAACGTCTGGAGCTTGATGTAGAAGCATCTTTACAGAAAAACGAACCTTTAGATTATGCGTTTGCAACCTTTTCTAGCGAAGCAATGAATTATCTGGAAGGCGCAAAAGCCGAAGTACTTGCCATAAAGGAATTGGTGCCAAAAACCGATTTGCGTCTGGATACTCAAATGACCGAAAATGAATTTAAAAAGATGAGTAGGGAAGGAGCATTGCACCACTACCGAAGCATTCATTTATCAAGTCACGCAGTGACACATCCGTTTATTTTTGACTTGAGTGGGATCGCATTTTCGGTGTATTCTTATCCAAAAGATGGTGAGGATGGAATGCTCACGGTAAAAGAAATGGCTCAACTAGATATCAAAACCGATTTTATGTTTCTTAGTGCTTGTCAAACCGGTTTAGGAAAGTTAGTTCCGGGAGATGGAGTTCAAGGACTCAATCAGGCTATGTTAATGGCCGGAGCAAATTCAACCTTAACCACACTTTGGTCTGTAAATGATTATGGTACCAGTATTTACACAAAAAGTCTGTATTACAAGATCTTTCAAGAAAATAAAGACTACCTCACCGCCAGCACCGAAGTTAAACGCGAATTCATTAACGGAGTCTATAATAAATATGCAGATCTGTCGAGTCCGCAATATTGGGCACCCTTCATCTACACGGGTAAGTAAACTACCTCAAGGAAGGCCCATGAGGCATTGATTGAAAACGAATTTTCAATTTCGAGGCAAGCCTCGGAGTATAAAACCCTTTAGCGGCGCCAATAAGGCAATTGCCGTATTGAACAGTGAGGACAGAGTTTCTAGTTTTAAAACGTAAAAACTAAAGAATCTCAACCTCGTTTACCGAGTAAAAAACCTCAATTATGAAAACATTTATTCTAAGCAGTTTATTTTTTCTATGTACAGTAAGCTTTGCACAAGAAGCTCCTTGTACCAAAGGCGATTGTCAAAATGGTTATGGCTTTTATTACAACAAAGCAACCGGCGATGTGTATCACGGTTTCTATCAAAATGGGTTGTATAACGGTGTGGGCTACAGCCAGAATAAAGCCAGTGATTATTATTATTCCAACTTTAAAGAAGGTAAACCAGACGGATTTACCGTGTATGATGAGGGAGAAGGACGAACCTCAGGCCTGTTTGATAAAGGAATTAAAATAGGAGATCACATCAGAGAAGTGCGCTCCCCACAAGGATTTTCAAGAGAATTGATCAGCTACGATCAGGGACAAGTGCTTAGTCGTAAAACCTTTACACCACAGGATATTGCAGATGCTACCTGTATTTCTGGAGATTGCATAGACGATTACGGGATCTATTTTCAGAATAACACCATCATTTCAGGTAAGTTCGAAGGCGGAAGATTTACCTATGGTGAGATGATGCACATCGAGACCAAAACTTCAGACTTTTTTATGCCGCCCGTAGAGACCGAACAACAAACGCCATATTTCAAATTCAGTATCACAATGACCGATAATGGCGCAAACGAAGCGGCTTATATTTCGGTAGGTCCTAAAGCAGACGGACAATACATTCTCGTAAATATGAAACAGAATAATTTTGTTGGAGCCTTGTTTAAAGACAATCAATTGGTGGAACGGTATTAGTTGGTAAAAACTCAAAAATACTGATTGGAAGGTTGAATGCTATTAAAGTGTTCAACCTTTTTTTATGTTCAAACCTATGCTTCCTAACAAAACATTAACGACAACCTTAAGAAAACCTTGGTAGTACAAAACTTTAGTTCTTGTTAACTTTAATGAAAACCAACTAAATTCAACCATGAGTTATATCGTAAAGATCAATGAAATTCACTTTATCAACCACGATGTATTGTACATCGAAACCCAAAAACCCGAAGGCTATAGCTTTAAACCGGGTCAGGCTACAGAAGTAGCGATCAATAAAGGCAAATGGAAAGAGGAGAAGCGCCCTTTTACGTTTACCAACCTTCCTGAAGAAGAAGTTTTGCAATTCACCATAAAAACCTATCCCGAGCATAACGGAGTAACTCAAAAATTAGGTACGCTTCAAAATGGAGACGAGTTGATCATAGGAGATTCCTGGGGTGCGATTGCTTACGAAGGTACCGGAGTTTTTATCGCCGGAGGAGCCGGGATCACACCCTTTCTTGCAATCTTCAAACACTTAGAGCAAGAGGGGAAAGTGAATGGGAATAAATTGTTGTTTGCCAATAAAAAGGAAGAAGATATCATCTACGCGCCCGAACTCGAAGCGCTTTTAGAAGAGAACTTTATCAATATTCTTTCTGACGAAAAAGACACGAACTATGCTACAGGGTATATAGATAAAGCTTTTTTAAATCAGCACATCAACAGTACCACTTTAAAAAAATTCTACGTTTGCAGACCGCCACCTATGATGAAATCTGTAATTAAAGATCTTAAAAAAATGGGGGTTACTGAAGAACGCATCGTACAGGAAGCTATGGAATAATTTTACTTAAATAAATTGGCACTGAGCTTAGCGTACTAAATGTTTTGGCCGGGCCAATAACCTAAAAATTAGAATTTGATGAAAGCGATTGGATTTAAACAATCATTACCTATTAACGAAGAAGATAGCTTTATAGCTTTTGAAACAGAGGTCCCAAAGCCCCAAGGGCGTGATTTGCTCGTAAAAGTTCAAGCCAATTCGGTGAATCCTGTGGATTATAAAATCCGTCAGAATGCTGCAAAAGACCAGGTTTTAGATACGCCTAAGATTATTGGTTGGGATGCGGTAGGAATTGTGGAAGCAGTAGGAGCGGAGGTCGCTCTTTTTAACGTGGGAGATGCGGTATTCTATGCAGGTGATTTAACGCGAAGCGGAAGCAACGCCGAGTATCAATTGGTTGACGAACGCATCGTGGGAAGAAAACCTAAGAATCTGAGTATCGCGGAAGCCGCAGCGATGCCTTTGACGGGATTGACGGCTTATGAAACGCTATTTGACCGCTTTAAATACAATCCGGCAACAGACAAAGGTAAAACCTTACTCATTTTGGCCGGTGCCGGAGGTGTAGGTTCTATAGCAATTCAATTAGCAAAAAAACTAACCGATCTTACCGTGATCGCGACAGCATCCCGAGAAGAAACACAAGACTGGTGTAAACAAATGGGCGCCGATTATGTGGTTGATCATTACGAACTCAAAGACCAACTCGCAGCAGAAGGGTTTGAGCAGGTAGATTTTATTTTTGACTGTGTAGATCTTAAAAGCTATTGGGAAACTGCTGCCGAACTGATCAAACCCCAAGGGCATATCGTAAGCATTACAGGAAGCAGCGAACCCCTAAATTTGAATCTGCTCAAGAATAAGAGCGTTACCTTCTCTTGGGAATTGATGTACACCCGATCGATGCATCAGACTGAAGATATGCAACGGCAACACGATATTTTAAATCATCTTGCGCAGCTCTTAGAAGATGGAACTTTACAGACTACGCTGACTACCACCTTTGAAGGCTTCAGCGTTGAGAACCTTAAAGAAGCACACAAGCTTCAGGAAAGCGGAAAAAGCATCGGCAAGAATGTGATCGTTTTCTAGATTCCTTTAGGATAAATCATAAAAAAAGCGCAGGAAATTCTCTTGCGCTTTTTTTATTGGCACCGCCAAAGGGTAAAATACTCCGAGGCTTGCCCTGAAGTGGCTTACTCGTGTGATGTTCTTATTCTGCTTCAGTCAAAGAATCTTCCAGCGCTAAAGCTTCATCTTCTGCATTATCGGCAGGAACCGATTCTTTTAAACGCATAAATTCCTCCAGACGTTCTGAGTGTTCTTCCTCCCCGGTAAAATACGGGAACACATCAACGATAGGAGACTCAGCAATAGACGGGATATTAAAATCGCCCATCGTGTCCTTCATCGCATGCATCGTATTCTCATAAGCTTCTTTGACATCATTGGCCTGAACAAGTAGATATTCATTGGTTTTGCGCTCTTTTCCACTTTCTTCATCAAAAGCGATCAAAGAAATTTTAGCTTTAAACCAACGGTCTGCATTTTCAAAAGGATGGATCTCTGCATAATTGGCCACTTTAATGTTGGTGATCAAGATGCCTTCGCCATCACTCAGGTATAATTGCATTTCTTCGGTAATGCGCTTTTCTGCTTCGGTATAAGAAACCGCATCTACCAGAAACGGTTCTGTTTTTAATTTTTTAGTTCCTGAAACTTCATCGAGTTTAGGATATTTCACTTTGCATTCGTACCAGATTACACTCATAAATCAAATTTTTGGACGCCAAAAATAATTGTTTAGCAAGGTCAGACCCTTCTAAAATCCAGATAGATATTCACAATCTGAATGGCTTACGCATACCGCACTAATCCCGAGAAGGTTACAGGTTTTATCGCATGTTGTAGTTTTTGATCCAAGAAAATTGAGGTTTCAAAAAGCTCACGACACCCACAATCTATTGATCAGGTTATGGAGCAAGCCACATCGTAAATACTAACTTTGCACAAATTCCTATAAGACGCTAAAAATGCTGGAAAAAAGAACGCAAGTACCCCAAAACTATGATCAGGATCCTGAAAAGTTCATCTATTGTTTAGAAGGGGTTGCAGATGTCGAGATCGACCAATTTACCGAAGTTCAAAAAAGTCTGGAAGAGTTGGCGCTTCAGTTTGGTGTGGCCAGTATTTATCAAACCTGCGATACGATTGAAGGTCTGGAGGAGAGCTTAAACACGCTGATTATGGACGATCATTATTTTAAGGAATATGAAATAATTTATCTCGTTATGACCGGCGAGGCCAACAGTATTTCTCTAAACGGATATAACTACGATCTTCAGGAGATCGCAGAACTTTTTGAAGGAAAATTGAGAGGTAAAATCGTTCACTTTTCTAATGCCAAAGTCTTGGATCTAGACGAGGAAAAAGCCCAATATTTCTTAGATATTACCAATGCAAAAGCAGTTTCGGGTTATGGCCACGCTTTTAACGGATTAAGCAGTGCCAACCTCGACAAAGTCTACTTCAACTTGTTTAACGAAGACGACGACCTCGTGAATGTCGTAGAGCTTCTGCACGAAAAACACTATAAAGCCTGTAAATACTTAGACTTTAGAATGTATTATTAGTAGAAAAGCATCGGCCTGTTTTTGTCATGCTGAACTCGTTTCAGCATCGCAACCAAGCTTTTCAAAAGGCTTATACAGCATCATTAATAATAGATGATTGAGTAATAGTTACTCCTTATGATGTTCATTCATTTTCTTTGCTTGAAATAATTCTACTAAAATCATTACATAGCACAACAGATGCATTCCTCTCCCTGCGGTCGTCGGATGCAGAAAAGAAAAGACCCTTTTTAATCTGTATTTCTTATTGTTTGAAGAGGTCAGATTGAATATGCTCATAGTAAGCAGAATTAAAATAATCATTAAATTAAAGCACATTTCTTAGGTATTTTTCGCCTTAGGGCGAAAACCGCAAGAAGACTCCTAAATTTTCTCCAAGGCTTCAAAAATTTTTAACGAAGCCTTCTCACTATACTGAAGAAAAAGAACAGGAAACTCTTCGGGTATGAATATTTAATACAGAAAACCGTAAACTGAAAACTAAAGACTGCTATTGCCAACTGTTACTGCTTACTGAATTAAAACCGGCCTACTTTTTACATCTGTAGCAAAACAAGTAAAACCTGCAGCGGTGGGTGCGGAGGATAGCCTAGCGCAGCCGTTTGCTATCCGCAGGATAAAGGATTTGCATAGTTTTCAAAGATGTAAAAATAAGCCTTGATTTTCCTGCCTGCCGGCAGGCAGGTTGGTTCTTTGGCATCAAGTCAAAAGAACAGAATACAAATAGAAGTTCAAGTTTAATTAAACTTTAGCAATGGCCTACCTTTTAGAACTGTAGTAAAACAAGCAACGCGCACTGCCAACTGTGACTGCCAACTGCTACTGCTAAAGCCAACTACAAACTAATCACTTCGTATTTCCTATTTTGTATCTCAATCCCTGTCATTTCTATTTATTCTCTTATCTAACATCTCAATTCTGGAATCTAAAGTCTCTTAGAACGTCAGCAGCGGCCTATCAGAAGATTCTTGTTAAATTTGCAGTGAGCGTAGCGTAGCAGGCGGTTCTGTTTGAGGCCTGCGGCCGAGTTAAGCGCATGCAGCGAAGTGAACATGAAATTTAGAGAAGCTTCTGTAAGCCTAGACTTTTTTGTTTCTTTTTTGGGCGATGCAAAAAAGAAAAGGAATACAAATAGAAGTTCTAGTTTATTCAAAATCAGTACCTGCCTATCTTTTGATCTGAAATAAAACAAGTAACGCGCAAAGCCAACTGTGACTGCCAACTGCTACTGGCAACTGTGACTGGCGACTGCAAACTAATACCTTCGTATTTCAACTTTCGTATTTAAATTAGTCTCCCGTCTAAAAGCTATCTTTACCTAAAACAACACTAATAATGGATCATAAACACTATATGCAAGAAGCCGTAACTGCGGCGCTTAAAGGAATGCAAAACAATGAGGGCGGACCTTTTGGATGTGTGATCGTCAAAGACGGAAAGATCATAGGCAAAGGAAACAACAAAGTTACGTCGACCAATGATCCCACGGCGCACGCCGAAGTCACGGCCATACGCGATGCGTGTAAAAACTTAGGTTCGTTTCAATTAGAAGGTTGTATATTATACACCTCCTGCGAGCCTTGTCCTATGTGTTTAGGAGCGATCTACTGGGCACGGCCGGAAAAAGTATATTACGGAAGCACCAAAACAGATGCAGCCCACATAGGCTTTGACGATGATTTTATTTACGAAGAATTGAAATTACCCTACGCCGACAGAAGCATTCCTTTTGAACAATTGGCTCCCGAAGTTGCGATCACACCGTTTCAGGAATGGGCAACAAAAGAAGATAAAACCGAGTATTAAAATGAAATCAAGACTAAAATCACTTTTAATTGGTGGATGCGTAGGAGGAGGGGTCTACGCCGCAATGATGGCCGCATTTGACTATTATAATGGGCAGCAATTCAGTCTTTGGAAATTTGGATTTAACTTCTTGATTTTTGGTGGTTTTATGACGTTGACAACGTGGTATACCTTAAAGAATGCCGATAAAAAAGAGCATGATGAATAAGATTTTTAAAAACCACTTAATATTGTGTACGGATTGCTCAGAAAATAGAACTTACAGATGACCTTAGAACAATTAAAATCAAATATCAAGTGGTGGGAATCCAAAAGATGGGTTTATAATATTCTTGTGGGCCTCTCGGGAGGCTTGGGTTTATTCAAGATGTTGACTGCCACAACTTATGACTGGTCGTATTGCGATACCTTAGTGATTATCATCTGGGGGATCGGAGCTAATCTATTTTATTCCTTGGGTACTTTATTAGAGCTTTTTGACTGGTATTATTTGAACAATAGGTTACGTCTTCAACGCTTTAGAGAGCTTCTTTTGGTTTTAGGCACTGCCTTCAGCTGCCTATACACTTATGGAAGTGTGCTAATTTATTTAATAGGTTCGGTATTTTAGTTATACATGATTTTTTGCATCCAATAAGGAATGATTTCAATAAAGAGAACCTTCAGAACCATAAAACAACTAAGCTGGACGCAAAGATTTGCTGCGCTTATATGTTTTCTTTTTCTGTTGAGCATCGCTCTAAACCTATTTACTGAAGGCTTTCGATTAAATCCCAGATTTAGGTTGATTTATCAATATGGTCAGCTTATATCGATAGTTTTGTTCTACGGTACTTTTTTGGCTTCGTTGATCAATTCTCTTTTAATGACCGTAGCGGGGGCAAATAGGAAAAAAAGCTTAGTTTGGACACTTATTAGTTCTGTCCCTATCTTATTTATGATAGTGTCCTTTGTAGCTTGGTATTTTGAAGTGTAATTGGTCAAAATTATTTAATAACTTTTCTAGTTCTCAATCATGAAATAGTTTTTTACTTTTTTCGTTACCGCGCGATTGTATCGCGTGTTCCAACAACAATATAAAACCAATACATTATCAGCAATTTACCCCTATTCTAAATCACAAGTTTTCAAAAGCGCTGGCACTCCCATTGCTAGATTCCTAAAAATTAATATAAGTTATTTAAATTCAATGGATTACACTTGACTTTAGCCGAATTTGACTATACCTTAGGGTTTTAAAACTAAAGGTCATGGCAAAACCAACAAGCAACATCGGCGCATTTAAAGGAACGATTGACGGGATTACCTATTACACCCTCAATGGAAAATGGGTATGTAGAAAAGCGGCACCGCCCACCGAAGAACGCATCAATACCGACCCGCGCTACGAGGAGGTTCGTAAAAACAATAAAGAGTTTGGTGGAGCTTCTTCCTACGCCAAGGCCATTCGTATGGGGCTATTGCCATATGTACACCAATTTAAAGATCATAGCTTCAATAGCCGACTCACAAGCCGCTGTTTGGAATTGGTAAAAGCGGGTAGGGGAGTTAAAGGCGAGCGCAGCCTCAATGCCTGTAATGCTCCGGAAACCCTAGTGGGTTTAGAATTGAACAAACACAACAAGTTAAGCGATAGACTGCGTTTTCAACCGAAACTAGATGCGGATGCCATCAGTGTGTTGGTCGATTTTGCCGGCCTAAAAAAAGAGCATCTAGTTGTACCCGAGCACGCTACACATTTTGATTTGTTGTTGATTCGTTACAATCTTATGCCGTTCACTTATGATCAAAAGCGGCAGCAATACACTTCAGAATTAGATCCTGAAGCGCTCGAAATTGTGCGTATGCTCACACCGCCGATAGCCATTGACGACATCCCGCAACCCTTAGAATTTAACCTGCCGTTTTACAGCAGCGATCAATATACCTGGGCGTATCTGGAGGATCCAAATCCTATGTTTTCGATGAAAACATTAGATAAAAAAACAGCACATACTGTATGGTTAGGCATTCGTTTTGGTCAGGAAAGCAATGACATCCTAGAAGCTTTTCCGGCACATAACGCAATGCAGTGCCTTGCGATCTACTAAGTGCTTCATAAAGCGGCTGTGCTATCAGTTACTCTCAAGAAAACCCTGAAATCCATAGAGGTTCACCCGTAGTTTACCCGAGGTTCACTCAAGCTTGATCCGTAGTTCACACGTATCAAAGCCCAGGTAAAGCGCATACAAAGCCAGGCAGAATACGTTGTAAAGTCCATGACACACCCTATAAACTATATTTTTAGTTTATAGGGTGTGTTGAAAATAGGCTATGTATTATATTAAACCTTGTTTATAATAGTTTTCTACTGGGCACGATCGGACAACGCAATTTTATGCAAATGAGCATACTGAACCTTGTTGGGCTATAAAACAGATATTTTCACACGGTAAACCTTTCCAAACAAGAATACATTTTCACAGATCATTGGTATTTGAAACATCTGAAATCCTAAGCTAAACTTTAGATTCAAAGCTTCAGAAAAAGTTCCGTCTAAATAAAAACGCCATCAGTATGGTTTTTATACAGCAACTCATCTTAAATTTTCAGTTTTAATACTGAATTGGTCGATCGCTGAGAATCGCGTATTTGAAAATTTCTGGGCCATTGTACAGAATAAACGATTTATAAGCTATTGGAAAAAATGGCATTTTAGCAGCAATTCGCATATTCGTCAATAATATTATTTGAATTATAATTTACATTATGTAAAATAGAATAATTCAATAGCTTTAATAGATTGTCCAACCCATTGTTATAGAATTTAACGTCACACGCTCCTTGTGTTATAATCCTCTTATAATTAGCGCTTTTACAAATAGAATGGTTTGCTGAATGAGGATTGTGTTTTATCTTAAAGAAAAAACGATGACACAACGTATTAAGATTTTCCTGATCACTTTTATAGCAGTAAGCCTGTTTGTATTCGGATTTTACTTTTTGGATACTCATAATGTATTGAACGCTTTACAACTTGGCGCCATTGGTGGTATTGTTGTTGGCACCATGGCTGCATTGTTAGTTCCTTTTGTGTTGAAAAAACGCTAAGGACAATACTATTCTTCTTCGTTAGCATCAGGATCAAAGGCCAGTACATTACCTTGATACCGTATGGCCGCACGCTGACTGCTATTCACAGCAATGCTTGCCGTTTCGTTCGGAAATAGATTAAGGATCACATTATAGGATTCGGTTTTATCACTAGCTACAAACTTGATTTGATAAAAACCGTTTTTGGTAGTTACCTCATAATTCTTCACTGGTGCCTTAAACTGGATCCCGGCATTATTTTGATTGTATCCTGCGCCCATAAAGCGTTCGCCATAGAACGGCAAATCTACATCAATACTGTCGTTGTAAATTCTTAAATGATTTGGGTTTCCTATCAAACTGATTCGGTTTCCCGTATTTCCGGGGCCTAGAATATTCGTATTGGCGACTGCCATAAATGCTTGTGTTGCCATGGGTGATGCCCATTGCGATTCAATTTCGTAGCTTCCTTCAGTGATCCATTGGTTCAAGGCTTCGTTGCTGTCCGCTGCTTGTCGGCTTCCGGAACATCCGGTTATCATCAAAGCCAGTATTAAAAATCCCAGATATTTCATAACTTCTATTTTACATAATGAGTGCAATAATCTTACCAGTATCAGTTCACATTGTTTACAAAGGCACGATACTTCAATAAAGCTACAAAAAATGCGCCGCCTATCGCGTTACCTAGCAAGGCCGTACTTTGCACCCATAAATACCGCCCTAAGCTTACATCGGTTCCCAACAAATACGCACCAAAGACTTCAATATTCCCTATAATACTGTGATGTAATCCTACAAATGCCATGGTCGCCGTGATCAAAAAGATAATGATAATGCGGCTTACGGTATCTTTTGACGAGGTCACCAACCAGGATAGTAATCCCATCATCCACCCTGCTAGAATGGCACTGACTAAGATAACCGGCAAACTAAAATGAGCCACGTGTTCTCCAATAGTCACGACGGTTTCAGCTTCAAAAATGCCCAATTCTGGACCGATCCAAAACAACACCAAACCGATGAGCCACCCTCCTATAAGATTACCCAGAATCACCAATCCCCAAATGCGCAACAAGCTCATCAAGCTGTGTTTACGATTGAGTACCGGCAGCGTAAGTAAAGAGGTCTGTTCTGTAAATAAAATAGACTGCCCAAGCACCACAAGAATAAATCCTAAAGGATACACCAAGGCGATCAACTTAAACAAAGTGTCTTCGCTAAAAGAATCTGAAAAATGAAAAAATACGCTACACAACATCATATAACTGAAGCCCAGCTCCAGTCCGGCAGTTAACGAACTTATTAGCACGCTGCTAGTACTAAGCGTATAGATCTTTTTTCCTTCACAGATTTGCTCTTTAAGAATTTCCCCATGACTTTTTGCCTGAGACTCTTCTGAAGTTTCAGACTTTTCCAGTTCCTGGTCAATGTTCTGTTGTTTTTTCTCTTCTTCGCTCATTAGTTGTTCCAAACAGCTACGGCTTCTGCACGTAGCAATTGTATTAAATTAAACTCTTGGTGTCGTTTTCCTGTATGCGAATTGTAAAAAAGTTGACTATATACATAGCCAGCTTCTTTAGCATCTGCGGCTGAAGCGCCATAATAAACCGCATCAAGGGCTGCCCAGCGGCTTGCTCCTAAACACATTAAACACGGCTCGCAACTGGTATATAAGATGCAACCTTTTAAACTTTTAGACCCCAGCGTTTTACAGGCTTCCTGTATCATGGCCAGTTCTGCATGTTGGGTACAATCGGTGTGTTCCCCTACTCGATTATGTCCTTCGGCGATAATGCTTCCGTCTTTGACGATCACGGCTCCAAATGCTCCTCCACCGGCAGCAGCTTTCCCGCGTCTCGCCCAGTCGA
>TARA_R100000306_G_scaffold62573_1_pt1 | contig 37321 bp, 33 predicted proteins | sample TARA_R100000306 | Tara Oceans TARA_R100000306 (sample SAMEA2620824) | marine metagenome | biome: marine biome (ENVO:00000447); feature: mesopelagic zone (ENVO:00000213); material: "saline water (ENVO:00002010), including plankton (ENVO:xxxxxxxx)" | depth 1000 m | reverse complement strand
ACTTCTTCGAGTTGCTACCCCGCCTGTATCGGCCATTTCTGGCCTTCCTGTTCTATCGGTGGGAGATCATCATGCGAGAAACTGCAATTCTCGGCGTCCTCGGTATCTATACGCTAGGCTTCTATATTGATAGCGCAATTGAAAACATACGTTTCGATGTTGCGCTCCTGCTGATATTGGTGACAGCCATGCTGAACATAGCCATTGACATGTTTTCGAGGAAACTCAGGACGGGTTTGCGCCTGACGACCATGCCGACGCCGGATGTCCCCTAGACGTGATGATCCACTTGAAACAATGAGTAAGCGACAAAAACAGGCACCTCAAGGCGTGGCGGCGAAGGTCCAGGAGGAGGAACATCGCAGACGCACGCGATTTCTTCTGCTCTTCAGTGCATCGACGAGCCTCATTCTGTTTGGGATAGGCATCAAAGTTCTTCTGAATGATATGGTGGGCTACGGACTGGCCCTTGTCGGTGCCGGAACGGTTACAGTTTTTGCGCTTGTGCAGTATCACCTTCTGAAGCAGCGCATGCTGTTCGAGAACATAACCATCTTCGCCATGTCGGTTCTCGTTCTCATGCTGGTCAGCACGGGTGGCGAAGATGGAACAGCGGCACTCTGGAGCTATATATATCCGCTACTCGTAACCTATGTGGCGGGTCTGCGCAAAGGCGTACTTTACTGTAGCCTCATGTACTTCGCAGTGCTTGCTATCATGCTGAAACCTGAAATCTTTGGTTTGCTTTCGCCTTACTCGAGCGACTTCAAACTGCGCTATCTCTTGAGTTATCTGTTCACCACCCTGTTCTCCTTTGTGATCGAGAGCTCTCGCCAGGCATCTGCGAACGAGTTGCTCAGGCTTGGCAAGGAGATGGAAACGGCATCACGGCTCGATGTGCTCACGGGACTTGCCAATAGGCGTCATATGCAGAGCCTGCTGGACGAGGCAGAATATGATTTTGGTAGAAGCAGAACTGACTATGCGGTTCTGATGGTGGATATCGACCATTTCAAGAGGGTGAATGACCGCTTTGGTCACAGTGCCGGTGATGCCGCGCTGCAATCCGTTTCCGCCGTGTTTGAACATGGCCTGCGTCAGACCGATACGGCGAGTCGATGGGGTGGCGAAGAGTTTCTGGTCCTGCTGCGCGGCGCATCTGCATCGGATGCCCCGCAAATTGCAGAGCGTATTCGCAAGGCGACGGAACTGCTCGCGATTCCCTGCCTGGCTGACCTCGCAGCGGATAAGGCCGAGGGGCGCGCCGACGTCAGCACACTGCATCTTACCGTGAGCGTGGGCGTGGCTTTGCGAAAGCATGCAGAATCACTCGCCGATACCCTGCTTAAGGCCGACAACTGCCTGTACGAGGCCAAGCGAAGTGGTCGCAACCAGGTCTGTCCCGCGTCTCCGTACTAGTTACTTTGTTTATCCTTGCCATATACGGAACTTCCGAAGCTGTTAAGCTCGCACACTGACGATTACAGTACTGGCCGAACGCTCTTGCCAGAACCTTAATAAAAAACTCAGGCGCCGAACAGGCCGCTCACTCAAGGAGATATCACGTGAAGACAGAACATATCCAACGTACGCTTGCTGCAGGGTCGGTCGCAGTGGCGGGCATGCTGATCAGTTCCGCAGTACTCTCGGCAGAGCCGCCCCGTTACCACGAGCCAACCCGGCACTTTACTGTCGAACGTGGTGCCGTGGCCGAGAACCGGGACTTCATGGTGGACCTCGCTACGGGTAACGCGCTCGATGTGGGCGGTGGCGTTCGCCTGGGGCTGCCTGTCGGAGAGCTATTGCTGAACAGTGCCATCAGCCGTGATAACGATAACCAGCTTCAGGCGAACGAGGCAACGTTCAAGTTTGGCCTGCCGCGTATCAACACTGGCAACCGTGACATACGCATCAATGCCGCAGCCTACGCTGGTCTGGCTCATTTGGACATCGATGAGGGCGACGACTTCACCAATGTGGTCATTGGTGCCGCGGCAACAGCGCTGGTTCAGGGTGTAATGTTCACTGTCAGCCCGGAAATCGAATTTGCCGATGATCAGCGAGACGACACGATTTTCAATCTCGGCCTTGCTGCGGCCTACACTTTCGATGAGACCGGTTTCGGACGTTTCCAGCCGAACATCGAATATGTGCTCGTCGAAGGCGGCGACGATGACTTCGACAAGGATGTCGACGATGATCTGATCAACCTCGGTGTTCGCTGGCTATTCAAGGAAAACGTAACGCTCGACTTCATCATGCTGGCTAACGGGCCAGACGATATCACCAGCATCCCCGGTGTCATTCGGCTCAACGTTTCATTCTGATAGCCCTTCGGCGGAGGTGGCACTGTCTCACTCCGCCTGCCTCACTAGCCTCGCTTCCAGGCGCTGTCGCTATGGTTACAAAGCGAGACAGTGAGCACACAGATTTCCCGCAAAGCGCAACGCTATCGCCACGGTCATTTCTTATGCACCCCGTATAATCAACCATAGCGGACAAGTGTCTTAGGAAATGGTAACACCGTGAGCGGGTGATGTATGAAACAGGCAAAGAGCGGCTTCACGCTAGTTGAACTTGCAATGCTTATCGTAATTGTGGGCATCCTGTCAGCCATTGTATTTCCCAAGTTTGCCGGAGTGAACGGTGAGTCGCGTTCCATACTGCTCAGTGGCGTCGAAAGCGCGCTCAAGTCGGCTGCCGCCATGTCCTACGCGGCCTATCTGAAGGACGGCACGCAGGCTGAGCAAGTCATGGTGCAGAAAGCTCAGGTGCGTCTGGAGTTCGGTTATCCTGCAGCCAATGACGCCGGCATTCTGGCCGCGGCAAAATTGCCTGCGGCAGATTTCAATATCAGCTCTGAAACGATCCCTCTGACCATGAACGCTGATGTCGCGCTAGTGGAAGATGGGCCGAACTCGGTTCAGGTGGTCACCATCAGGGCGCTGAATGCGGTTGATCCATCGGCTTGCCAGGTCACCTATCAGGCGGCCATGGAGCCGAATTCCCGCCCGCTTATTTCCAGATCCACGAATGGTTGTTGAGATCCCACGCTGCGTGTGGCGCAGCAGAGCCTATCGACTATAGTTGAGTACATCGGTTGAATGCTTTCGTTCAACACTGGTGTTTCGGGTATTCCATTGACTCATTTTACTTCAGCAATCTTCAAGCCCTACGCTACCGCATGGTTGGCAAGGATAGGCTGTGGCGCCCTCTGCCTGCTGATAGTCTCAACCATATCAAATCGTGTTGCCGCCGCTGAGCTGGAAGTAATCGTCACAGATCTTGATGGGCGGGTCATACCGGGCGTCGCGACTGTTCTGCACGATGTTCCAGCTGCAGGTGGAGCAGGGGCGGACCCCATCGACGGAAATAACCGCATTGAAATTGATCAGATTGACGAGCAGTTCGTGCCGCTGATGAGCGTCATACCGCGCGGGAGCAACGTGTGGTTTCCCAATAGCGACAATGTGCGTCATCACGTGTATTCGTTTTCTGAAGCAAAGCCTTTCGAGCTCTCCCTGTACCACGCCGATGAGGCGCCGCCAGTCGTTTTCGGCAAGACTGGTATCGTTCTGCTCGGCTGCAACATCCACGACAGTATGCGGGCCGCCGTCCTGGTGACTGAACAGGCTGTATATGGCGTAACTGATGAACACGGCCGGGTCCGTCTACAGTATCAGGCAAAGCCGACCGCTGCAGAACCGCTCATCATGAGCCTATGGCATGAACAGCTTGGGGCAAAAGAGGCACTGGAAACGCATCTCGAAGTAGCTCGCGTTGCCAGCGGAAGCGTCACCGCCACATTGCCAATTCGCTTCAAGCCAGTTGCACCACAGTCGATTTCAGATCTGAAAAGCCGTCTCCAGGGCTACAGGAAGGGTAGCTCGCAACAGTGACGATTCAGCGTTGATGAACAGCTTCAAGTCCCAGCTGCTGCTGGTATTCTCCATTCTTATCGCGGCGGCGCTCGGTGCGACGGTCTACGCCGTCTTTACGGCTACCGAGCAATCGATCGTGCGCGAGACTCGTGATGAGTTGCAGACCGCGCAGCGGGTTTTCAGTGCAATCCTAGAAGATCGCTCTCTGCAGCTTCTCGACCGTAGCAGCATTCTGGCTGCGGACTTTGGTCTGAAGCGTGCCATCGCCACTGGCGAGCTTGACACGGCGATGAGTGCGCTAGGCAACCACGGTGAAAGGGCCGGTGCGGCGCTCGTTGCCTTGCTCAGTCCGGAGGGGAAGGTGCTGGCCGCTTCTCACACCCTGCCAGGCACGCTTGTTGATGATCTCGAGGCCAGCGGGGGTGAAGCATTCGTTCGTTTCATCGTCGCTGAAGACGAGTTGTTCCAGCTGGCCCTCGTGCCGGTAAGGGCGCCTGGTCTGCTGGCGTGGGTAGGGCTCGGCTTCAGACTGGACGTGGAACTCATGGAGTCGTTCAAGTCGATTACGAGGGCTGACATCACCTTTATGTTCCGCCGTATGTCTTCCAACGCAGAGGCGCGAACGGTCACCGCTGAAGACGTATTTGGACTTATTTCGACCCTGCCCGAGGACCTCCTGCGCACTGACCCTGATAACCAGAAACGCCTGGATGAGGCGCGGAAATCATTGCGAGCGCACCTACTGACGGAAAGCTGGTTCAGTCAGCCCCTGAGCTTTCAGGCAAGTGATGCCAATGTGACGGGGCTGGTGTCAAAATCGCTCGATGCTCGCCTGGCCGATTTCTCACAGTTGCGCCAGCAGATATCCGCAATCGCGATAGCGGCGCTGCTGCTTTCGCTCATGTTGGCCCTGTTTTTCGCCCGAAGTCTAAGCAAGCCTATAGAGGGGCTGGTGGCGCGCGCACGCCGCATTGCGAGCGGTGATTACACCCAGGTTCATCGGCTGAAGGCCGCTGCAGAATTCATGCAGCTGGAGACGGCCCTGCATACTATGGGTGAGGCCATCGGGGAGCGCGAGCGCAGGATTCAGTTTCAGGCAGAGCATGATCTGCTGACCTCGCTGCCGAACCGTGACTATATCAGCAAGGTGATCGAGAACCGGAAGTTTGAAGCTGGCGGTGTGGCTCGCTTCGGTCTGGCGTTGATCCGACTGACCAACCTTACGCCTCTGACGGATGTGTACGGGCAGCGCTTCGCCGATGACCTGCTGCAACAGTTCGCAGACAGGGCGCGCCGACTGCTCCGGCGTGGCGATATGATTGCCCGAATCGATGCCGATCGTTTCTTCGGCTATTGCGATCAGCTGGACCACTCGGGACTTACTGCGCTCACTGAGAAAATACTTTCGATCGTCGAAGAGCCTTTCGAAGCAGAAGGCATCGAAGTTCGTGTTGAACTCCATGTGGGTATCGTATTATCGCCGGATCATGGCGCCTCTTATGATGACCTGCTGCGCCGTGCCCACATCGCCCTGAAGGGCGCTGAGCTGGCACGCAATACAGCCTCCGTCTACGAGATTGGTATGGACGAGCTGCATCTTCGGCAGATCCGCATAACCAGTCGCCTTCAGCTGGCCCTGCACCGCGGCGGGTTCGAACTGAACTACCAGCCAAAGGTCGAGTCCAGCGCGGGTCGCTGCCAGCAGGTAGAAGCGTTGCTGCGATGGCGCGATGCCGAGATGGGACAGATGTTCCCGGACGAGTTTATTCCACTGGCCGAGCACTCAGGCGATATTCTGTTGATAACCGACTGGGTTATCAGGGAAGTCATACGTCAGCAGCTGGTTTGGTTGAGTAATGGTCGACATATAACCGTCAGTGTCAATCTCAGTGCCCACGATCTATTGAGCAAGTCCTTGGTGGATCGACTGCTGGGGCAGCTCGAAGAAGCGGGTCTGCCAAGCCATTATCTGCACTTCGAGATTACCGAGAGCGCAACCATCAGCGATCCAGCGGCGGCCATTGCCCAACTGGAGCGGCTCAGGAATGCCGGGTTCTGTCTGTCGATGGACGACTTCGGTACGGGCTATTCCTCTCTATCCCAGTTGAAGCTGATTCCTGTTCAGGAAGTGAAGATCGACAAATCCTTCATTCTCAAGCTGGATGAACAGGAGACCGACCAACGTCTGGTGCGCTCTATCATCGATATGGGTCATAACCTCGGTCTCAGCGTCGTTGCCGAGGGCGTTGAGAATGAAGCCTCTGCGAAGCTGCTGGCGGCCTGGGGTTGTGAGTATCTCCAGGGTTACTGGTACAGCAGGCCATTGCCACCCGCCGCGCTGGAGGTCTGGCTGGATGAATTCGAGGAAAAGCGCCAGAGTCTCCTCATTTGAAACACATTCCCCTGTGTGCGCTGCTGCTGACTATGCCTGCTCTGGCTGCCGCCGAGAGCTTGCCGGGCAGCAAGATTCTGGGTACTGCCGGGGCAGTCAATATCGAAGGCGCTGGTGGTGGCGGTTTGCTGCCGTGGGCGTTCATCGGCAGCTATGCCAGTGAGGATGAAATAGCGGCGACGGTATCTGCGAGCAGTGTGAACGTTGATGATTTCGATCTGAAAACCACTGGTCTGCTGTTCGGCTTTTATAATCGTATCGAGCTGTCGCTCGCAAAACAGTGGTTGCGTGTGGAGCCCCTCGATCTGACGATCGAGCAACACGTTGTAGGTGCCAAGGTCCGGCTTGCGGGCGACACCATCTATGGGACGATGCCGCAGTTATCGGCTGGAGTGCAGTACAAGCGCAATACCGAGGCCGAAGTGGCCTTTGCGCTTGGTGCCGATGATGATGCCGGCGTAGATGTCTATATTGCAGCCAGCAAGGTATGGCTGGATGCCGTGTGGGGGCGTAATTTGGCCTTGAATACGACGTTGAGGTACACCGACGCCAACCAGACCGGGCTGTTAGGCTTTGGCGCCGCTGGACAGGGGCGGGCGATCGTTGCGGAAACCAGTCTTGCCATCTTCATCAATCGTTACTGGGCGGCAGGGATTGAGTATCGGCAGAAGCCTGACAATCTTGCGGGTGTACGTGAGCACGACTGGCGCGATGTTTTCGTTGGATGGTTTCCGTCCAAGGCCGTTTCGTTGGTCGCTGCTTATGCTGATCTCGGCACGATAGCCGGTTTGAAGCAGCAGGAAGGCCTCTATCTGTCGGTTCATCTGAACACGGGAAATCTCAAGTGAGCGGAAGATACGGAAGGGGAGACGCTTCAAGCGCTATGCGCCTGTTGTTCATTGTTCATATTTACCTGGCTAGCCTGTTATTTTCAGGCTGTGCCAGTTATCAGAAGTCTGAGACCACTGTGGACGGTGCAGTAAGTCAAGCCGACGATGGGCTGTATCGGGCGCTCGGCGGGCTGGAAGGCATCGAGGGTATTGCTGATCAGTTTTTGTTCCGATTGTCAGGAAATGACAAGATCGTGCACTTCTGGCAGAACACCAATATAGAACGCTTCAGAACACAGTTCGTGTCCCATCTTTGCGAGCTGAGTGGCGGACCATGCCGCTACGAAGGCGATAGCATGGCTGATGTCCACAGGGGCATGGACATCAGGCAGAGTCACTTCAATAGTGTGGCTGAAACACTGGCTCTCGCCATGGAGGACCAGGGCATTCCGACAGCCGCCGTCAACGCGCTTCTCGCGAGACTGGCGCCGCTACATGACGCCGTGAGAAATCAGACTGACCACTAAGTCAGTGTTGCGCCACTACCGGATCTAGAGCAGATCGGCTGCGTCGGCATCACCATCCAGCGGGTCCGGTGAGCGCGCAGCTTTTTTCTGCTCGATAAGATTAAGCAGCAATGAGTTCGTGGAATAGGTGAGGCCTACGAGTACGGCAAAGGACGCGAGCAGGATCTCTGGGTTCAGGGACAACAGCATAGATGACTCCGGAGTCTAAAACAGATTTGATGAAGACACTCGGGGCTGAGGAGAGCGGTTTCATCAAAGTTGTCCTTCGACGTTCGGGCCGCATGATAGACAGTGTAACCAAAAGACTCAAGTTAAGGTTTGCGCAAGCTCTGTCACCGAAGGTATCACTCGGTTCGTGCGTAGATCGGTTAGGGCGAGGAGAACCCCCCGAAGTTTAGTGTTCCTGTTGGAACACTAAACAAGTTCGAAGGTATAGCAGGGTTCATAGGTGCTTCCGGGCAGCTTCATCCGCTGTTGCTCAACGAAGCCCTCGAGCAAGGAGCCAAGCGCCGAGACCAGGTCGCGATCGCCTTTCAGGCGGAAGGGGCCATGCTGCATGATCTGCCGAATGCCATCAGCTTTGACGTTGCCAGCCACTATTCCCGAGAAGGCTCTACGTAGATTCGCTGCAAGCAGATGGAGCGGCTGCTCCCGATGGAGCTCGAGCGCTGCCATCGACTGGTGCGTGGGGATGAATGGAATCTGGAAGGCCTCGTCAATGCTGAGCAGCCAGTTGAAATAGAAGGCATCGCCATGAGATTTGCGATAATAGGTCACGTTCTGAATGCCGAGCCGAACTTCGCGTGCAGTTTGCTCCGGATCATCGATGATGATCTTGTAATGCCTGGTGGCTTCAGGCCCTAGCGTACGCTGAATGAAATCGTCGATCGTTCTGAAGTAGCTCTCGGATGCCTTGTTTCCCGAGAAGATGAGCGGGAAGGGCAGTTTGGCATTCCGCGGATTCAGCAGCACACCTAGCAGATAAAGAATCTCTTCCGCTGTGCCCGCACCGCCCGGAAAGACGATAATGCTGTGAGCAATTCGCACGAAGGCTTCCAGCCGCTTCTCGATGTCTGGAAGGATGACGAGCTCATTCACAATGGGGTTGGGCGATTCGGCCGCGATGATGCCGGGTTCGGTGACGCCCAGGTAGCGACCATTGCGAATGCGCTGTTTGGCATGAGCGATAGTTGCCCCCTTCATCGGGCCTTTCATTGCGCCAGGACCGCAACCAGTGCAGATATCAAAGCCACGAATGCCGAGGGAGTGTCCGACTTCCTTGGTAAAATCGTATTCTTCACGACTGATTGAGTGGCCGCCCCAGCAGACTACGAGATTTGGCGTGCGGCGTGGAACCAGCACGCCAGCATTTCGAAGCAGGTCGAATACACCATTGGTGATCGCCGAGCCTGGAACGGCGGTCGCTGTATCTGCGGCACCCTGCGTTTCAGTTGGTACAAGTGCTTCCGGGTCGAATATCTGACGTCCCGAGTGGGCATAGACGACGTCTCTCAGTACTGCATACAGCTGTTCTTTTATGCCAAGCACGAGCTTACCGTCGACGAAGGCCGAGGCGGGCGCATTGATCAGTTCGAGTTTGATACCCCGTGGCTGCTGAATAACCTGAATGTCGAAGTCGTGGAAGAGACGTTCAATCTCGTGGGGATTATCGCTTAACTCCCCGCTGTTGAGCACGGCGAGCGCACAGTTTCGGAACAGCTGATGAAGGCCGCCCTGGCTTGTATCCCTGAGTTGCTCGACTTCGGCTTGGGACAGCAGATCCATGCTGCCCTCGGGGGTAATTCTGGCGGTTACTTTCTGCATCAATTAGCCGTGCCGGACATGCGTTCAGATTTCCTCGTAAGGCGAGTCGAAGACCAGTTTATAGGCTGGAATACGAAGTGATTCAAGCGATTCCTTGACATGGTAAACGCCAGCGTAGGTTCTTGGCGAGCCATTGTCGTTGACCAGCAGTTCAGTATGGTCGGCAAATGCCGCTTCCACCAGATAGATATCACCTTCGTTTGTGATGATATTGATGTGTTGCAGTTCGTCCTGACGGGCTTTGAGCTGATTGAGGTTCATGATTATGATTCCGTTAGTGGTTCGAATATGGAAGATTCGACATCGGGAAACGGCTACAGGAACAACAGCAATGGCCGTTTATATGTAGACGACGCTCAGGTCTCATCAGATCATCGTCTATTCACCCTCAGCTCGCCAGAATAAGATGGCCGTGGCCATGGCTCTTCAGGTGCTCGGGGTAAAGCTCGTAAGCTGGCTTGAGTATCGGCAGTAGCTTCACAGCCTTCGGCACGTTGCCCTTCGATGTCACCTGCCTTCGGGTGAGCGCCGTGAGGAAGTTGGCTTTGCCCTGCCAGAAGGCATGTGCGAAATCGGCTTTCATACTCATCGTCACTTCAGGTACACCGTCGTAGACATCGCCCAGATATAGCACGACTTCGCTCCCAGAGGCATCCAGGGTAATGACGGCTTCAGGATCGGAGTAGCGGAACTGAACGACAAGGTGCGAGTTCAGCAGACGGGGGCCGAGCTCTTCGTGGTCGATGAGCGATTGATAGAAATTGCCCAGCACGTCATAGATCATCGTCGAGTCTTCGAACACGCGGGCTTTTTCCTTCGTGCTGTCAGCGCTAGCCGCAGAAGCGCTGATTGGCGGGAGATAGCTGACCGGCGACGGTCTCTGCGAGTGCAGCTTCTTCAGTATGGCGCCGACACTTTCCGAGGTGACGTCCCTGGGGTTGTACAGCATCGACCCGTCCATCATGGCGGCTTCCACCACGAGATCGAGCTTGGCGAAATCCGCGTCCACGCCGGCGTTCATAAGGTTCAGGGGCAGGGCAGCAACGGTTGCCAGCTGTCCGAGCAGCTCACGGATTCGAAGGACAGCTGCCCGTGCTTCGGCCATTCTGACGACCTCATCTATCAAGCGGCCTTTGTCGACAAGCGCTCCGATCTTGCGAAAGCCGGCCAGATCCAGCAGGTTTTTCGCGGTGGCCACAGGCTTTGGTAATTCGATCCGCATGGCTTCCGCGATATCAGCGTAGCGGCGGCTGCAGGTAGGCATGTTGTAGTTCATCACTTCTGGCAGCACCAGTGCATTCGCAAGGCCATGAGGAATGTGATACACCCCGCCGAGCGCATGCGATATGCCGTGTACCATGCCGACCATTGACTGAGTGAAGGCCATGCCCGCCAGACAGGAAGCCACCAGCATGCGACCTCTGAATTCGAGATTTGCTGGTTCGCGGCAGGCGTCGAGCAGCGTTTCGTTCACCAGTCGCACAACATAGAGCGCAAGTGCGTCCGACGCAGGCTGTGCCTCGCGACTCACATAGGCCTCTATGGCATGGGTGAGTGCGTCCATGCCAGTTGCTGCAGTGAGCCCGGGCGGCATGCTTGTGGTGAGTGTCGGGTCCAGAATGGCGAGTTGGGGGAAGAACTGAGTTTCGGCGAAGGGCAGTTTGATATTCTTTTCGGGGTCGGCGATGATTGCGACTTTGGTGACTTCCGAGCCAGTACCAGCGGTGGTTGGAATCAGGATCAATGGCAGAAGCACGTCGTCGTCGCCCAGCAGGTAGGCGCCCATGTGATCTTCAGCCCGACCACCTTTGACAGCCAGGATGTTGGCAACTTTCGCGGTATCCATCACACTGCCGCCGCCCAGGCCGATAATCATATTGCATCGGCTGTTGCGGATACGTTCGGCGCAACGTTCTACTGTGGCGATCGTGGAGTTCGCTGGCACATCGGCAAAGACTTCACCAATAACGACGTTCTTGCCGGCCAGACAGGCCTTGAGGCGGTCTGCAAGGCCCAGGTCGACGATGATGCCGTCGGTAACCAGCATGGCTTTCCTGAGCCCGAAACCGGCGATAGACTCATCCAGATCATCGATGATGTTCGCGCCATAGATCACCCGCGAAGGCATCGAAAATTCGAAAAATTCAGGGAGGATGGCTGACATCTTGAGACCTTTGTTGTTGTATTTGTTAGATCGTACGTGTCGCTCCGGAGCAGGCCGAAAGAAGCACAGGCCGTCTTCGCGGCTGCGCGAGGATGAGTCTACCAGCAGGTAAAATGTCTGCGCAGCCAGAAGCCATTGGGAGGGCGACCGATCGGATAGTCATCGAACGGTCGCGACGGAGCTACTCGTCGAAATCGAAGGCGTAGTCGTCAGTGCTGGTGTGAAGCCGCTTGAGCTCCATGTAGTCTTCAATGGCTCGACGTGTTTCGAGCTTGCGCGTGGCGCTTGGCCGGTCCTTGCGTCCACCTTCATCGGCTGAAGGATCGTCGCTGTTCATTTTGGAGGAGGACTTCTGAAAGTCCACGAAGAGGTTCGAAGCAAAGTCTGTAGTTTGTGTCATAAGAGTGCGATGCTGCCTGTTATTGTAATTGGTCAAAATCGTATGTGTCGTACAGAACTCAGGGCACTTGCTCAATGCCCGAGGTAACTTTACAACATAAACTGGGAAACGGCAGCTAAAAAAGTAGACGAGTCAAACCCATTTACAAGTAGCGCTGTGTTTTTGTACAGTGCGTCCTTTGCCGATTGAACGGGCCGAACATTTTGAACATGGATATCAGTCAGATCGTCGACGGCCTGAACGGCCCGCAACGCGAAGCCGTTACTTCGGACAGTCAGCATCTGCTCGTGCTGGCCGGCGCCGGCAGCGGCAAGACCCGTGTGCTCGTTCATCGCATCGTTTATGTCATGAGGGCGCAGGGCCTGCAGCCGCAGGAGGTGCTTGCCGTCACCTTTACGAATAAGGCAGCGCGCGAAATGCGACATCGGCTAGAGCCAATGCTGTCAGGGCCGGTGAGAAACCTCTGGGTCGGGACTTTTCACGGCATCGCGCATCGTCTGCTGCGATACCACTGGAAAGAGGCCGGCCTACCCGAAAATTTTCAGGTCATCGATTCCGATGACCAGCTCAGGCTGGTCAAACGTGTTATCAGAGAGCTGCAGATCGATGAAGCCAGCTTCGCGCCGCGCGAAGCGGCCGGCTTCATCAACAAGCAAAAGGATGAGGGGCTGCGCGCCGCCAGTGTGCCGGAAGGTGACCGTATCTGGCAGGCGACAATGAAGCGCATCTATCTAGCTTACGAAAAGGCCTGCCTGAAAGCAGGGATCGTGGATTTCGGCGAGCTCCTGCTGCGAAGTCATGAGCTGTGGCTGCAACAACCAGCGATCCTCGCCCGCTACCAGCAGCGCTTCCGCCACCTGCTCGTGGATGAGTTTCAGGACACCAACACCATTCAATATGCCTGGCTCAGGGTGCTGGCCGGGCAGCAGGCCGCTGTGACTGTCGTGGGAGATGACGACCAGTCCATATATGGCTGGCGTGGCGCCAAAATCGAAAACATCCTGTCGTTCCAGAGTGATATGGGCTCGACGGAAGTGGTGCGGCTGGAACAGAACTATCGTTCGACTGGCAACATCCTGAAAGCCGCCAACGCAGTTATCAATAATAATCCCTCGCGTCTGGGCAAGTTCTTGTGGACAGACGCTGGTGATGGCGAGCCCATAGATGTATATGCCGCTTTCAACGAGCAGGATGAGGCCAATTACATCGTTGAAACGATACAGACAGCGCTGACGCAGGCGCGGGCGCTGCAGGACATCGCCATTCTGTATCGCTCCAACGCCCAGTCGCGGGTTATCGAGGAGGCGCTGGTCAGGCATGGTGTGGCCTATCGCGTCTACGGCGGACTGCGCTTTTACGACCGCCTTGAAATTCGCAATGCCCTGGCATATCTGCGGCTGCTGCGTCTGCCTCAGGACGACGCAGCGTTCGAGCGGATTGTGAATATTCCACCGCGAGGCATTGGTGCGAAAACACTGGCTCAGATTCGCGAGGAAAGTGCCTCAGGTGGTGGCTCGCTCTGGCAAGCGAGTATCGATTTGCTCCAGCGTGGTGAGATTCGTGGAAAGGCGCAAAAGGGTCTGGCTCAGCTCGTTGAAGTGATCATCGAGCTTCAGCAGTTATCGACCGAGCTGAGCCTGAAAAAGCTGGTCGCGGCGGTGCTCGACAAATCAGGCCTGCTCCAGTTTCACGCGAACGAAAAGGGCGACAAGGGTGAAATGCGCCGTGAAAACCTGCAGGAAATGGTCAATGCAGTTGCCGAATACGACGAAAGCGCAGATGAGCCGCTGGCTGAGTTCCTCGCCAATGCCGCGCTCGACGCCGGGGAGCAGCAGGCTAATGAAGAGCAGGATGCCGTTCAGCTCATGACTCTACACAGCGCAAAGGGTCTGGAATTTCCGCTCGTCTTTCTGGTGGGTATGGAAGAAGGTCTGTTTCCGCACTCGATGTCACTTGAGGAAGTCGGGCGCCTGGAAGAGGAGCGCCGCCTCTGTTATGTCGGTGTCACCCGGGCCATGAATAAACTGGTGTTGACCTTCGCCGAATGCCGAAGACTGTATGGTCAGGATAAATACAATCCAGTGTCACGTTTCGTGCGGGAAATCCCGACTGAGTGCCTGCAGGAAGTGCGGCTGCATTCAGTGGTTACCAAGCCGATGTTCGGTCAACGCGCCCGCTTTGACAGCTTGCCGGGACAGGCGGCGCACATGAGGCCGAATGTCGACTCAGGCGTATTTATGCCAGGCCTGGGCAGTCGGGTCCGGCACAGCAAGTTTGGAGAAGGTACCGTCCTGAATTTTGAAGGCGATGGTGCACATGCGAGGATACAGGTGAAATTCGAGCAGCTGCCTGATGATCAGTCCAAAACGAGTGCGACAAAGTGGCTCATCCTTTCAATGGCCAAGCTCGAGCCGGCTTGATGGCGACGTCAGCCTGAGCGTGGCACTTGACGGATCCGGCCATCTTCGTCAATTGCCACAATGACGAATACGCCTTCGGTGACCTTCCTGAACTCCTGTCGGTGCTTGTCTCTGGTCCAGGCTTCTACAGAAATATGAATTGAACTCTTGCCGATTTCTATGATGTTGGCATAGCAGGAGAGCTCACCGCCTTTCCGCACTGGTGAGAGGAAATCCGTCTGCTTGATCGCGACAGTGGCTGTTCGGCCTCGCGAAACCCGGCCGGCAAGACTCGCCGCAGCCAGATCCATCTTGGCGACCACCCAACCTGCAAAGATATCGCCATCCTGATTGGTATCGCCGTCCGTGGCTGTCACCCTGAGGGCCAGGTTTTGTTCAGATCTGCTTGAATCGTGAGGGGCCATATTATTTTCCGCTTGTTGAGGCTTGCACTGTATTGAGGGCAGTTTAACTGGCAGGCAAGCCTTCCGCTACGCTAGCGAGCTGTAACATTACTGTCATAAAGTTGAAATAGAATCGCGCTGTTCTCGGCTTTTATTGCATTTTTATGACAGACTGGTCGTCCGAATGAAGACGTACAGTCGGTGGTTACAACATGGGCCGCTACCCGATTACTACGGAGATACATAATGATCATGAAAAGATTCGCTCGCGCACTTACAGCTACTGCACTGATTTCTGCCTCTGCGGCGAGCCATGCACAGGTCGATCCGGAGCTGCCAGTCTACAAAAAGGCCAGTGGCATTTCCGGCACGGTTTCAAGCGTAGGTTCTGACACGCTTGCCAACCTGATGACGCTCTGGGCTGAAGATTTCAAGCGGTTGTATCCCAACGTCAACGTGCAGATTCAGGCTGCAGGCTCGTCGACTGCGCCGCCGGCACTGACCGAAGGTACTGCGAATTTCGGTCCAATGAGCCGAAAGATGAAAGACAACGAAATGCAGGCTTTTGAGAGTCGTCATGGTTACAAGCCGACAGCCGTCCCTGTGGCTATCGATGCGCTTGCAGTGTTTGTTCACAAGGACAATCCAATCGAAGGCATGACCATAGCTGAAGTCGATGCCGCTTTTTCCGCGACCAGGAAGTGCGGTTTCGACAAGCCGGTAAATACCTGGGGAGATCTGGGCGTAACCGGTAGGCTCGGCGGTCAGCAATTGCAGCTTTATGGCCGCAATTCGGTATCCGGCACCTATGGCTACTTCAAGGAAGAAGCGCTGTGCAAGGGCGATTTCAAGAATGGCGTTAATGAACAGCCTGGATCAGCCTCGGTGGTGCAGGGTGTCTCAGAGTCGCTCAATGGCCTGGGCTACGCAGGCATCGGCTATCGAACAGCGAGCGTGAAGACGGTGCCGCTGGCGAAGAAGGAGGGTCGAAAGTACATTGACGCTACTCACCAGAATGCTGCGACCGGTCAGTACCCACTGTCACGTTTCCTCTATGTTTATGTCAACAAGGCGCCGAACAAGCCACTCGAACCCATAACTGGCGAGTTCCTCAAGCTGGTTCTTTCGAAGCAGGGTCAGGAAGTGGTCGTGAAAGACGGTTACGTGCCGCTCCCGGCGGCAGTCGTGGCAAGGGTCATGGGCGATATCAGCAAGTAAACTCCAGCTCAGCTCACGGAAGTCGATCCGGCATTCAGTCTCACTGGGTGCCGGATTTTTGATATCTACTGCGGGGGCTGAAGAGTATCCGCTGCAGTCATGCCTGCAGGAATGGAATAAAAGGGAGTATGGGTGAATTTTTTGTTAGCATGTGCGCCAAACAGCTAATGTGGACCATTCGATGAAAGCTCTCAAAATTCTTGGGTACGTTCTTGCACTGGTTGTACTGCTCATCGTTCTTGCCTTGGTCTTTATCGATGTGATCGCAAAGTATGTGATCGAGAGCGAAGGCAGCAAGCAAGTGAAGGCCAAGGTGGAGGTTGAATCGGTCGACATTCGATTCTATCCAGTGGGCGCTACGCTGAACGGTCTTACCGTCACAAATCCCGGCACACCGATGCGCAATGCGTTTCAGGCTGAATTCATCGACGCCAATCTCGATCTTTCCGCGCTGCTGAAGACGAAAGTCATCGTGGACACGGCCAATGTCGATGGTATGCGCTTCAATACGGCGCGCGAGACAAGCGGTGCCATCCCAGGTCTGACTCCGCCGCCAGATGAGAAAGGTCCACTAGTCGAACAGCTCAAGAACGACTTCAAACTGCCCGTTCTGGAAATGCCGGACCCAAAGGCCCTGCTTGAAAAGGCCGATCTACAAACGCCAAAGCTCGCCAAGGCTTTCGAGCAGAATCTCCAGGCAAAGAAGGCCGCCTGGAAGGCGCGTATAGAGCAGCTGCCAGATCAGGAAAAGGTTGACGCCTACAAGGCGCGACTGAAGGCCGTCAAAAAGAACAAGGATCCGCTCGGTTTCCTCAATGCTGCTGGTGATGCGCTCAATGTGAAAAAGGAGGTCGAGCAAGACCTCTCCCAGATCAAGAGTGCGCGAGGCGACTTCAACACTGACCTTGAGGAGCTGCAGGCGCAGCTGAAAGAATTGCAGAAGGCGCCAGCCAAGGATGTTGAGCGCACTATGGCAATGGTGGGTCTCGACCAGGCTTCTGTTCAGGAGCTGGCCCGCACCTTGTTCGGCGATGATCTCGCCCGCTGGGTCCAGAGTGGTTATACCTGGTACGGCAAGCTTCAGCCTTACCTGAATGGCAGCGAGACTCCGAACGAAAGCGGTCCAGCCGCGCCAGATACGACCGACTATAGCGATGGTCTGCCGAAGTTCCTGGTGAAAAAGCTGAATATTTCAGGCGAAGTGCCTGCGCCAGGCAAGGCCATTCCATTTTCGGGCGAATTCACTGACCTGACCGATCGCGCTGATATCTGGGGCAAGCCGGCCAAGCTCTTCCTGGAGAGTCAGCAGAACGCCGCTGGTGGGATTACCTTCAATGGTCTGCTCAACCATGTCGATCCGCAGAACTTCGTCGATACCTTTGGCCTTAAAATGGCGAAGCTGCCGATTTCAGATATCACATTTTCCGATAACAAAGACTTCCCACTTACCCTGGCGCAAGCGCTTCTCGAGGTGGCGAGTAAGGCTGAAATCCGTAATGGTCAGTTGAGTCTCAACGTCGACACTGAGTTCTTCGAGGTCCAGCTTGCAAACCTGCTACAGAACGAAAGTGCGCCACTGAAGGCGGCCCTGCTCGACGCATTGAAGGATCTGGATCGCTTCAGCATGTCGATGCAAGCGACGGGTGATCCCAGTAACCCCAAGGTTAGTCTGGAGACGAGCCTGGATAAGCTGTTCAGCGGCGCCGTCAAGGGACTTGTCGGCAAGAAACAGGCGGAGATACAGCAGCGCTTGCGCACCGAGGTACAGGCTAGGCTCGGCGACACCGTGCCTGCGCTCGAGCAGCAGTTAGGCGGCTTCGTCGATTTGCAGGGGCTGCTCGGGGAGCGAGCTGGTAGTCTTGAGAAGCTACTGTGAGACAGAGCATGAAGGGCAATTTCATAGCTGGAGAATTGGCACATGGTTGAACCGACTCTGATACCGAGTCCGGAGCTTGATTTCGACACGCCAGCCCTGCAGCGCTATCGAAAGCGCAGGGCATTCAAGGATAAGGCGGCGAGCGTCTCAGTTGCCGTAGGTGGCATGAGCGTCATCGTCGCGGTTTCGCTCATCTTCTTTTACCTGCTGTATGAAGTCATACCGCTGTTCAAGAGTGCGTCGATCGAGGAAGTCACAAGCTATCCCTTGCCTGGAGAGGCCCAGCAGACATGGTGGCTCGCCATGGAGGAGCAGGGCGAGATCGGCATGAGACTGACGGAAGACAGCGTCGTTTTCTTTGCAGTCGATGACGGTGTGGTGATCAAGCAGGAGCGTTTGCCTGTCCCGCGAGGTGTGCGGATTTCCAGCATCAATCAGGGTTCGGTGGGTAATGAGCAACTTGTTGCCGGTCTCTCCGACGGTACAGCGCTCCTCATTGAGCACCAGTATAAAAGCAGCTACGAGAGTCAGCCTGATGGCGAGTTGGTTCGAACGATCGCTCCGACGGTCAGTTATCCTGGCCTGGAAGCACCGGTAGAACTCGAAACAGCAGGGGCGGCCTTGCTGCATGTGGCCGCTCGCAGCAGCGATGACGGCATCGTGCTTATTGGCGCCAATGCTAATAACGAGCTCTTCGGCAAATCGTTTGAACTCGAAGAAAACTTTCTGACCGGTGAATCCAGCCTGGCAGAGATTGAGCTCGCCCTGCCGGAAATCAATGGCGCCATACAACAGCTCCTGCTAAGTCCCGACCGTCGCTGGCTATACGTTCTGCTGGAGGATGGGGCTCTGCAGATGTTCGATATACGCAAATCGGAAGCGAAGCTGGTGAGCCAGGTCGATCTGTCGGCAGACGGCGCTGCGGTCACCAAACTCCAGTTCCTGCTTGGCGACTTTGCACTGCTCGTGAGCGACTCTGCGGGAAATGTCAGCCAGTGGTTCCCGGTGCGGGACGACAAGAACAAGTACTCGCTGCAGAAAGTTCGTTCATTTGAAGCCGGCACCGGCAACGTAACCGCGCTGTCCGCAGAGCATCGTCGAAAGGGCTTTGTCACCGGCGATGAAAACGGCAGGATAGCCTTCTTCAATACTACGGCTGAAACGCGGCTGCTGGCCGAGAAGGTTATCGACTCGCCAGTGCTGAGGCTGGCTATCTCGCCTCGAGCCAACAGACTCGCGCTCGTTGACGGACGGGACCAGCTGCACCTCTACCTGGTGGATAACGAGCATCCCGATGTGTCCTTCTCCGCGCTTTGGAGTGAGGTCTGGTACGAAGGCTATGATGAGCCGGAGTATATATGGCAGTCATCAGCGGCGAACACGGACTTCGAACCCAAGTACAGTCTGATGCCGCTGACCTTCGGCACATTGAAAGGCGCGTTTTATGCCATGCTGCTTGCTGTGCCTCTGGCGATCTGTGGCGCCATCTATACCGCGCACTTCATGGCACCCGCAGTTCGCAAAAAGGTCAAGCCATCTATAGAGCTGATGGAGGCCCTGCCTACGGTCATTCTGGGCTTCCTGGCGGGGCTCTTTTTCGCACCGTTCATGGAAGAGAACCTGCCTGGGGTCTTTGCAGTTCTGGTCATTACACCGCTAGGCATTCTGCTGTTTGGCTTTATCTGGGCGAACATGCCGGATCGTGTGCGGCACCTGGTGCCGGACGGCTACGATCCCCTTCTGCTTATTCCAGTGATCCTCCTCATAGGCTGGTTAAGCTTTGCTGTCAGTCCATACCTCGAACTGTGGTTCTTTGGCGGCAATATGCGCGACTATCTCACGTCCGAGCTTGGTATTGACTACGATCAGCGGAACGCGCTGGTCGTTGGTGCCGCTATGGGTTTTGCGATCATCCCAACAATCTTTTCGATCACCGAGGACGCCATCTTCAGCGTGCCCAAGCACCTCAATTATGGCTCGCTCGCGCTGGGGGCCACTCAGTGGCAGACCATGGTCAGGGTCATTTTGCCTACCGCGAGCCCGGGTATATTTTCCGCAGTGATGATTGGCCTGGGGCGAGCGGTCGGTGAGACCATGATCGTTCTGATGGCGACAGGCAACACGCCCATCATGGACGTCAATATTTTTGAAGGTATGCGAACGCTTTCGGCCAACATTGCGGTTGAGATGCCCGAGACTGAAGTGGCGAGTTCACATTACCGTATACTGTTCCTGACGGCGCTTGTCTTGTTTGTCTTTACCTTCGTGCTCAATACGCTGGCCGAGTTCGTCAGGCAGCGTCTGAGAAACAAGTACAGTGTCATCTAATAATGCCGACACCCACGATTAGGAAAGCAGAATAGTGCGAATCTCTCTAGGAAACTGGTTCCGTAAAGGCGACCCCTGGATCTGGATCAATGCAGGCGCTGTCACCATCAGCCTTGTGATGGTATTCGGCTTGCTCGCCTTGATTGCCGTACGGGGATTGAGTCATTTCTGGCCGCATAGTGTTTTCGAAACGTCCTACAGTGGCAATCAGGGCGCCGTCATCACGCTCATAGGGCAGGAAGTCGAGCAGGAGGATGTACCTGCCGAGCAGATACGGGCTACCGGCCTCGATGTGCCTGAGGATCAAAACTTCGTCGAACGCTGGCTCGTCAAGACCGGTAACAGGGATCTGGGCGGCTCCGACTTTAACTGGTATTTGCGTCGAAACCTCGGGGAACTCACCTATCCCCAGGATATCGTCGTCCTTGAGCGTCGTGAATGGGGCAACTTCTACGGTTATCTCGAAGCTGTAAGTGAGAATGGTGAGGTCGTCGCATCGGGCGAGAATGTCTGGCCGGCCTTCGAAGAGCGGCTCGATAGGGCATTGCAACTCCACGAAAAGATAGAAGACATTGAAAAAGGGCGGATCGCCAGCATCAATGCTGAGCTGGAGGCTCTGCGACTCGAGCGCCGACGCCTTGCGCTGGATGGCCAGGACACACCTGAGGCGCTTGCTGATGTCGAGGCCAGGGAAGCGGAAGCCAATGCCGGGTACGATGTGCTGCAGAGCGAGCTCAGCGAACTTTATGAAGCGATCAACCGTGACGCCATCGTTATGCGAGCCATGCAGAATAAGACCCAGACCATTTCGCTCGCCAAGGTAGTCAGGGGCTTCAAGCCGAACGATATGGGCCTGCTGGAGAAGGGCGGTTTCTATATCTCGAAGATCTGGGAATTCCTCAGTGAAGATCCGCGAGAGGCCAATACCGAAGGGGGTGTCTTCCCCGCTATTTTCGGTACGGTACTGATGGTCATCGTGATGTCCATCATGGTCACGCCACTGGGCGTGGTCGCTGCGGTCTATCTGCGAGAATATGCCCACCAGGGAACGGTTACTCGCATTCTGCGTATTGCCGTCAATAATCTCGCTGGCGTGCCGTCCATCGTTTACGGTGTCTTCGGTCTCGGCTTTTTCATCTACTTCATTGGTGGCGGGATCGACGATGTATTTTTCGAAGAAGCACTGCCATCACCGACCTTTGGCACGCCCGGTTTGTTATGGGCTTCGATTACATTGGCTATCCTGACTCTGCCCGTCGTGATCGTCGCTACGGAAGAAGGACTCTCAAGGATTCCGCGCTCTATCCGGGAGGGCAGTCTGGCGCTGGGTGCGACCAAGGCCGAGACCCTCTGGCGAGTAGTCATACCGATGGCTTCTCCAGCACTGATGACCGGTGTGATTCTTGCGATCGCCCGTGCGGCTGGCGAGGTGGCGCCGCTCATGCTGGTAGGTGTGGTAAAACTGGCGCCTTCGCTGCCGCTCGATGGCAATTACCCCTACCTGCATCTGGACCAGAAGTTCATGCATCTAGGTTTCCATATCTACGATGTCGGCTTCCAGAGCCCGAACGTTGAGGCCGCGCGGCCGCTGGTCTATGCAACAGCATTGCTGTTGGTTGCAGTCATTGCTCTGTTGAACCTGTCCGCGGTGGCAATCCGCAACAGACTGCGAGAAAAATACAAAGCGCTGGAAATGTAGGTTCTGACCACAGCACTCCTCCAGGCTCCCGGGGTGCTGAATGAACAGCCGGAACCACTTTCAGAGACAGCCGAATTTTATTGAGTGACGCCAACTATGATTGACAAGAACAGTTCTACAGATGACGTACGATCACCCAAAACCCATGCGGTAAACATCAGGGATATCGTGCAGGGCGATGAGCGCATGAACATCGATGATGAAGCGACTGCGCTGGAAGTTAAGGATCTCAAGCTCTTCTACGGCCAGAAGGAAGCGCTTCACGGCATCAATATGAAGATTCCCCAGAAAAGGGTGACGGCATTCATTGGTCCATCTGGCTGTGGTAAATCGACCCTGCTGCGCTGCTTCAACAGAATGAATGACCTGGTAGATGGCTGCCGCATTGAGGGCAGCATCGAACTTGAAGGTCGCAACATTTATGATCGTGCGGTTGACGTGGCGGAGCTGCGCCGTCGCGTAGGGATGGTGTTCCAGAAGCCAAACCCGTTCCCTAAAAGTATCTATGAAAACGTCACATATGGTCTGCGCATCCAGGGCATCAACAAGAAGCGATTGCTCGATGAAACGGTCGAGTGGGCCCTACGCTCAGCCGCACTATGGGACGAGGTAAAGGATCGCCTGCACGATTCGGCCTTGGGTCTTTCTGGCGGACAGCAGCAGCGCCTTGTGATCGCACGAACTGTTGCGGTCAAGCCAGCTGTACTTCTTCTGGACGAGCCAGCATCGGCGCTCGACCCACTGTCGACTTTGAAGATCGAAGAGCTGATTCATAATCTGAAGACTGATTATACGATTGTGATCGTGACGCATAATATGCAGCAGGCAGCTCGTGTGTCGGATTATACTGCCTTCATGTATATCGGAGACCTGATCGAGTTTGGTGGTACCAATGACCTCTTCACCAATCCGGCATCAAGACAGACAGAAGACTATATTACCGGACGCTACGGCTGACCGGGCAAACAACGAGTAGGGAGTGCCAAATGCCCCATAGCGGAACAGATCATCAACACCACATTTCGCAGCAGTTCAACAAGGACCTGACGATGCTGAGGGAGCACCTCATGCTGATGGGCGGCCTTGTCGAGCAGCAGGTTTCACAGGCGATTACCGCCATGACCGCCCGGGATACCGAACTCGCCGAGCAAGTGCGTGACCAGGATAAGCAGGTGAATGCGCTTGAAAAGACCATTGATCGCGAGTGGGTCAATGTTATCGCCATGCGTCAGCCAGCTGCGAGCGATTTGAGACTTGTCGTAGCATCGGCCAAAATCGTGAATGATCTTGAGCGGGTGGGTGATGAGGCCAAGAAAATCGCAAAGATCAGCATCGCGCTGGCTGGCCTGGATGTTTCCGACTCTGCCAGAGGTTTCGTCGAGGTACGCAATATCGGCCGCCAGGTGTTGGGGATGCTACATAATGCGCTCGACGCCTTCGCACGCTTTGACACGGAGGCTGCGTTCCAGGTCATCAAGGAAGACGAAGTGGTCGACTCTGAATACAAGTCTGCGATGCGCTCGCTCGTGACGGTAATGATGGAGGACCCCCGCACCATTACCCATATTCTCAACATTATGTGGGTGCTCAGAGCGCTCGAGCGGATTGGCGATCATGCCTGCAACGTGTCGCAGCACGTGATCTACCTCATCAAGGGGCAGGATGTTCGCCACATATCGATCAGCGACACCGAAAGTCTTATCGTTAAATAGACTGCAGCTGCTCAAGCCTGGGCTTTCGGCTGATCCGTAAAGGGTGGCCAGCCCAGCATTCGGCCGCCAAGCATGTGTAGATGGATATGATACACGCTCTGTCCGCCAGCCTCATTACAGTTCATCACGACTCTGTAGCCATCCTCAGCGACGCCTTCGTCGCGGGCAATTTTGCCTGCGATGCTGAATAGATGCCCAACGAGTGCCTCGTGCTCGGGCTTGATATCGTTGATCGTTGCTATGCGTAGCTTCGGTATGATCAGGATATGTAATGGCGCCTGGGGATTGATATCCCTGAAGGCGAGCGCCTGGTCGTCCTCGTACACGATGTCAGCCTTGATTTCGCGATTGATGATCTTGTCGAAAATAGTTTCAGCCATGCTGGTCTCCTTGGTCCGGTTGAGGCAGGTCTTCAGACCTGTTCTGATTCTGTCGCTCCGTTGACAGCGTGAGATGGTGTCGGCTGGGTTGACTGTGATCCTGCTTCCCGCGACCCCGTCGCCTGATCAAGGCCCAGCGCATGCGTCAATACCCGACGCTTCAGTGGGCCAGCCTTGTCGGCGATAGATAAACCAAGCCGCCTGAGCAATTTCAACGGTGCGATGTCATTGCTGAAGGCATAGTAGAACGCATCGACAGTAGCCGTCATCAACAGATTCTGCGGCTTGCGCTGCCGCTCATAGCTCCGCAAGGCCTGCTCGAGCCCGTCAGCGCATGCACCGCTGGCAAGCAACTTGGAACAGACAGTCGCCGAAAGGGCCTCTGCATCCTGCAGCCCCATATTGAGCCCCTGGCCTGCCAAGGGATTGACAGTGTGAGCCGCATCGCCCACGAGTACCACGGAGCCTCGGCTGTAGCTGGTACAATGCGATTTCACGAGTGGAAACGCTGCTCGACCGTAAATTCGGCGAATGCGTGGCAATTTGTCAGGGAAGTTTTGCAGCACTTGCTCGAGCAGGGTCTCCATATCCAGCTGCGTGAGTGCCTGAATGCGTGTAGGCGAGTCGTACCATACAAGTGATGCATAGGCTGCGCAATGATCGGCCGGTGCGCCCTCACAATCGAATAAGGGCAAGTACGCGACGGGTCCTGCGGGTCGGAACAGCTGCCAGGTCATGGCGCCGGCACGCTCGGCAAGCTCCACGCCGATCACCAGCGCCTTCTGCTCATAGCCTTCGGCCATCTGCCGAATGCCCGCTTTCACACGAACCGAGGAGCCTGCACCATCTGCACCAATGAGCAGGCGCGCTTTGACTGCCCGGACTTGCCCGGCTGCGTTCAAATGTGCGGTTACACCTTGCGGCTGCTGCTGAACCAGGTCCAGCAGCTCAGCCTGCATTAGTGTCAGGTTCGGCTGTCTGGTCATGAGCTTCCAGAGCCCCCGCTGGAGCAGGTCGTTCTCGATAATTGTACCGAGATGCGTGATAGCGGAGTCGGTGAGGTCGTCAACTGAGAATGTTGTTTCACCGCCTATGACGGCGGTTGCAGACTTGAGAGAAGCGTCGGGATTCTCTGAAACCTGCAGCGCGGTGTATGGCTTGAGCCTATGAGCATCGAGCTCAGACCAGACGTCGAGGCCACGGAGGAAGCGCTCGGACTGCAGGTTCAGGGCGCTGACTCTTAAACCGGGCGGCGAGAAATCAGACTCGAGTTGCGAAGCGGCGAGGTCAGGCTTACTAGCTTCGACAAGTACAATGTGTGCGGCGGGGCAGCTTCTAGCGATTGCCAAGGCAGTGGATGCGCCAGTTATCCCTCCGCCAATCACCAGCACGTCGCAATGAAGTAGGGTCGACTCCACGACGTGGGCGGGCGAGATGGCTGGCTTCTCTACGGGTGTTGTCATCGCCCGATTGTAGGCAAAGCAGCAGCCAAAATCGACTACTGCTGCCATGTTTCAACTCACCATTTACACCGGGAAGCCAAACGGCGCTTCAACCTGTCTGGGCTAGCGGGGGAACTTCCCCGGACGCCTGCTCTGCGCTGCGGATAAAACCGGCTTCGAGTACGATGGGTTTGGCCAGGCGCTTGTAGTCTTGCATCGAAATCTTGATGATTTCATCGTGCGTGCCGGCACTGAAGGCGATTTCAGACTGAGCCGCCAGCGACTGGTCAAGGTAGACCGTCATTCCAAACAAACTGCCGAAAGGCGGAATGGCACCGAGTTCACAGCCAGGGAACTGCTCGGCAAATTCAGATTCGTCAGCCAGTTCGATGAAGTCCGTGCCCATGACCCGGCAAAGCCTGTCCCAGCGAATCTTTGCACTGGCGGTCATGACGGCCAGGGCCGAGACGCCGTCCACGTGCAATACCACCGTCTTTGCGAGGATGTCTGCGTCTACACCTGTTGCAGCAAGCAGCGACTTCGCGGTATATGCCGGCTCATGCTGAATCGAGGTATAGTCGATCAGATGAGAACGCAGCATCTTTTTCAAACATGATGCGGGCATGAGCGCCTCCAATACACGTCAATAACGGGTAGAGCGTGCTTGCCAACTCTCCGGACCCTGCGAATGGCTCAGAAAGTGAGGGCACTTAAGTCAGCATAGTCCAGATGACGGGAATGCTGACCCTCTTTTCGGGTTACGAAGTGTATTGAAATGTTGCTCAGCCAATCAATCCATTCAATAAAATTATTCAGAATCAACCGCATCACGTAAAGCCATGTAATACCTGCGTCCCATTTCTCGGTACGCTGACGCGCCAAAATGAATGCAATCGCCGGCTCCGCAGTCGTAGCCTGGCGGTACAAGATCGTCGAAGTTCGAGTAGGCCGCGTAGGGCAGCAGGCCCGCCACGTTCCTGTGGACCCCGTCCACTACGGACTTTGCGGGGCCGAACTGGCTGTAGTCGCCGCGCTCGTCCACACCTCGCGACATGGTGCCGATTACGAAGGGAATGGCCGCTTCAGGGTCACGCCATTCTGGGCCACGGAGGTCAGCCACAATATTCTTGCGCAGAGCACTGATCAGTAATCGCAGATTCTCAGCATAGTACTGTACGCAATCGAGCCCCTTGCTATCCTCATCGGAGGCATCTTTTTCACCTTGATGCATAATGATACCGCGCAATATACCGCCGCTCTCTTCAATGGCGACAGCCGTTCTGAGTAAAGCGCGTTGATAGAGACGGGTCTCGTTGGATAGATCACCCACATTGCGGACCACAGCATTCCAGCTACCACGAGGTCTTAGCTCACGACAGAAGCCGGTATCACCCCAGGCGGCTGGAACGAGGATGATATCCTGGGTGGTATCCTCGAGCGCGGCTTTGGCGAATGACAGGCCGGGGCCAATACTCAAACCCTCTTTCGAGGATGCCCCAGAGGGGAGGGGTTTGTGCAATGGATCCTCTGCGCGTACAAAAACTTGCGGCATGACATTCAATGAGCGACTCGTATGGGCGCCACTGCTGTCATCGTCGCCTTTCACGTTCAGCTGTCGAATTCTCGGGTGCGGTTCATCTGGGCCGCCGGGGCCTGCGTTTTTTCCACCGCCGCTGGCGCCAGACATATTGCTCTGCCCAATCAATAGATAGACATCGGGTTTGGGGACCGGCGATACATCGATGTCGAGTACCAGCCGTTTGGTAACGGCGCCACTCGTGCCAACTACAGTCAATGTTCGCTGATGGGGCAGTATTGGGCGAGCACCGATCGCGAGTCTTAGTGTCAACTCCACATCGCGTACGGGGTTGGTTTCGGTACCTGGCACCACCATGGTTTCGGAGAGCGCAATGGACAGGTCCTCCAGATCGACCGCACGGCCTTCTACACTCAACGACACGGACTTATCAAAGCCTTCAAGAAACTGTGTGCTAATGAGTGTTTTGCTCGCAGTACCTTCAGTGATCGCTACGGGCGTGCCGGGCGCGGCGCCTGTAAGTACCAGTTCGAAATCAGGTTCACCTGCGGGTGCTGATGGTGTCGTCGGTTGCGACGGTGCAGTGGGCACAATGGGTGTGGAAGGGGCTGCAGGGGTGCCCGGCTCGCCGGTTGATTTGTCCGTAACGCTTGAGCTTCCGTCGCATGCCGTGAGGAATAGCGCCATGCTCACCGTCGCAAGAAAGCGGGCCCTGTTAACCGTAAATGCTGAGTAGATCGTCTGAAACTGCATGACTTCAGTATGTATCCTGGGTGTGGTGGAGAGGCTTATGACCCCACTACGTGCCGAACGTCGCTGTTCAGAGCACACTTGCGCCCCTGGAGTCCTGCCCAGGTGACGGGATTCTACCTGATTGTGCGCAAAACGTACAATTATGGACAAATCCTTACGCATTTTCACATTTGGAAGGTGATCTGTCTCTCGACCTTTCGGCGTAAGGTGCCTCCGCAGTAGTCCTAAGCGGAACAAAAAAAGGGCCGCAATGCGGCCCTCTTGACGTCGCGCCCGTAGCGCGGCGGGTTATTCCACCTCTTTCTGTATGCTGCCTTGGGCAGTTACGACGACCCTGCGGTTGGCCGCTCGACCAGCATTGGTGCTGTTGTCAGCCATGGGCCGTGCTTCGCCATAGCCTACTGACGTGACGCGGGAAGGTGAGATGCCGTATTCCTGGACGACACGATCACGTACAGCTTTGGCGCGGCGCTCGGACAGTTTCTGGTTATAATCAGCTTCACCCGTGCTGTCCGAGTGGCCTTCGATGGTGACCTTGGCTTCCGGATAACGCTTCAGGAACTCAGCGAGTGCCTCGATTTCAGGCAGATCGGCATCGGGTAGAATGGCTGAGTTGAGCGGGAAGGTGACTCTCAGTTTGGTTTCTACACCTTCGACCGCGAAGATCCGGCAGCCTGCTTCGTCAACCTTTGCGCCTTCAGCGGTGTCAGGACACTCGTCCTTACCATCAGCCACACCATCTTTGTCCTGGTCGAGTGGGCAGCCCTTGTCATCGACCTTTGCGCCTTCTGGTGTGTTGGGGCATTCGTCGTCCTCATCCTTTACGCCGCCGTTGTCGCTATCTTCGGTGACCGCGCAACCTGTTTCGTCGACTTCAGCGCCTTCTTCAGTGTTGGGGCACTCGTCGACATCATTGGCTACGCCATCGTTGTCATCGTCTCCAATCACCTCACAGCCTACTTCGTCGACTTCGGTCCCCGCTGGGGTATTGGCGCATTCATCATCGGTGTCTATCACGCCGTCGCCATCGCTATCCTGCATTGCACGCGACTTGGCGCCGAAAAGATAATTCAGCGACAGTGTGACCGCTGCGTTCATTGACTCGGTGCGCTCCGTGTAAATCGAGCGTGCATCCATTCTCAAATCGGTGAAATCATCAATTTCATGTTTGATGCCCACCCCGGCGTTGTACATGGTTTCATGTTCATTATCAGCGTTCTTGATCTGATACGCCTGATGACCGGCACCGACTACGAGGTAGGGCTTCATGACATAGTCGCCACTAAACGTATAGAGCGCGTCGAGTCGCAACTGATTGCGGTCGATGTCCTCGCTTCTGTCGTCGCGGCCTGTATCCATAGCACTGCCAACGAATTCGAGTGCCCAGGTGTTGCTGAAGTTGTAGCCGAAGCCGAGGCCATACTCAGGGCGGTTCTCAAGGTTCAGCTCGTTGTCGAACCAGTGATAACCAACTTGCCCAGTAAGGTAGGCACCGACATCTGAGTCGCGTGCCTGAATGGCTGGCGCTAGCGACGCAATACAGGTGGATAGGGCGACTGCGGTTGCTGCAGTCTTCAGGCGTATGATCATGGCGAGATCCTTTTTTGTTGATTTTCTAATGTATTGCAGCTTTACGTTAGCGCGGGCGAGCTGTATTGCCAGCAGCCAGCTTTAAGCCGCAGGCTGCTTTTGGTATATGTGAACATCTCTTTGCGGATACGGGATGCTGATATCCATTGCATCGAATGTTCGCTTTACGTTTTCCATCATGGCGAAGTAGACGCCCCAGTAGTCCGGCGTGTTTACCCAGACCCGAACCGTAAAATTGACTGAACTGTCTCCGAGTTCCGAAAGCACGACGAGCGGAGCCGGATCCTTCAGGATGCGTTCGTCCTTGTCGATCAGGGCATTGAGCTGCTGCTTGGTGAGCGTGATGTCGTCGTCGTAGCTGATGCCAAACTTGAAATCGACCCGGCGCGTCGGCTCGACATTGATATTGACGATAGGGTCGGTCACAAGTGAAGAGTTCGGAATGATGACGCGGCGGTTATCGAAGGTCGTCATCACAGTGGTAAATATCTGGATCTCTTTGACGACGCCGCTGTGTCCCGCGCCCTCGATTACGTCACCAACCCGAAAGGGTTTGAATATCAGAATGATAACGCCACTGGCAAAATTGGACAGGTTCCCCTGCAAAGCCAGGCCAATAGCGAGACCGACTGCACCAAGCACGGCAATGAAGGAGGTCGTTGCGATGCCTATCATCGAAGCAACGCTCACTAGCAGCAGTGCCTTCAGCACGACTGAGCCGAGCGATAGCACAAACTGGCTTAGGGTTGGATCGAAGCGTTTGGCCAGGCGCGCCCTGAACAGACCGAGAATATGGTTGATGATCCAGAGGCCGATGATCAGTGTCAGAAGGGCCAGGAGAAGCTGAGGGATATAGGCTATCGCAAGTTCGATGGCGTGATCGAGGTGTGGCTGAATATTGTCCATGATGTCCCAGTAATACTTGAGGTCATGAGACAATATAGACGCTGTTTACAAAAAACGTAATGAATTCAAACAAAATATATTATTTGCTTACGAGCCTGAATTTCAGGCACAACGGAAAAGGGGATGCCACTGGCATCCCCTCAGAAGTCATTCCCTCAAGCGCACATCCCTGATCCTTGCCTCCCCCCGCTATCCATTTGCATACTCTCATCGAGTGCGCGTGGTGAAACACCTTGCGGGGCAACCATCCTGGCTCTTCCATATTCCCTGTCGTCCTGACAAGAAACATATTACGCCAAATGCGATGACATTTTTGCGACAAATCTTATGCTTTTCACGAAAAATTCGGCCGAAAAAGCGGTGCGTCATTGAATGTCCATATAAAACAAATAGATGCGTATGTTTCTGGTCCTTTGCAGATCACCCAAACAGGGTAATTTTTCAGTCAGGACCTACGCTGCTGTAAGAGATCTCTTACAGCTTTTGCCCGCGAGTATTTCGCAGCCTTGCTGCGGCCAGACCTGCAAGTATGCCAAGACCATCTGCCAGCAGATCGCCACCGCTAGCCGTTCGCCAGCTGGTCATGCCCTGCATCAGCTCCATTACGCCGCCGTAGCAGAGCAATCCTGCTACCAGGTAGGGTGCCGGGGTGCGCTGGTGGGTCAACCGACCGCCCATAGCGAGGAGTGCAAACAAGAGAAAATGCATCACCTTGTCGGCTTGTGGAAATCCCGGCTCGCCAGCCTGAGGCATGAGTGCCATTCCGAGGACTACGATAAGTGCGAGATAATAAATCACACGAGTGGCGCGCTTCTGGCCCAGCGCACTCAGTCTGTCTATGATGTGCAACCAATGCTCCTCGGGTGTCGCCATGATCGGACGCGCCCTGCAAAACAGATAGGAATGATCAATTTGAAGTCTTCATTTTCCAACGGCGCCAGCTACATCGCTAGCGGCTTCAGAATTATTCGTCGCCCAGGATTGCGGCTGTATGTCTGGCTGCCCATCTTCCTCAACCTCATCGTGTTCATGGCACTGACCTATGCCGCAATACGCTATACCGATCTCTTCTTTGATTGGCTCCTGAGCTTTGTACCTGAATGGCTGCTCTTTCTGGAATGGCTCCTGTGGCTCGTTTTCAGCCTGCTCCTGTTGCTGGTGTACTCTCAGACCTTCGTGCTGGTGGCAACTCTGGTTGGGGCGCCCTTCTATGCGGTTCTCGCAGAACGTGTTGAGCAGCAGGAGCGAAGGGCCAGAAGTGGTATGGCTGGCACAGCGGTAGCACAGCCGGGTTCGGCAGGTCAGCTGCTCAAGATTCTGCCGCTGGCCTTGGCTCGAGAGGGTCGAAAGATGCTGTATTACCTGCCGAGGGCGCTGGTGTTGCTAATCCTGTCGTTCATTCCGGGTGTCAATACGATTGCACCGGTACTTTGGCTCGGCTTCTCGATGTGGATGCTGGCTGTGGAAATGGTGGACTACGCCGTGGACCAGAATGGCCTGCCGTTTTCACGCGTGCTTCGAGTATTGAAGAGCGCACGCATGACCAGCTACGGGTTTGGTGCTACTGCACTTGCCGGGACCTATGTCCCGGTTCTGAATCTTTTCATCCTGCCGGCCGCTGTCGCTGGCGGTGTGCTCTTCTGGCTGGACAGCCAGTCGATAGCCGATGTTTCAGATACTACTCCGGTGACCCCACGCTAGAGCCCCTTGAGCGCGACTTCAGGCGCGATGGTGCGCGCTAGCGGGAATACACAGGCAAAGCAACTCCCCTCGCCAGGACGGCTGCTGATTTCAAGCTTGGCGTCATGGTTCAGCAGGACATGTTTGACGATAGCCAGGCCGAGGCCCGTACCGCCAGTGCCGGTATGGCGCGAAGGATCGGCGCGGTAGAAGCGCTCGGTCAGGCGCGGAATATGGATGCTGTCGACGCCGATGCCGGTGTCCGTTACGCTGAGGATGGCGTGGCGTCTGGTGGTATGCCAGCGGATATCTATCGACTTTCCATCCGGAGTGTATTTAACCGCGTTGAGCACCAGGTTCGAAAAGGCGCTATGGAGCTGGGTTTCGTTACCATACAGCCTGGCTTCGCTCTCAACCGACGTACTGATCTTCAGCACCTTGTCGCCGGCTACGACCTTTGCGGAATCTACGATGCGCATGAGCAGGTCATGCACATTCACTGGTAGCTGGCGAATTTCGCTGCCTTCGTTCTCGATCTTCGACAGCAACAGTAGGTCGGTAACCAGTGCCTCCATGCGACGCGCCTGCGCTTGCATCTGGGACAGCGCCCGCTGACGTCGCGGTGCGAGGTCAGCACCGGTGTCGATGAGTGTCTCGAGATAGCCGCTGATCACTGTCAGCGGCGTCCGCAGTTCGTGCGAGACGTTGGAGATGAAGACCTGGCGTACGCTTTCGAGCTGCTTCAGCTGTGTAACATCCTGGATTACGATCAGCCTGTCATCCTCTCCGAACAGGGTGATGTGAACCTTCAATTGCATCTGAGGCTTCTTTGGGGCCTTCAGCAACAGAGGCTCGTCGTAGGCCTTTGAAAAGAAATAATTCTTGAAGCCTGGCTCCCGGACCAGATAGTGAATGGTCTGGCCCGTGTCGTTGGGTTTTCGCAAGCCGAGCATGTCTGCTGCCGAGCTGTTCCACCAGTCCATCACGCCATCACTGTTGGTGAGGATTACACCGTCTTTCAAGGCATTGGTCGACTGCTGAATCCGGTCAAGCAGGGCCTGCAGGCGCGCCTTGGAATTGGCGTGCTCGGTCTGAAGGCGATGGATGGAATCGAAGATCCTACCCCATAGGCCATGGCTTTCGGGAGGCTCGGCAACACCTGGATGTTGCAGCCAGTTTGCCAGGCGATAAATCTGCCGCAGGGTCCACAGCAGATACAGCAGCAAGGCCGCGAATATCAACGGGAACAGCTGCCCGCTGAGCAGGCCTATGGGCAATATGACAAGGAACAGTACTAGAAGCGGCCTGACGAACAGCTCAGTGATTCTCAATAGTCACCTACACATCGCGGCCGCTGGCATCATGCAGCCTTGGTCGAAAAACGATAGCCAGTCCCGCGCACGGTCTGGATCAACGAATAATGATTGGGTTCCAGTGCTTTGCGAAGCCGTCGAATGTGCACATCGACCGTTCGCTCTTCGACATAGACATTGCCGCCCCATACCTGATCCAGCAGCTGGCCACGGGTATAGACCCGCTCCTGATGGGTCATGAAGAACTGCAGAAGCTTGTATTCTGTAGGGCCCATCGCGACGGCCTGATCGTTGATAGTGACACGATGGCACACAGGATCGAGTTTGAGATCGTTGATCTCGATAGGTGTTTCCATACCGGCCACTACCGTCCTTCTCAGTACCGCCTTGAGACGGGCTACCAGCTCGCGGGGTGAAAAGGGTTTGGTAATATAATCATCTGCGCCAACTTCGAGCCCCTGAACCTTGTTGTCCTCTTCGGTTTTTGCAGTGAGGATGATCAGGGGAATATCTGCAGTGTTACCGTCTCGCTTGAGCCGGCGGGCAAATTCTATGCCGCTGGTGCCCGGAAGCATCCAGTCCAGCAATATGATGTCTGGCCGGTGATCGACGATGATGGCATGAGCTTCAGTGGCGTCGCCGGCTTCCCAGTATCCGTAATCGGCCATTTCCAGGGCAACGGCAATCATTTCTCGGATTGCGGGCTCGTCGTCCACAATCAAAACAGTCTTGTTTGGCATTCCACGCTCCAGTCAGGCAAAGCAGCTGGGTCCATTACAGCGAGGAAGTATGACACTTTAATGACAAATCCGCTCCTGGCCGGGTAAAACGGCGTAATTCATTCACTCGATCAGCTCAGTGCGACAAGTGTGCCGACAAATACAGCCAGTCCTACAAAGTTATTGTTCTTGAAGGCCTTGAGGCACATGTCGCGGGCACGGTAGCGAATCAGGTGCTGCTGGTATACGAACAGTGTGGCAGCGACCACGACGCTCAGGAAGTAGCCCATGCCAAGGTCGTTGATGACGCCGATGATAATCCATACCAGCACGCAGAAGGCCTGCAATGCGGCGATGATCATCTTGTCGGCTTCAGCGAACAGTACAGCTGTCGATTTCACCCCGATGCGGACATCGTCGTTCCTGTCGACCATCGCGTATTCAGTATCGTAGGCCACTGTCCAGATAATGTTCGCTAGCATCAGCCATATCGCTGTGTCGCCCACTGCATGGCCTTCCGCCGTGAAAGCCATGGGAATTCCGAAAGAAAACGCGATACCCAGGACGACCTGGGGAAAGTGGGTATACCGTTTCATGAATGGGTAGAGCATTGCGACGCCGAGTGCACCGAACGCCAACTTTATCGTGGCCGGGTTGGTCAGCAGCACGAGCAGAAAGGCCAGGGCGATCAGCGCGAGGAAGCAGGCCCACGCTTCATAGCTGTTGATGCGGCCGGTGGCCAGCGGCCGCTCGGTTGTGCGGGCAACATGACCGTCGATATTGCGGTCAGCAAAGTCGTTGATGACACAGCCCGCCGAGCGCATCAGCACGACGCCTGTGGTGAAGATCAATACGTTGGCAAAAGCCGGCTCCCCGTCACCTGCCAGCCACAGCGCGGTGAGGGTGGGCCAGAGCAGCAGCAGTATCCCTACCGGCTTGTCCAGGCGCATGAGTTGAACAAAGGCCAGGGCCTTGTCACGATTCACAGACGTCTACTCCTTTGACTTCCAAAATTTGAAATCCCCGGCAAAGAACTCGGCTACTAAAATAGGTTTCTGATCTGGGAAAAACAAGGACCTACGCGCATGCAAGTGTTCATGCCCCTGTAAGGTCGTGGGCAGTAAAGCGACCTCGATCGATCCTCGCGGGACACCTTTGCCATCAAATAATACATCGGCGAGAGGCCGCTCATTCAGGGTAAGCAGCCTGCGGTTACTACCAGAAAGACTGCTCCAGGGTATGACAGTACGAGCGTAAACCGCCGCCTGGCCATCGCAGCAGAGAATGACCTCACGCACGATTGCGGTGCTGACGCGTAAGCCGCAGGCTCTGGCGAAAATCTGCCGTTCGTGGCTGTAGATGCCTCTGGTTTCTGATGCCAGCCTGATCACTCGGAAGCTTTCGGCATGTCTTTTGAGTCGGGCCGTTAATGAACCGCGATCCAGTAGCCATCGGAATTCGTCGGTAAAGCGGCTCCGGTTGGTAACCTGGCGGCCACTTCGCCAATGAGCGCCAGCAAGTTCCAGCGGGAGGGATGTGATCAATTGCAACGCGACACTCCGGGTACAGCGTTAAAGGTCGTCCGGATGTACGGCATGAATGCCGCCCGTGTTCCGCCAATAGCCCCGATAATCCATACCCGAACCGAAGACATAACGGTCTGGTACTTCCAGTCCGGTGAAGTGGCAGCGTTGCCCAGGATAGGCTTTACGCTCGTGGCGCTTGTCGACCAGAACGGCAGTGTAGACGGCCGTAGCGCCCAACTCATGGAGATGCCGCTCCACTTCGGCGAGCGTGTGGCCTTCATCGAGAATGTCATCGATGACAACGACCGTTCGATCTTTCACGTCCTGTTGAGGCGGTACTTTCCACTGCAGCGAATTGCCAGTGGTGGTATTGCGATACCGCGTGGCGTGTAGATAGCTGATCTCGAGCGGAAAATCGAGGTGGCCCACAAGGCGGCCAACGAAGACAACCGCACCCGTCATGACCGTCATCAGGAGCGGATTGCTCGCCGCCAGCTGATGAGTCATCTGGGCGGCGACGCGAGCTATCGCCTGTTCGGTTTCTTCAAAGGTAAAAAGACACTCCGCGCGCTGACGAATTGCCATGAAGTGTTCAATATCTGTCATGATATCGCCTGTCGATAGGTGTCGAAAACACCAGCTTTAATGTGTAGGATTGTCCTACAATTGCGCCGGCCTTTTCTGACTGTCTGACTTCGAGGCAGTGTAACCAGAGTTACCGGTTAAATACATGATGAATGCGGGCCCCTGACCGACGAGGATGGGGCAGGAACGGGAGAAAACATGCGGAAGTGGCAGTGTGTCGTATGCGGATTGATCTATGACGAGGCGGAAGGATGGCCGGATGACGGGATTAGTCCCGGCACCGCCTGGGAAGATGTGCCTGAAGACTGGATCTGTCCTGACTGCGGGGTAGGTAAGGAAGATTTTGAAATGGTGGAGCTGTGAGCGAACAGCAGCGGATGAGTACTCATGATGCCAAGCCGCTTGTTGTGGTTGGCAGTGGTCTCGCGGGCTACACCTTCGTTCGGGAATTCAGGAAGCTGAATGCCACCAGAAAGTTAATCATGATAACAGCCGATGATGGGCACTCCTATTCGAAACCCTTGCTGTCTACTGGTTTTTCCAAGGGTAAGGACGCCGACCAGCTGTCCATGGCGGACGCCGGCAAGATGGCTGCCCAGCTCGACATCGAAATTCGTACTCACACATGGGTCAGTCGTATCGATCTGGAAACCAGGAGCCTGGCGCTCAGCTTCTCTGATGACGCCGGCCAGGCGACGGAATTACTGGCCTTCGGTGAACTGGTGCTGGCTCTGGGCGCTGATGTCGTGCGCCCTGAACTTGCGGGCTCTGCGGCGTCCGAAGTCCTGAGCGTCAACAGCCTTGCTGACTATCGCCGTTTCAGAGAGCAGATCGATCGGGTAGGGCAACACATACGCGCGGCTGGTTCTGATCGATCGATCCGTGTTGTGATCATGGGGTCCGGGCTTATTGGCTGTGAGTTTGCCAACGACTTGCTGGCCTCCTCTGAGCCGGCGTTTTCCGTAGACGTCGTTTCTCCAGATGAGCGACCTCTGCAGCGGGTACTACCGGAACAGATTTCAAGGGCATTGGAGCACGCGCTGCAAGAGGCGGGTACAAGCTTCCACTGGCGACGTACTGTCCGTTCGGTAGAGCATGCGACTACTGAAGCTCCTGATTGTGGCGGCTTTTCATACAGTGTCGTGCTGGGAGGTGTGGAGACAGAAGGCGAGCCGCAAACGCTACAGGCCGACGTCGTATTGGGTGCCACCGGCCTCAGGCCACACACGGCGCTGG
>TARA_R100000306_G_scaffold62556_1_pt1 | contig 37645 bp, 28 predicted proteins | sample TARA_R100000306 | Tara Oceans TARA_R100000306 (sample SAMEA2620824) | marine metagenome | biome: marine biome (ENVO:00000447); feature: mesopelagic zone (ENVO:00000213); material: "saline water (ENVO:00002010), including plankton (ENVO:xxxxxxxx)" | depth 1000 m | reverse complement strand
TGCCAATACCCCCCATGCCACCGGTTACGTACGCTATTTTTCCGCTCATGGTTATCTCCTGCTTTTATCTTTATTAGGCGCTATCCGGCAGGGGCACGGTTGCCTCGGACCGGGCATTTGCCTGCCGCCCCCGAACAACTATACAGCCCGAAGCTGCACATTACGGCCCGGCGCGGCCTCCACAGGACGATGCCTGACATTGCCCATACGTTTCACAGCGCGTTTTTTGGCACCCGAATGTGTTGCCAGCCATTCAGACCAGTCGGGCCACCAGCTTCCCGGCTGTTCTTTTGCCTGCTCAAGCCAATCCTGCGGATCAGCACTTTTATTGGGCGGCAACTCTGTCGTCCAGTATGAACGCTTTTTTCGGGAGGGCGGATTGACGACTCCCGCGATGTGCCCTGATGCTCCAAGGACAAAGCGCTGAACGTTCGGCAACCATTTGCTGCTGGCATAGGCCGACTTCCACGGCACAATGTGATCTTCTCGCGACCCGTACAAATAAACGGGCATTTCCAATTTACCCAGATCAAGCGGGGTGCCGTCGACCGTGACCTTTCCTGCCTGAACCAGGCTATTTTCCAGATAGGTATGCCGCAAATACCAGGCAAAGAAAGGCCCCGGCAAATTGGTGCCGTCGGCATTCCAGTACAGCAAATCGAAAGCCGGCGGGGATTGCCCCTTCAGGTAATTGTTCACGACATAGTTCCATACCAGTTCATTGGGGCGCAGAAACGAGAACGTGGTGGCCAGCTCGCGTGCTGACATTAAACCGCCCTGCGCAAGTTGCAACTCACGGTAGGCCACATGCGCGTCGTCAACGAAAATATCCAGGATCCCGGTTTCGGAAAAATCAAGAAAGGTTGTAAGCAGGCTCAAGCTGTTGATCGGGTCTTCGCCGCGCGCCCGGGAAACAGCCAGGGCGCTGGCCAATAATGTGCCGCCCACACAAAAGCCCAAGGCATTGATTTTTTCTTCCCCGGAGATATCGCGCACGACATCAATGGCCTGTAGCACGCCATGCTGTAGGTAGTCGGCCCAGGTGGCCTTATCGATACCATCGGTATCTGTCGGCTGGGGATTGCGCCATGAAATCATGAACACCGTGAACCCTTGCTCAACCGCATAGCCCACAAAGGAGTTATCGGGCTGAAGATCAAGAATATAGTATTTGTTGATGCAGGGCGGCACCATGAGCAACGGTGTTTTATAAACCTGGGGCGTTTGCGGCGTGTACTGAATCAACTGGAACAAGGTGTTTTCATATACAACCTGACCAGGTGTTATCGCCAGGTTCACACCCACTTCGAAACTGTTTTCATCCGTTTGCGACATGCGCCCTTTTTGCATGTCCTCGAGAAAATTCGTCATCCCCTGGAGCAATGACATCCCCTTGGTTTCAAGCAAAGTTTGCTGCACGTCGGGATTTGTTGCCAGATAATTCGATGGCGCGATGGCATCAAGCCATTGCATGGCTGAAAACTTTGCGCGCTCACATTGCTCTTCGGGCAAATCGGCTGCCTCAATCATTTTCTGCAACGTTCGCGATGCAAGCAAATGCGCATGCGCCAGAAAAAGATAACTAGGGTGCGCCTGCCAGGCGGAACTGCTGAACCGGCGATCTTTGGGTGCAGACAGAGAACCTGATTGAGCCTGTGCCAACAAATCTTGCCAATTAGCCATGAACTCGGCCTGGATATGGGCCAGATTATCGGGAAAACAAGGTGAATTCATTACAACGACCTGCCTGCATTTTGTGATGTGCCAGTTTCATAAGGATAGTGACCGCCATTGATAAAACTGTCAATTCGGGTTAGTCGGTAGCACCGCTCAGCCAGGCCACAGTCGCCATTCGGCCGGTATGCGGCGCGCGTCGATAGGAGTAAAAAAGTGCCGACTCGCGATATGAGCAGTGTCCACAGAGTTCAATATTATCCACGCCCGCAGCCGATAGACGATGACGCGCCAACCCCGGCAAATCGGCCAGCCATTTGTTCCCGCTAACGTGGCGCCCGGCCTTTTGCCCGACAAAATATACCGCCGTCGAAGCTTCTTCCTCGACAAATGCCGCGCGCACCTCAGGCCCGACTTCGAAAGCGGCTTGCGATATACCCGGGCCAATCCAGGCTCTTAGCGGGCTTGACGCACCCTGGTTTCTGCGCATCACGGCAACCGTATTTTCCAATACGCCGGCCGCCAGGCCCCGCCAGCCAGCATGCGCAACGCCAAGCACAGACCCCGCTTCGTCAGACAGCACAACAGGCAGGCAATCGGCCGTCAGTATGGCAAGAACGCGATGCATGCGGGTCGTGACGGCAGCGTCGGCACGCGCCATCGGTTGAGTGCCCTGGCCCGTGCGATCGTCGTTGAACTCGGCCACATCAACCCCATGTACCTGTTCAAGCCAACAAGGGGCTTCAGGCAGCAAGGCTGTTAAACGCGCCCGGTTGGCGGCGACATGATCGGCGTTATCGTCGACATGTGTTCCCAGGTTCAAGCTATTGTAGGGAGATACACTCACGCCACCTTGGCGGGTTGAGCAAAAATAATGAACGCCGGGCCAGGCAGTACCGGTAATGCATGACAGGTTTTGTTCTTCGTTCATTTGCCTTATCTGCCTCGCTTTGTGTCGTGCATTGCTGCCTATTACGTGTCCCAGACCAGTTGTTCCATCACGGCCCGAAAATCAGGCGGCAACGGCGCTTCAAATGTTACCGGCGTATTGGAGGCGGGATCAACAAAGCTCAAGGAATGTGCATGCAACATTTGCCGTTGCGCGCCCGCAATACATTTCCCACCATACAGGACGTCTGCGACAAGAGGATGACCAATACTTGCCATGTGAACCCGAATCTGATGCGTGCGACCGGTTTCCAATTCACATTGCACATGCGACACAGGATGGCCGTCGGCATCCTGGCCGCACGCCAAAGGTACATAATGCGTAATGGCTTCTTTGGGCGCAACCGGCCGTTCGACACTCACGCGCACCGGCACGTTCGGGTCACGACCGATTGATCGGTCGACCTTGCCGGGACGGGTGATGGCGCCGTGAGCCAGCGCCGCGTAGACACGTTTGACGGTTCTGGCCTGCAAAAGACGCACAAGATGGGTTTGGGTGGTTTCGTTGCGCGCAACGACCAGCAAACCGGAAGTGTCTTTATCAAGACGGTGAACGATACCTGCACGTGCCACTGAACCCAGTTCGGGAAAACGGAAAAGCAAACCATTCAGGAGTGTCCCGCTCCAATTGCCCGCCCCGGGATGGGTAACCAGGCCCGCCGGCTTGTTTACAACGACCCAATCAGGCGATTGCGCGACAACATCGAAATCGACATCTTCCGGCGTAAATGCCTGCTGCTCGGGCGCGGGTTGTACATGAACTTCAATGACATCGCCCGGCCCCACTTTCTGCCGTACTTTAGCCGGAGTACCATTGACCCAAACCTGACCAGCCTCGATCCAGCTTTGCAGCCGGCTGCGCGAGTGTTCTGGAATATGTTGTGCCAACACCTTGTCCAGCCTGTCGGAGCCTGCCGTAATGGGCAGCCGGAAAGTCAAAACCTCGGGGGCGGAATCAACGCATTGCATAATCTTTAGTAATATCTGTGTCAGGCATATCGACAAATCATATAATCTGCGTGCAATGCTAACACCAAGGATGCTTTTGTGACTCGCTCTACTCTGATGTTTTATTCACCCCTGGGAATGTCCCGCCTGTTTCGGCTGGCCGCGCTATTCGCGTTTTCCATTCTACTTGCGGCTTGCGGTTCGCTTAGCAAGCCCGAAGGCGACCCCACCGCCGGCTGGAGTGCCGAGCGGCTTTATCGCGAAGCCCGCATTGAAATCAGCGACGCAAACTGGACCGACGCGCGAACACACCTTGAATCGCTGGAAGCGCGCTACCCGTTTGGCGGCTACGCCCAGCAGGCGTTGATCGACCTTGCGTACGTCAACTGGAAAGACGACGAACCCGAACAGGCATTGGCGGCAATCGACCGCTTTCAACAGCAGTACCCTAACCATCCGGGTACCGACTACATGCTGTATCTTAAAGGGCTGATCACCTTCACGCCGCCCAGCGCGATTTTCTCTTCTGTGACGCAGCAAGATCCCAGTGAGCGCGATCCAAAGGGCCTGCGCGAGTCGTATGAGGCCTTTACCGAGCTGATTCGCCGCTATCCCGACAGCCGGTACACCCCCGATGCGGAAAAGCGCGTGACGTGGCTGGTAAACACGCTGGCTGAAAACGAAGTACACGTTGCCGAATTCTATTATGAACGCGGTGCCTACCTGGCTGCCATCAATCGTGCGCAAACGGTCATTACCGACTTCAAAGGCGTGCCTATCTCCGAGAAGGCGCTGTACATTATGTACATGGCCTACGGCAAGCTGAAAATGCCCGAGCTGCGCGATGACGCAAAACGCGTGTTAGACACCAACTTCCCAAACAGCAAGTACTACGAGCAGGGCATGGACGCCCAGCAAGGCGGCTGGTGGAACCCGATATACTGGTTCTAGTGTCTCAAACCTCGGCACAATGCCGTTTTGCCATGAACACGAGAACCTGTTCAGGATCGCGTGTTCTGGCAAACGGCGGCAGACCGCGCCACAACAACTTTCCATAAGGCTTATCCACCAGCCTGCGGTCGGCCACCATGAGTACACCCCAGTCGGATTCTGAACGTATCAAGCGACCGGCCCCTTGTTTCAGGGCAACGGCAGCCTCCGGCAACTGATATTCCATGAACGGATTACCACCCTCTTCGCGGCATGCGTTAAGCCTTGCCTCGAGAACAGGGTCATCGGGCGGCGCAAACGGCAGTTTGTCGATGGCAACCAGCGTCAGCGCATCACCCGGCACGTCGATACCTTCCCAAAAGCTGGCGCTACCAACCAACACGGCATTTCTGGAAGCCTGAAAGCGCTCGAGCAGACCGCGCCGCGAGCCCACGCCCTGCTGCATTAACAAACGATCGATTCCCCGGTCTTCGAAAGCCTCTTTCAACAGGTCGGTAACCCGGTCAACCGCCCTGAGGGTTGTACACAGAACCAGCACACCCCCTGAGGAAGCCTCAATCAGCGGAACCAATTGCTTAACAAACTGTTCGGTAAATGCAGGGGTATTGGGAAACGGCAAATTGGATGGTACGAACAACATCCCCTGCGTTGCATAATCGAAGGGAGACTCCCAGCGTTCGGTGGTGGCGTGGTACAGGCCCAACTGGCGCTGAAAATAAGAAAAATCGCCGTTAACCGACAAGGTGGCAGAGGTAAAAACCCACGACTGATCGGGCCGGCGAAAGCGCGAGAACAATTGCGCGACCGACAGCGGGGCACTATGCAAGCGAAAATGCTGGGGGCTGGTTTCAACCCAGCGCACCAGCGGTGTCGTCGGGTGCTCTTGCGCAGCCTGCACGCTATTGGCGGCCTGTGCCCATTGAAACACGCGTGCTGCCAGTTCAGTGCAAGTGCGATGCAAGGCCTGCAGATCGGGATGCTTTTCGGACACAACGGCCAGGCGTTCATTACAGGCCGAGACAATTTCGTGCAACTGAATCAAGCCTTCTTGTACTGTCTGGACAGACGGCATGGCCTCGTATGTAGCCCTTTTGGCCGGCAATTGATCTACCGGCTCCAGACGTAAACGCAACTCACGCGTTGCCTGCTGAATTTTCACGTGCCATTGGGGCCAATCTGTGGCCTCTCGTGCCTGGGCCAGGCCCACGGCCTCGACCTGCCGCGCCAGCTCGAGCAACTGATTCGACGACACGCTGGTGCCCAGAAATCGCGTGGCAATATCGGGCAGCTGGTGTGCCTCATCAAACACGACCAATTGCACTTCCGGCAGCAAATCAGTAATGCCTTCGTCACGCAACGCCAAGTCGGCCATGAACAAAGCATGATTCACGACAATGACGTCGGCTTCCTGAGCCTGCCTTCGCGCCTTGTACACGAAGCACGACTTCAAGTGAGGACACGCCTGGCCCAGGCAGTTATCGCGTGTTGAAACCACCCTGTTCCAGATGTCGGCGTTATCGGGGACCTGCGTCAGCTCAGCTTTATCGCCGCTTTGGCTCTGGCTTGCAAATACCTGTATGTGACGCAGTTGCGCAACCTCCTGGCGCGACTTCAACGCGCGATCATCGCCTTCAAGCCGTTCAAGATGATAATGACACACATAATTGCTGCGCCCCTTCAGCAGGGCAGCCGCCACCGGCAATGCCAGGGCCTCGCGCAGACGCGGCAAATCGCGTCGAAACAACTGGTCTTGAAGCGTACGTGTGCCGGTAGACACCAATACTTTGGCACCGCTTAAAAATGCAGGTACCAGATAAGCCCAGGTTTTACCGGTACCTGTTCCCGCTTCGGCGATCAGTACGGACCGATCATGGACCGCCTGTTCAATTGCCTGGGCCAGCGCCAGTTGAGCCTGGCGCGGACGATAACCAGGTACCGAGCGGGCAAGCGGCCCGTCATCGGCGAAAGTTGTAGCAAGGGCATCGTCCAACATCCGTTAATCCTGTTCTGTCATGTCAAGACATCATCATAACTGGCGAAGAAGACTCAACTGCGCTCAATGTGGCAAAATGCCCCGCTTGAAGTTAATAAAACCTTACCCGAAAAATGTCGACAATTGCTGAAAACAAAACATCTTCCAGTCAAGCGAATCTGAACGCCGGCCCTGATTTCATTATTGCGTTATTGGCCCAGGAGCTGAGTGTGCGTCCCGCGCAAGTGCGTACCGCCGTTGAACTCATGGACGGCGGCGCCACCGTTCCCTTTATTGCACGTTATCGAAAAGAAGCCACAGGCGGGCTGGACGATGGGCAATTGCGACAACTGGAAGTTCGCTTGCTGTACGTACGCGAACTCGAGGATCGCCGCCATACGGTTCTGGAATCGATTGAGCAACAAGGCAAACTAACAGACGCATTGAGGCAAGACCTGCTTGCCGCCACCACAAAACAGCGGCTGGAGGACTTGTATGCGCCCTATAAGCCCAAGCGCCGGACTCGTGCACAAATTGCCATTGAGGCCGGCCTGGAACCCCTGGCCGACACGATCCTGAACGACGTCAATAGCGACCCGAATGCGTTGGCCAGCACCTATTTAAATGCTGAAGCCAATATTAATGACGAAAAGTCCGCCCTGGATGGTGCGCGAGATATTCTGGCCGAGCGCTTTGCCGAGAATGCCGACCTGCTGGCGCATATGCGTTCCTACATAGAGTCGAACGGCATGCTCTATGCCAAGGTTGTTGAGGGCAAAGAGCAGGAAGGGTCTAATTTCCGCGATTGGTTCAACTTCCATGAAGCGCTTAACAGCCTGCCTTCACACCGCATTCTGGCTTTATTGCGTGGACGCCAGCAAGGCGTACTCGACCTGCGTATCGGCCTGGGACCCGAGCTGGACGAGCAGACACCTCACCCCTGCATTACGCGGATCGCCGAATTTCTGCGCCTGGGCGCCCGTTTCGACAGCCAGGCGCCCGCGCGGGCCAAATGGCTGGGAGAAGTATGCCGCTGGTCCTGGCGCGTTAAATTACTGACCACGTTTGAAACCGAATTCATCGGCGTTTTACGTGAACGCGCCGAACACGAGGCAATCCGGGTTTTCGCCAACAACCTGAAAGACCTGCTGCTGGCGGCACCTGCAGGCCCCAAAGCCGTCATCGGCCTGGACCCGGGCATCCGCACAGGCGTAAAAGTCGCAGTCATCGATGCAACAGGCAAACTACTGGATACCGCCACGATTTATCCCTTTGAGCCCAAGCGCGATCGCAAAGGTGCCTTGAGTACCCTGACATCGCTGGTACAGCGCCATCGCGTTGCGCTGATCGCCATCGGTAACGGAACCGCCTCGCGCGAAACAGAACAATTGGCCGCCGAACTGCACGACCTCCTGCCAGAACCGCATCCGACCCGTGTCATTGTCTCCGAGGCCGGTGCCTCGGTTTATTCCGCATCGGAACTGGCAGCGCTCGAGTTTCCTGATCTGGATGTCAGTTTGCGTGGCGCCGTGTCCATCGCACGACGCGTACAAGACCCCTTGGCCGAACTCGTGAAAATTGAACCCAAAGCCATTGGGGTGGGGCAATACCAGCACGACGTCAATCAACGTGAGCTGGCACGCTCGCTTGATGCTGTTGTTGAAGATTGCGTGAATGCAGTCGGGGTCGACGTCAACACCGCGTCGGCGGCTTTACTCAGCCGCGTATCGGGATTGAATGCCGGCCTGGCACGCCAGATTGTCGCCTGGCGCGACGAAAACGGCGCCTTCCCAGACCGTAAAACACTACTCAAGGTACCTCGTTTCGGCGACAAGACATTCGAACAAGCCGCCGGCTTCCTGCGCGTTCCCAACGGACAAAACCCGCTCGACAGTTCGGCAGTCCACCCCGAGGCATACCCGGTCGTCGAGCGAATACTGAAGAAAATCAATGCACAGGCCAAACAGGTCGTGGGCCAGTTGGGCGCCCTGAAAGGCTTATCGCCCAACGAGTTCACGGATGAACGCTTCGGGCTGCCTACCGTGAAAGATATTTTTCAGGAGCTGGAAAAACCCGGCCGCGATCCTCGGCCGGAATTCAAAACGGCGCAATTCAAGGAAGGAGTCAATGCTTTAAGCGATCTTGAACCCGGCATGGTTCTTGAAGGCGTCGTGACCAACGTGGCGAATTTTGGCGCTTTCGTCGATATTGGGGTTCACCAGGATGGCCTGGTCCATATTTCGGCCCTGTCTAACCGATACGTAAAAGATCCGCGTGATGTGGTTCGTGTCGGCCAGACCGTTCAGGTCAAGGTAATGGAGGTCGACCTGAATCGCAAGCGTGTTGGCTTGAGTATGCGTCTGGACGACACGCCCGGCGAAAATGCAACGCCGGCCGCCAGGCACGGGGGCAAGCCATCAAGCCCAAAACGCCCGGGCGCATCGAAAAACAGCAATCAGGCTCAGCCATCCAACAACGCCATGGCAGCCGCTTTTGCAAAGCTTAAGCAAAAATAAGCCATGTCGGGTTAATCGGCTTGCTGATTCAGCTGGTTGATCGCCTCGACTACGGCGTTCATTCGGTCGTCAGGCAAAAGACAAAACACCTGCCCCTCCCATGCCAGTTGCCACATCCCCTGCTGGCACTGGCCCAGGGCAGTTGGCCCCTGCTGCTTAAGTGCCCCCATGGCCAGACCAGCCTCTTTGGGGCTATCGAAGGCGTTCGACAAAAGCAGTTCGTCGCCTTGTGCAGACAACAGGCGGAAATGAAATTTTCCGTCTTCCCGAAAACTGACAAAGCGTGCAACCTTACTTTTGGCTTTGTCTTTCTTGCCGTTTACCACTGAGCTTAAAGCCGGCGCACGCAAACCCACCGCCTCGCGCAAACGCGTCATTAAGTCGCCGGACTGCTTGCGTGCCTTTAACGCGCCGGCCTGCAAAACCGCCTCAATTTGCGCAGGGTCGGCCATTAACTGATTATATTTTTCACGCATGGGTCCAATAATAGACTCCAGCAGTTCAAGCAATTGCGTTTTCGCTTCCCCCCAACCCAAGCCTTCTTCAAGAGAACGACGAAACGCGTTCGTTTGTTCCGCAGAGGCGAATGCACGATACAAGCCAAACACGTGCGAACTATCGGGATCCTTGGGCACACCCGGCTCGCGTGAATCGGTCACAATCTTCATGACCGCGCTGCGCAGCGCCTTGGCACCGCCCTCAAATAATGGAATGGTGTTGTCATAGCTCTTGGACATCTTGCGTCCATCCAGCCCTGGCAAAGTGGCTACATGCTCATCCACCAGCACTTCAGGCAACACAAAAAAAGCCTCGCCCTTGCCATATAAATGATTAAAACGTTGTGCAATGTCGCGCGCCATTTCAAGATGCTGGATTTGATCTCGACCAACCGGTACTTTATTGGCGTTGAAAATAAGGATATCGGCAGCCATCAGGACCGGATATGAAAACAGCCCCATGGTCACGCCGTCATCCGGTTCTTCACCTTTTTCATTATTCTGATCGACTGAAGCTTTATATGCATGCGCACGATTCATCAGGCCTTTAGGCGTCACACACGACAACATCCAGCACAGCTCGGTCGTTTCCGGAATATCCGACTGACGATAAAAAGTGACTTTTTGGGGATCCAGCCCCGCTGCAATCCAGGTTGCCGCAATTTCCAGTCGTGACCGTGCCACTCGTTCTGAATCTTCGCATTTAATCAGGGCGTGATAATCTGCCATGAAAAAAAAGGCGTCAACATCGTGTTGGCGACTTAATTCAATGGCTGGACGGATCGCGCCAGCGTAATTTCCCAAGTGAGGGGTGCCGGATGGGGTAATGCCGGTCAAAACACGAGTTGTCATGGTAAGAATAAAATTAGTTCAATAAAGATAAATGTGCCGACACGCTTTAAAGCGTTACGGCGGCGCGCCGCTCGGCATCAAGGTATTCGCGCGACTGCATCTCAAGCAAACGCGATATCGTGCGATGAAATTCATTGGCCATCGGCCCTTCGGTATAGAGCTCGTCGGGCTCACACTCGGCGGACATCAGCAATTTGACCTTGTGATCGTAAAACACATCAACCAGCCAGGTGAAGCGCCGGGCTTCCGAAGCCTGACGCGCGCCCATACGCGGCACATCGGACACAATAACGGTTTGAAAACGGCTGGCCAATTCCAGATAATCGTTCTGTGATCTCGGGCCGGCACACAAGGTCGCGAAATCGAACCAGACAACACTGCCTGCCAGGGCAACGGCAGTCAACTCGCGATGCTCGACCGTCAACACCGGCTTCTGAGGCGCGGTGTCTGCCAAACGGTTGAATGCCTCCTGCAGGGCCTCCCGCGTCTTCGCATTCAATGGCGTAAGATACATCTTGACCTGTTCGAGTGCGCGACGCCTGTAATCGATCCCGGTGTCCACGTTAACAACGTCGAGCCGCTCCTGAATCAATTTGATTGCCGGCAAGATACGGTCGCGATGCAAGCCGTCCGGATACAAGGTCGACGGCTCATAATTTGACGTCATCACAAACGAGGTGCCGTTTTCGAAAAGCTTGAGCAACAACCGATACAAAATCATGGCATCGGCAACATCGGACACATGAAACTCATCGAAGCAGATTAAACGATAACGTTTGGAAATACGCTGCGCCACTTCATCCAAAGGATCTTGCCGGCCTTTAACCTCATCGAGTTGCCGATGAACACCACGCATGAACTCATGAAAATGCAGGCGCCCCTTGCGTTTAAGTGGCACGGTGGCATAGAAGGCATCCATGAGAAAACTTTTCCCTCGGCCAACACCGCCCCACATGTAAACGCCGCGCGGGATATCGGGCCTGCGGAAAAGCTTTCGCAGCGGAGACGAGCGCGCCTGTTTATAGACCACCCAGTCATCATAAAACTGCTGGAGGCGATCAATTGCCGCATCTTGTGCCTGATCGGCGCTAAAGCCTCGCTCGTTTAAGGCCTGCTGGTAATATTCTCGTACATTCATAAGAAAAGTTTGAACGCAAAAAGGGGCGATGCCGCCCCTTTTTGCAGTGCCTCACGACAGGATCGGCAACATTAGAAGTTAAGCGCGCGCTTATCAACCGCCAATGCAGCTTCCTTCATCGATTCGGATAACGTCGGGTGAGCATGGCAAATGCGTGCAATATCCTCAGCCGCACCGCGGAACTCCATGATCGTCACGGCTTCCGAGATAAGCTCAGATGCCGAAGGACCGATAATATGAACACCGAGCACCTCATCGGACTTGGCATCGGCCAGGATTTTTACGAAACCTGTCGTATCGCCCAGTGCACGCGCACGCCCATTGGCCATAAACGGAAACGAACCCGTATTGTATTGGACACCCTCTTTCTTCAATTGCTGTTCGGTCTTGCCGACCCAGGCAATTTCGGGCGAGGTGTAAATAACATTGGGGATCGTGTCGAAATTCACATGACCATGCTGGCCTGCAATACGCTCGGCAACGGCCACGCCCTCTTCCTCTGCTTTGTGCGCAAGCATCGGGCCGCGCACCACATCACCGACCGCCCAAACATTGGGCAAGTTGGTGCGGCAATCCTCATCGACCACGACAAAACCGCGTTCATCGAGTTTCAAGCCGACCGTATCAACGCCCAGGCCTTCAGTGTGCGGCACCCGGCCAATTGACACAATCAGGCGTTCAACCGAAATAGACTGTTCCTCACCTTTCGAGTCGGTGTAAGGAACAGTAATTGATTTAGCCGTTGTTTTGACTTCACCGATTTTCACGCCGGTTTGAATATTCAAACCCTGTTTAGTGAACACTTTGAGCGCTTCTTTTGCCACCGCCTGGTCGGCCACCGGCAAGAAGTCGGGCATGGCTTCCAGCACAGTAACTTCGGCACCCAGACGACGCCAAACGCTTCCCAGCTCCAGGCCAATGACCCCGGCGCCGATGACGCCCAGTTTCTTCGGTACACCTTCGATCCGTAAAGCGCCATCATTCGAAAGCACTTTCTTTTCGTCAAAAGGCAGGCCGGGCAGTTCGCGCGGTGCCGAACCTGTTGCCACCACCACATTCTTGGCGACCAGGTCTTCTTCCTTGTCGCCCGACACTTTCAGCGACCAGCCACCGTCGACCTTGGCAACGAAAGAACCCGTGCCGTTGAAGTAAGTCACTTTGTTCTTTTTAAGCAAAAACAGAATGCCTTCGTTGTTTTGCTTGACCACAGAATCTTTGCGACCCAGCATCGTGCCGAGCTTCAGGCTGGCGCCCTTGACCTCGATACCGTGCTCGGAGAAATGATGATTAACCTGTTCAAAGTGCTCGGACGACTGCAGTAAAGCCTTCGAGGGAATACACCCAACGTTCGTGCAGGTACCGCCCGGAGCAGGTTTGCCTTCCGATGTTTTCCAGGCGTCGATACACGCAACCGACATGCCCAGTTGGGCGGCACGAATTGCCGCGATATACCCACCGGGGCCTGCCCCGATTACTACTACATCAAAATTCTTAGCCATTGTTTATCCCATTAGGTTTGGCTCAACAAAATTATCAAACGTCGAGCAAAAGACGCTGTGGATCTTCCAGCGCTTCCTTCATTGCCACCAATGCCAGTACCGCTTCACGGCCGTCGATAATACGGTGATCGTACGACAGCGCAAGATAGTTCATTGGGCGAATCACAATTTGTCCGTTCTCGACGACAGGACGATCCTTCGTCGCGTGGATACCCAAGATGGCCGACTGTGGCGGGTTAATAATCGGCGTAGACAACATTGAACCGAACACACCACCATTGGAAATGGAGAAAGTACCGCCGGTAAGCTCTTCCAGACCCAGCTTGCCATCACGGGCACGGGCACCGAAGTCGGCGATTTGTTTCTCGATCTCGGCAATGGAGAGTTGATCGGCATTACGCAGAATAGGGACAACCAGACCGCGCGGACTGCCTACTGCAATGCCAATGTCGAAATAGCCGTGATAGATAATGTCTTTGCCGTCTACCGATGCATTCACAACGGGGTACTTCTTCAAAGCCGCAACCGCTGCCTTCACAAAGAATGAAGTGAAGCCCAGTTTCACACCATGCTCTTTTTCGAATTGGTCTTTGTAACGCGAGCGCAGATCAAGCACGCCCTGCATGTTGACTTCGTTAAAGGTCGTGAGAATTGCATTCTCGGTTTGAGACTGCAGCAAACGCTCGGCCACACGGGCACGCAGACGGCTCATGGGCACGCGTTGTTCGGGACGCCCATCCAATGACAGACTGGCGGGCGCCGGCGCAGAGGCCTGTTTCTTGGCACCGGCTTCGGCCGACATGGCATCGGATTTGGTCACTCGACCACCACGCCCGGACCCATCCACATCGGAAGGGTCAATCCCTTTCTCGGCCAGAATCTTTCCGGCAGCCGGCGAGGCAGTTGATGAAGCCGACGACTTGGCGCTGCTGGCGGGCGAAGATTTAGCGCTGCTGGACGCCGGGGAACTCTCTTTGGCCGGCGCTTCTTCTTTCTTGGCCGGCTCAGCTTCTTTCGCAGGTTCTTCTTTGGGCGCGCTGGCTTTGCCTTCGCTATCGATGCGAGCCAGTACCTCGCCCGAACCCACGGTGCTGCCATCACCTTTAACAATTTCAGACAAAACGCCGGCAGCGGGTGCCGGTACTTCCAGCACAACCTTGTCGGTCTCGACTTCAATCAGGATTTCGTCGGCTTCCACGGCTTCGCCGGGCTTTTTCTTCCACTCGAGCAACGTTGCCTCTGAAACAGATTCCGACAATTGGGGAACGAGAACTTCTGTAATAGCCATAATATTTTGATTCCGTAATGTTAGATATTCGTTTATCGGGTCTGGGCAACGCCTTTGAACTTATCGGCAAACGCCTGTTCAATCAGCGCCTTCTGTTGCTCAACGTGTTTAGCCAAATAGCCCACTGCCGGAGAAGCCGAAGCAGAGCGCCCTGCATAGCCCAGGCGCTGACCATCGGTCATATTCTCGTACAGGTGATGCTGGATATAGAACCAGGGCCCTTGATTCTGCGGCTCGTCTTGCACCCAGATCATTTCCTTGGCATTGGGATATTTTTGCAATTCAGCCTGGAACGCCTTATGGGCAAAGGGATACAACTGCTCGATGCGCAGAATCGCGACGTCGTTGCGCTCACGCTCTTTGCGGGCGTTCATCAGGTCGTAATAAACCTTACCGGAACAAATCAGTACGCGTTTAACCTGCTCTGGATTGATCTCGTCGTGCGTCTCGCCAATAACCGGCATGAAATGCTTTTCAGCCAAATCAGTTAATGGTGAAGTGGCGTCTTTATTACGCAGCAGTGACTTGGGTGTGAACAAAATCAAAGGTTTGCGAAACGGCCGGATCATCTGGCGACGCAACACATGGAAAATCTGCGCCGCATTGGTCGGTTGAATGACCTGCATGTTGTTGTCTGCACACAACTGCAGGAAACGCTCGATGCGTGCGGATGAATGTTCAGGACCCTGGCCTTCGTAACCATGTGGCAACATTAGCGTTAAACCGCACTGGCGGCCCCACTTGGCTTCACCCGACGAAATAAACTGATCAATCACTACCTGGGCGCCGTTCAGGAAGTCACCAAACTGCGCTTCCCATATCGTTAGCGTGTTGGGCTCCGCCGAAGCATAACCATACTCAAACGCCAGCACGGCCTCTTCCGACAAGACCGAGTCGATGACGGAAAACAGTGCCTGGTTTTCAGAGACATTTTGCAGCGGAATATAGGCTCCGTCGTTCCAACGCTCACGCTTCTGGTCATGCAATACGGCATGACGATGAGTAAACGTACCGCGACCTGAGTCCTGCCCGGTGATGCGAATGGGATAACCCGAAGCCACAAGCGTCGCAAATGCCAGGTGTTCGCCCATGCCCCAATCCAGAGGCTGCTCGCCCCGAGCCATTTTCTGGCGTTCGCCCAGCAGGCGTTTGACCAAAGGATGCACCGTGAGGTTATCAGGCACCGTTGTGAGGCGTTCGCCAATGCGCGTCAGCTCAGCCAGGGGAATCGCAGTGTCCGCCTGATCAGTCCATTTCGCATTCAGGAATGGTGACCAATCGGTGGCGTGCTTGTTCTTGTAGTCGGTTAGAACCGGCTCAACCGTTTTCTGCCCGTCTTCCATGAGTTGACGATAATCTTTGACCATATCGTCAGGCTCGTTGTCGGACAAGACACCCTGCGTAATCAGTTTGTCGGCGTAAAACTTGCGCGTGCCGGGGTGCTGGCCAATGCTCTTGTACATCAGCGGCTGCGTAAGAGACGGTGTATCTTGCTCGTTGTGCCCCAGTTTGCGGAAACAGACAATATCAACAACGACGTCGTGCTTGAATTTGCGACGATAATCAAGCGCCAGCTCGGTAACATACACCACGGCTTCCGGGTCGTCGCCATTGACGTGAAACACCGGAGCCTCAATCATTTTCACAACGTCGGTACAGTAAAGCGTAGAACGCGAGTCACGAGGATCGGACGTGGTAAAACCAATTTGGTTGTTAATGACAATGTGGAATGTCCCGCCTGTACCGTAACCCCGCGTTTGCGCAAGGTTCAGTGTTTCCATTACAACACCCTGCCCGGCAAAAGCCGCATCGCCATGAACCAGCACGGGCATGACCTGATCGCCCTCTTCATCGTTACGACGATCCTGACGGGCACGCACGCTACCCTCAACCACCGGATTCACAATCTCCAGGTGGGACGGGTTGAATGCCAGCGACAGGTGAAGGGGGCCACCGCGTGTAGAGAGATCGCTTGAAAAGCCATTGTGATATTTGACGTCGCCGTCGCTAAGCACCTGGCTGTATTTGCCTTCAAACTCGGCAAACAGATCGCCAGGCATTTTGCCCATGATGTTCACGAGCAGGTTCAGACGGCCACGATGGGCCATGCCCACGACAAGCTCCTGAACACCGTTGTCGCCGGAGTGGTTCACCACTTCATCCATGGCGGCAATAAAACTTTCCCCCCCTTCAAGAGAGAAACGCTTCTGACCCACATACTTTGTGTGCAGGTAGCGCTCAAGGCCTTCCGCCTCGGTCAGTTGCTTGAGAATGTGGCGCTTGCGTTCGGCGTCGTAGGTAGGCACCCCCAACGTCGACTCAAGGCGTTCCTGAATCCAGCGCTTGGCAGCCGGATCGGAAATATGCATGAATTCAGTACCAATTGAACGACAGTAAGTGTCGCGCAACGCCTTGAGCATGTCGCGCAAGGTCATGGTTTCGGATTTGGTGAAATACGTGTTGGTTGCCGAATAAACCTGGTCAAGGTCTGACTCGGTAAGACCATAGAAAGCGGGATCAAGCTCGGGAATATTCGGGCGATCCTGGCGCTTCAAGGGGTCGAGGTCGGCGATACGCGCACCTAGCGAACGATATGCCGCAATCAGCGACTGAACATAAACCTGCTTTCCGGCAACAGCCAGATCGGGTTGAGCCGACTGACGCACAAAGGCATTGTTTTTGGCGCGTTCGGCAAACGACTGCAAAATGGGCGCGTGCGCTTGGTCGCGTACACCCTCTTTGCCATCTGGGGCGGGAAGATGCTGAAGCTGGTCGAAATAATTTCGCCACTCTTCTTCTACCGAACCGGGATTATCGAGATAGGCTTCGTAGAGTTCCTCTACGTAAGGAGCATTACTGCCGAACAGGTAAGAATTACTTAATGATTCAAGTTGTGATGACATATATTCGCTTCACCGATCGAGTGCTTCACTCGTTATGATGCAGGACAACCTTCCGCGACACGGCCAGACCGAATAGCGGATAGCGGGGGGCAGAAGGCAACGTACGACGCCTCAAGTGCCGTATTGAACTTAGTATAACCAGAAACAAAATGGAATGTAACAGCCAGCCCGGAAAGTCCGCTAATTTAAAAGCCCAACGTTGAAATTAACTGACACCTGCCCACGTTCGGGGTATTTCAAGATGCATGCATTTTCCAGATAGTGTATTTTTTAAGTTTATTTTAATTTTTAAGATTGTTTTCAGGAGCATCACTTTATGGACGCCAAGGCGGACCTCTCTAAACTGGCCCTCGACTACCACGCCAACCCGCAACCCGGAAAGATTTCCGTTACACCCACCAAAACATTAGCCAACCAGGACGACTTGTCTCTGGCCTACTCGCCCGGTGTTGCCGTGGCCAGCATGGCTATTCACGAAGGCGGAGAGGAAGCGGCTGCCAAATACACATCGCGCTCCAACCTGGTGGGTGTCATTACCAACGGGACGGCCGTGCTGGGGTTGGGCAACATTGGCCCACTGGCCGCAAAACCGGTCATGGAAGGCAAAGGCTGCCTGTTCAAGAAATTTGCGGGTATCGACGTTTTCGATATCGAACTGGCTGAAAACGATCCCGACAAACTGGTCGACATCATCGCCGCCATGGAACCCACCCTGGGTGGCGTCAACCTGGAAGACATCAAGGCGCCCGAATGCTTCTATATTGAAAAGAAGCTGCGCGAGCGCATGAAAATCCCCGTCTTCCACGACGACCAGCACGGCACCGCCATTATTTCGGCCTCGGCCATTCTCAATGGCCTTAAAGTCGTGAACAAAAAAATGGACGACGTCAAGCTGATTTGTTCAGGCGCGGGGGCCGCGGCCATTGCCTGCTTGAACTTACTGGTGCACTTGGGGTTGAAGAAAGAAAATACATACGTCGTTGACTCGCGCGGGGTCATCTGGGAAGGCCGTGACGAAAACATGGAACCCACGAAAGCAGCTTATGCGCAGAAAACCGACGCCCGCACATTGGCCGATGTTTGCGTAGATGCCGACGTGTTTCTGGGCTGCTCGGCACCCGGTGTACTGAAAGCGGATATGGTCAAAAGCATGGCCGAGCGTCCGCTGATTCTGGCACTGGCCAACCCGGAACCTGAAATCCGACCTGAGCTTGCAAAGGAAGTACGCCCCGACTGCGTCATTGCAACCGGCCGTTCCGACTACCCGAACCAGGTCAACAATGTACTTTGCTTTCCGTTCATTTTCCGCGGCGCCATGGACGTGGGTGCCACCGTCATCAATGAAGAGATGAAACTGGCATGCGTTAAAGCCATTGCCGAATTGGCTGAAGCCGAACAGAATGATGAAGTGGCAATGGCTTATGCTGGCCAGGATCTGAGCTTCGGGCCCGACTACATTATTCCCAAACCGTTCGACCCGCGCCTTATCATCAAAATAGCCCCTGCAGTGGCCGAAGCGGCGAGCGCCTCGGGCGTGGCCCGTCGCCCCATCGAAGACATGGAAGCGTATCGCCAGAAGCTCATGAGCCTGGTGTATCACACCGGCCAATTGATGCGTCCGTTATTCATGCAGGCCAAGCTGGCACCAAAACGGGTAATCTACGCCGATGGTGAAGACGAGCGCGTGTTACGGGCAGTACAAACCGTCGTCGACGAAACCATCGCCAACCCCATACTCATTGGCCGCCCTGCCGTCATTGAAATGCGTGTACGCAAATTCGGCTTGCGCCTGATTGCGGGTAAAAATATAGAAATTGTGAACCCGGAAGACGATGAGCGTTTCAATGAAACCTGGACGGGCTATTACAAACTTCAAGGACGCAATGGCGTAACACCCGAAATCGCCAAGGCCATGGTGCGCAAACACAATTCGCTGATCGGCGCGATGCTGCTCCAGCGTGGCGACGCCGACGCCCTGATTTGCGGGGTATCCAGCCGGTTCGATAACCAGTTGCGTTACATAGATGAAGTAATCGGACTCAAGCATGGCGTTCAAACCTATGCCGCCATGAATGTGCTTATGTTGCCGGATCAAACCCTGTTTGTCTGCGACACGCATGTCAACGAAAATCCTTCAGCCGAAGATATTGCCGACATGACGATCCAGGCCGCTGCGGAAATACTGCGCTTTGGTGTCGTGCCGAAAATCGCGTTGCTGTCACACTCCAACTTCGGCAGCCGCCCCACGGAATCCTCACGCAAGATGTCCAAGGCACGCCAGCTTATTAACGAACGCGCGCCATATTTGGAAATCGACGGCGAAATGCATGCCGATGCGGCCCTTTCGGAAAAAATCCGCAACAAGGCTTATCCCGACTCCACATTGAAAGGGCCTGCCAACTTGTTGATCACCCCTAATCTCGATGCCGGCAACATTACCTACAACATGTTGAAAATGACCGGCAGCAACGGTGTTTCGATGGGGCCGGTTTTATTGGGAGCGGCACGTCCGGTTCATATCCTGACCACCAGCGCCACAGTTCGACGGATTGTGAACATGACTGCTCTTGCGGTTGTGGATGCCCAGCAAGAAGCACAGGACAAGCACGCCAGCGGCACATGATCATACTTTTTTCTTGATGCAGGCAGCATGCATTAATGCGCAGGGGCCCGATCCGGCACCCTCCGCATTTTATTTACACTACGAAAAAAGCAAAAGGCAATTGGGAACACCCCAATAAAAAAGGCTGTCGGCAGAACATACCGACAGCCTTTGTTCTTACTTCGTACTGCGCTTGCCGCATTGAAACGCCCTGGCGCAGACAACGAAAGTAAGAGGCGTGCTTATTTGATATCGCGAACCGAAGCACCGGTGTACAACTGGCGCGGACGGCCGATCTTGTATTCAGGATCGGACAGCATTTCGTCCCACTGAGCAATCCAGCCAACCGTGCGAGCCAAGGCAAAAATGGCAGTGAACAACGGTGTGGGGATGCCAATGGCGCGCTGAACAATACCCGAATAGAAATCAACGTTCGGATACAGCTTGCGATCAACAAAGTATGGGTCTTCCAGCGCGATACGCTCAAGCTCCATGGCCAGTTTGAACAAGGGGTCATTTTCCAGACCCAATGCAGTCAGCACTTCCTTGCAGGTTGCCTGCATCAGCTTGGCGCGTGGGTCATAGTTCTTGTAAACGCGATGACCAAAGCCCATCAGGCGTACGCCTGATGATTTGTCTTTGACCTTCTCCATGAACTCGCCGACTTTGTCGATACCGCCTTCTGCCTGAAGCTGCTCGAGCATTTGCAGGCAGGCTTCATTGGCACCACCGTGGGCAGGGCCCCACAAGCAGGCCACGCCGGCTGCAATCGCTGCAAACGGATTGGTTCCCGACGACCCACACAAACGAACGGTTGAGGTGGAAGCATTTTGCTCGTGATCGGCATGCAGGATGAAGATGCGATCGAGCGCACGCTCGACAACCTCATTGACCTGATAATCTTCGCACGGCGTGGCAAACATCATACGCAGGAAGTTGCCTGTATAAGACAGGTCGTTGCGCGGATAGATGTACGGCTGGCCTTGATTGTATTTATAAGCCATTGCCACCAGTGTCGGCATTTTCGCAATAAGGCGAATGGCCGAGATCTCGCGATGACGCGGATTGGTAATGTCGGTTGAGTCGTGATAGAAGGCCGACAGCGCGCCAACCATCCCCGTTAACACCGCCATGGGATGCGCGTCGCGACGAAAGCCGCGCATGAACAAATGTAATTGCTCATGCACCATGGTGTGGTGGGTAACGACACTATCGAACTCTTGCTTTTGTCCGGCATCGGGCAATTCGCCATTCAGAATCAGATAGCTTACGTCCATGAAGTCGCAATTTTCCGCCAACTGCTCAATAGGATAGCCGCGATACAGCAACTGACCTTTGTCACCATCGATATAGGTGATCGCCGACTCGCATGAAGCCGTGGCCAGGAAACCTGGATCATAGGTAAACATGCCGGTTTGACCGTACAACTTGCGAATGTCGATAACGTCGGGGCCGATTGTCCCCTTATAAACCGGAAATTCAACCGATGCGCTATCGTCTGAAAACGATAAAGTGGCTTTTTTATCTGACAATTGCATTACTTTTCCTCAAAAAATTTACAGCTTCCGCATTTGCGTTACCAGGCGCTGGATATCGGGTGTGCTATACACCCCTTCCAGCTCCTTGCGGCCCAGCAATACGTCAAGCAAATCGTTATCGCCCATATCGAACAAACAGGTCAACGCGGCGACATCGGCAGTGGTCAGTTGAGTCTCGTACTGATCAAGAAATTTTGTAATGATCAGGTCGTTCTCCAACAAACCGCGTCGCGCCCGCCAACGAAGTCGGGCGCGCTCAAGTTCAGTCAGTTCTTTGCTCATAAGCTCACAGCACGTTAAATGCTGCGACGAACCAGCAACTCTTTGATCTTCCCGATTGCCTTGGACGGATTCAACCCTTTCGGACAGACTTCCGTACAGTTCATGATGGTGTGGCAACGGAACAAACGGTAAGGATCTTCAAGATTATCCAGACGTTCGGCCGTTGCCTCATCACGTGAATCAGCAATAAACCGGTAAGCTTGCAGCAAACCGGCCGGACCAACGAACTTGTCGGGATTCCACCAGAATGATGGACACGACGTCGAGCAACAGGCACACAGAATGCATTCATACAGGCCGTCGATCTCTTCGCGGGCAGCAGGCGTTTGCAAACGCTCACGCTCGGGCGGAGGCTGATCGTTGATCAGGAACGGCTTAACGGAATGATACTGGTTAAAGAAGTGCGTCATGTCGACGATCAGGTCGCGCACAACGGGCAGGCCAGGCAACGGCCGCAACACAATTGGTTGCTTCAGCTCGCGCAAGTTTGTAGTGCAGGCCAGGCCATTACGTCCATTGATATTCATGGCATCAGAGCCACATACCCCTTCGCGACATGAACGACGAATAGCCAGGCTGTCGTCTACATCATTCTTGATCCGTATCAGCGCATCAAGCAGCATTTTGTCGGTGGGTTGCAGCTCAACCTCGAGTTTCTGCATGTACGGACGCTCGTCCTTGTCGGGATCGTAGCGATAAATTTCAAATTTGACGATACGTTTTTCGCTCATTTCAATTCCTACTTAGAAGGTCCGTGCCTTGGGTGGGACGCTTTCAACCGTTAACGGCTGCATTTGAACCGGCTTGTAATCCAGCTTGCCGCCGTTGGAATACCACATGGTGTGACGCAACCAGTTTTCATCATCACGATCCGGATGATCGCTCAAGGCGTGGGCACCACGGCTTTCCGTACGATTTGCCGCCGACTTGATCGTGGCCCGGGCCACTTCAATCATGTTGGTCACTTCCAGTGCTTCGATACGCGCTGTGTTGAACACTTTGGACTTGTCTGAAAAATACAGGTTGTCAACGCGCGGCACCAATGCCTCAATTGCGTCAACACCCTTATTCAGCAGCTCCAGCGTGCGGAATACGCCGCAATGGAACTGCATGGCATTGCGCATATCGTTGCCGACATCCTGCGATTTCTCGCCGGAGGTGCGGCTTTCCAGCTTGTTCACGCGGTCAAGGGAGTAATCGATACTGGACTCGGGAATGGTCTCGTGTGCATGTTGGCGTTCAGGGTGAGCATCCACAATATGATTGCCCGCTGCACGGCCAAAGACAATAAGATCCAGCAAGGAGTTCGTACCCAGACGATTGGCGCCGTGAACCGAAACGGCGGCACACTCACCAATGGCATACAAACCGTTAACCACCTTCGACTCGCCATTGTGCGTTTCAAGCACCTGGCCATGGTAGTTCGCCGGAATGCCGCCCATTTGATAGTGAATGGTCGGCACGACCGGGATCGGCTCTTTAATGGGGTCGACGTTGCCGAACTTGATCGCGATTTCGCGAATGGATGGCAAGCGCTTGTTGATCACATCGGCGCCAAGATGATCAAGCTTCAACAAAACGTAATCACCATTGGGGCCGCAACCACGACCTTCCTTGATTTCCTGGTCCATGGAACGCGACACGAAGTCGCGCGGTGCCAAATCCTTCAGCGTTGGCGCATAACGCTCCATAAAGCGTTCGCCGTCTTTATTCAGCAGAATGCCGCCTTCACCGCGCACCCCTTCCGTAATCAGCACGCCGGCGCCGGCCACACCCGTTGGGTGAAACTGCCAGAATTCCATGTCTTGCAACGGAATACCGGCACGCGCGGCCATGCCCAGGCCATCGCCGGTATTGATGAAGGCGTTGGTGGAAGCCGCCCAGATACGCCCGGCACCGCCGGTTGCCAATACCGTTGTCTTGGCCTCGAGAACGTAGATATCGCCGGTTTCCATTTCCAGCGCGGTCACGCCCAGGACATCGCCAGCGTCGTTGCGCAGCAAATCGAGGGCCATCCACTCGACAAAAAACTGCGTGCGTGCAGCCACATTACGCTGGTACAGGGTATGCAGCATGGCATGGCCGGTTCGGTCGGCCGCAGCACAGGCTCGCTGCACAGGCTTTTCGCCGAAATTGGCCGTATGACCACCAAAAGGACGCTGATAAATGGTGCCATCGGCGTTGCGGTCGAAAGGCATGCCGAAGTGTTCCAGCTCATACACCGCATTGGGCGCTTCCCGGCACATGAATTCAATTGCGTCCTGATCGCCCAGCCAGTCGGACCCTTTCACGGTGTCGTACATATGCCAGTACCAGTGGTCTTCACTCATGTTACCCAGTGAGGCACTGACACCGCCCTGAGCGGCTACCGTGTGAGAGCGGGTGGGAAATACCTTGGACAACACCGCAACCGACAAACCCGCTTGCGCCAGTTGCAAGGAGCAACGCATGCCGGAACCGCCGGCGCCTACAACCACCACATCAAACTGGCGGCGAGGTAAGGATTTTTTGACTTCAGCCACGGTTTATAGACTCCAAAGAACTTTAGCGAAATAGACAACAGAACCAATCAGCCACAACACCGTCAGCACCTGAAGGAAAAGGCGCAGACCTGCCGAAGTGACATAGTCCATCCAGATATCGCGTACACCAATCCAGGCGTGCCAGGCCAGCGACACGAACGCCAGCGTTGCCAGCAACTGCCCTACCGGAATCACTCCCAACTGGAACGTGAACAAATTCTGCCAGCTTTCAAAGCTCATGCCCGAGGTGAAAAGCACCCCGAAGAACAGAACCAGCGTGTAAACGGCCATGATAATGGCGGTGCAACGCTGAACGATGAAATCAAATGTGCCGTAATGGGCACCTACAACCAGACGTTTTGTGCCAATGCGTTCTTCAGCAGCCATTACCAGACTCCAAACAGTTTAAGACCAAAAACCAATGTAAGCGCAAGGCTGACCCCGAACACGACACCGGCGCTCTTTTGGGCAGATACTTTATCCATGCCGATATGCAAATCGAGAATCAGGTAGCGAATACCCGCACAGAAATGGTGCAGATAGCCCCAGATAAGGACCAGCAACACCAGCTTGAACAAGGGATTGGCAACCCAGCCCTGAATCGAGGCAAATGACTCGGGTGACGTCACGCTAAGTGCGAACAGCGGCACGATAACCAACGGCAAACAGAGGAAGAGTAATGCGCCGCTCACGCGGTGCAAAATAGAAGATTTGCCCGCCAGAGGCAGGTGGTAGCTGAGAATCTGCGGCACGCTGAGATTGCGATACTGCGGACGCGGCTTGGAAGCTGAATCGGACATGATGGCCTCGAGGTTAAACAAACAATTTATTGCAAAATGCTATTGGTATTTTCGCTTATTTCAGGGAAAGGGATCAAATACAGTAACAACATCAACTCAGCGTATTACGGTAATGAAACCGATCGGTCAGGTATAAGCCCCTTCTTAACTCCATGGGACGGTCACCATAAGTGAATGAAACACGCTCGACCTGCAGCACCGGGCTGCCTGGCGCCATGTTCAGGAATCCGGCCTGATCATCAGACACGGCAACCGCCTTGATTTTCTCTTCGGCCCGCACCATGCTTACCCCGTACTCTGACTCAAAAAGGGCGTACAAAGGGCCACGATAACGGGTCAACGACTCTGCCGTTAACCCCTTGAATACAGTAGCAGGCAACCAGATATCATCGAGAATCGTGGGTGTCTGCTCGAACGACAGAACGCGACGCACACTCACTACGCTGTCGGATGGACGCAAATCGAGCAATCGCGCGATGTCTGTTGGCGCCTTGATTCGCTTGCAATCGATAATCCGGCTGCTCGACGGCTTGACTTTGCTGTCGTCGGGCGTAAGGCGCAAAAACCGGAACCGCACCTTTGCCTCGTTATGCGTTGCAACAAAAGTACCTTTGCCCTGGCGGCGAATCAATAAATGATCGGCAGCCAGTTCGTCGATTGCCTTGCGCACAGTACCCTGGCTGACGTTAAATCGCGCAGCCAGCTCGAACTCGCTGGGAATTGCCTCGCCCGGCTTCCATTCGCCCTGATCGAGGCTTTGCAGCAACAGCGCCTTGATTTGCTGATACAACGGGCTATAAGCCGCGCTACTTGCTGCGCGACCCGCCATAACCGCATCGTCGATGGAAGAAAAATCAGCCATACTTGTATCAGAATTTTGAGCTTGGTACCAGAATCTAAAACGCCCGCCATTCTCGCATGCTTCGCGTTTTCTGTCTAATACTCTTTTGTCTTATATAAGATATAAGATATTTGACGACTGCGATAATTTCCACTAATCTGCAAACGATTTTAAACTGCAGGGTTGAGTTACCCCATTTAATTCTGTTTTCTTTCTTTCGGAGATTTGCTCATGTCAAAACCCGCCATGCGCGTTGCCGTAACCGGCGCTGCCGGCCAAATTGGTTACGCTCTTTTGTTCCGCATTGCTTCCGGCGAAATGCTGGGTAAAGACCAACCGGTCGTTCTGCAACTGCTGGAAATCCCAGACGAAAAAGCACAAAAGGCACTGAAAGGCGTCATGATGGAGTTGGACGACTGCGCATTTCCATTGCTCGAAGGAATGACAGCTCACAGCGATCCGCGCGAAGCATTCAAGGACGCCGACGTTGCCCTGCTGGTTGGCTCGCGTCCTCGCGGCCCCGGCATGGAACGCAAAGACCTGCTGCAAATGAATGCCAAGATTTTCACCGAGCAAGGCAAAGCCCTGAACGACGTTGCATCGCGCGATGTGAAAGTGCTGGTGGTAGGCAATCCTGCGAACACCAACGCATACATCGCAATGAAATCGGCGCCTGACCTGCCCGCCGAAAATTTCACTGCCATGCTGCGCCTGGATCACAACCGTGCCTTGTCGCAACTGGCTGAAAAATCCGGCAAGAAAGTGGCCGATATTGAAAAACTGATCGTTTGGGGCAATCACTCCCCCACCATGTATCCCGATATCCGTTTTGCCAATGCCAACGGCGACAAACTGGCCGAAGTCATCAACGACGATGCCTGGAACCGCGACACCTTCATTCCAACAGTCGGCAAGCGCGGCGCCGCCATCATCGAAGCACGCGGTTTGTCTTCAGCCGCGTCTGCTGCCAATGCCGCTATCGACCACGTGCGCGATTGGGTGCTGGGTTCAAACGGCAAATGGGTCACCATGGGCATCCCCTCAGACGGCTCCTACGGCATCCCTGAAGGCATCATGTATGGCTTTCCTGTCACAACCGAAAACGGCAAGTACAAAATCGTTGAAGGCCTGGAAATCGACGAGTTTTCGCGTGAACGCATGGACAAGACACTCAACGAATTGCTCGAAGAGCGTGATGGTGTCAAGGATCTGTTGAGCTAATCGCAGGCCTTTTGCGCCAGGTATTACTACCTTCCTCCAAAGGCCTCTTCATGAGGCCTGTTTTTCAGGTGATCAACGATATGGATAAGATTCACTCAGCCGGTGCCCGCTTTCGCGCAGCACTCAGCCAGGAATCACCGCTACAGGTCATTGGCGCCATCAACGCCAATCATGCCCTGCTTGCACAACAGGCCGGGTTTCGCGCCATCTATCTTTCAGGCGGCGGTGTTGCGGCCGGTTCGCTGGGCATGCCAGACCTGGGGATCAACACACTGGACGACGTTTTAACGGATGTTCGCCGCATTACCGATGTGTGCGATGTACCGTTAATGGTGGATATCGATACCGGCTTTGGCCCGTCGGCCTTCAATATCGCCCGCACCGTCAAAAGCCTGATCAAGTTCGGTGCGGCGGCATGCCATCTGGAAGACCAGGTTGGCGCTAAACGTTGCGGCCATCGGCCCGGCAAAGAAATCGTCAGTACCCAGGAGATGGTTGACCGCATCAAAGCGGCTGCCGACGCCCGCACCGACCCCGACTTTTTCATTATTGCGCGAACCGACGCCATTGCCGTGCATGGCATACCTGCGGCGCTTGAGCGAGCACAGGCGTGCGCGCAGGCCGGCGCCGATGCCATTTTTGTGGAAGCCGCCTGCGATCTTGACACTTATCGTCAATTCACCCAGGCTTTGCCTGTACCGGTCCTGGCCAATATCACTGAATTCGGCCAAACGCCACTTTTTTCCATTGAAGAACTGGGGCAGGCCGGCGTTGGTATTGTGTTGTATCCGTTATCGGCATTTCGCGCCATGAACAAGGCAGCACAAACCGTTTATACCGCCATTCGCCGCGACGGCCATCAACGCAACGTCGTGGAGATGATGCAAACCCGCGAACAGCTTTATCAATCGATCGGCTACCACGAATACGAGTCGCGGCTCGATCAGCTCTTTCAGCGCCAAAACGAAACAAAGAATACGTAAGCCACACACATAGATATTGCGACGCCATTCCGGCAACCGCTTGTCAGCACGTTCAGGAGACAAAACATGGCTACATCACGCTCACGCAAAAGCAAAACGACCACCACTCCACAAAAAGAGACGACCGCGGCAACACCCGATCAAAGCGCAAACGCCCCTGCGTCCGCCGGGCCCAAACCCAAGAAATCCGTTGCCCTATCAGGTGTCGTTGCGGGCAATACCGCTCTATGCACGGTTGGCCGCAGCGGCAACGACCTGCACTACCGCGGCTATGACATCCTGGATATTGCCCAAGCCTGCGAATTCGAGGAAGTCGCCCATTTGCTGATCCACGGCAGCTTGCCCACCAAAATTGAATTGCAAGCCTATAAGGCAAAGTTGCAACGCCTGCGCGGATTGCCGCTGCACGTTCAACAAGTCCTGGAAGCCTTGCCTGCCGCCAGCCATCCCATGGACGTGATGCGCACCGCCGTGTCGGCCCTGGGCTGCGTTTTGCCTGAAAAGGACAACCACAACCAGGCTGACGCCCGCGATATTGCCGATCGCCTGCTGGCCAGCCTGGGTTCGGCACTGCTCTATTGGTATCAATACAGCCATCGCGGTGAAATGATCGATGTCGTTACCGACGACGACAGCATCGGCGGCCACTTCCTGCACCTGCTGCATGGTGAAAAGCCCAGCAAGGAATGGGTCCGTGCCATGCACACCTCGCTTATCCTGTATGCCGAACATGAGTTCAACGCCTCCACGTTCACGTGCCGCGTCATTGCAGGCACCGGATCCGACATGTATTCCGCCATTGCCGGCGGCATTGGCGCCCTGCGCGGACCCAAGCACGGCGGTGCCAACGAAGTGGCATTCGACATACAGAAACGCTATGACACACCCGAACAGGCCGAGGCAGATATTCGTGAGCGGGTCGCCAACAAGGAAGTCATTATTGGTTTCGGTCACCCCGTGTATACGGTATCGGATCCGCGCAACGAGGTCATCAAGCAAGTGGCCAAACGACTTTCCGAAAAAGCCGGCGACACCAGGATGTTCGACATTGCCGAGCGCCTTGAAACAGTGATGTGGGATGCCAAGAAAATGTTCCCGAACCTGGATTGGTTCTCGGCCGTGTCGTACCACACACTGGGTGTCCCGACCGCCATGTTCACCCCCTTGTTCGTGCTGGCCCGTACCGCCGGCTGGGCCGCCCACATTATCGAGCAGCGCGTCGACAATAAAATCATTCGCCCCACCGCCAACTACGTGGGGCCGGAAAATCAAAAATTCGTCCCGATCTCTCGCCGTAAACGTTAATACTCATCAGGAAGTTTTATGTCCGCCGACACCACCCATATCTCCAATGTACGCCCCCAGCCCGACCAGGTTTTAAGCGACATTGCCGACTATGTTCTGAATTACACCATTCACAGTGACCTGGCCTACGAAACCGCACGCAACTGTCTGATCGACACACTAGGTTGCGGTCTGGAAGCATTGGAATATCCGGCCTGCACCAAGCTGCTTGGCCCCATCGTGCCCGGCACGACGGTTCCACACGGCGCCAAAGTACCCGGCACCCCGTTTCAGCTTGATCCGGTTCAGGCAGCCTTCAATATCGGCACCATGATTCGCTGGCTCGACTTCAACGACACCTGGCTGGCTGCCGAATGGGGCCATCCTTCCGACAACCTCGGTGGCATCCTGGCTACAGCCGACTGGCTTTCGCGCACTGCCGTCGCGGCAGGCAAGGCACCGCTGACCATGCACGATGTCCTGACCGCCATGATCAAGGCGCATGAAATCCAGGGTTGTATTGCGCTGGAGAATGCGTTCAACAAGGTGGGGCTCGACCATGTCGTACTGGTGAAAGTGGCATCTACTGCCGTGGTGGCACAAATGCTCGGTTTGAACCGGGACGAAATCATTAATGCGCTGTCGCTGGCCTGGATCGACGGACAAAGCCTGCGTACCTATCGTCATGCGCCCAATACCGGTAGCCGCAAAAGCTGGGCGGCCGGCGACGCAACCAGCCGGGCTGTCCGCCTGGCACTGATCGCCAAAACAGGGGAAATGGGTTATCCGTCGGTGCTTTCCGCCAAAACCTGGGGCTTTTACGACGTCCTTTTCAAAGGGCAGCCATTCAAGTTCCAGCGCGCCTACGGAAGCTATGTCATGGAGAACGTCCTGTTCAAGATCTCGTTCCCGGCCGAGTTCCATTCGCAAACGGCAGTGGAATGCGCCGTGCAAATCCACGACCTGCTCAAGCAACAGGGCAAGTCGGTGCAAGACATCAAGCGCATTACCATTCGTACACATGAAGCCTGCATCCGGATCATCGACAAGAAAGGGCCGTTGAACAACCCTGCCGACCGTGACCACTGCATTCAATATATGGTGGCCGTGCCGCTCTTGTTCGGACGCCTGACGGCGGCCGACTACGAAGACAGTGTGGCCAACGATCCCCGCATCGACGCATTGCGCGACAAAATCGTCTGCGTGGAAGACCCTCAATTTACCAAGGACTACCATGACCCGGAAAAGCGGGCGATTGCCAACGCGCTGACAGTGGAATTCAACGACGCCAGTTCGCTGGACGAAGTGGTGTGTGAGTACCCTATTGGCCACAAACGTCGCCGTGAAGACGGTATCCCGCTGCTCGAAGCCAAGTTTCGAATAAACCTGGCGCGCCGCTTCCCTGAAAAACAACAGCAACGCATCCTGGAAGCCTCGCTGAACCAAACCCAACTGGAACACATGCCTGTTCACGAATACGTCGACCTGTATGTTATTTGAGCTGCGTAATACGTGAATTGTGTGTGATTCAGCACCAATATCAAGGCTGGTCAAGACAAGGTCTTATATAAGATATAAGACATTTGCCTGAATACCGGCGAACGCTTACAATTACCTTTTTCCCTCCTCTTCGATCAAAGGGCAAGTCACATGCTGGATAATTACCGCCAACACGTTGCCGAACGCGCTGCGCTTGGCATCCCTCCTCTTCCTTTGTCTGCTCAACAAACGGCAGACCTTATCGAATTGCTGAAAAACCCGCCGGCCGGCGAAGAAGAAAACCTGGTTGAGCTCATCTCTTATCGGGTACCGGCCGGCGTTGATGATGCCGCCAAAGTAAAGGCATCTTATCTGGCCGCTGTCGCCTTCGGTACTGAAAAATGCCCTTTAATCACGCCTGAAAAAGCAACCGGGCTTCTGGGGACGATGCTGGGTGGCTACAACATTCAGCCCCTGATCGAATTGCTCGACAACGAAGCACTGGCACCGATCGCCGCAAAGGGCCTGAAAAGCACTTTGCTGATGTTCGATGCCTTCCACGACGTTCAGGAAAAGGCCCAGAAAGGCAACGTCTACGCCAAGGAAATTCTGCAAAGCTGGGCCGACGGCGAATGGTTCACACAACGCCCGGAAGTGCCGGAAAGCCTGACACTCACCGTATTCAAGGTCAGCGGCGAAACCAATACCGACGACCTCTCGCCTGCACCCGACGCATGGAGCCGCCCCGACATTCCTTTACACGCGCTGGCGATGCTGAAGAATCCACGCGATGGTATTGAACCAGACGAATCCGGCAAAATCGGCCCAGTCAAACTCATTCAGGAACTGAAAGAAAAAGGCAACCTCATTGCCTACGTGGGCGACGTGGTGGGAACAGGTTCCTCGCGCAAATCGGCAACCAACTCCGTATTGTGGTACACGGGCCAGGACATTCCATTCGTGCCCAACAAGCGCTTTGGCGGTGTTTGCCTGGGCAGCAAGATTGCCCCGATCTTCTATAACACAATGGAAGACGCCGGTGCCCTGCCTATTGAACTCGATGTATCGGAAATGGAAATGGGCGATGTCATTGAACTGCGCCCTTACGAAGGCAAAGCCCTGAAAGACGGCAAAGTCATTGCCGAATTCCAGGTCAAGTCCGACGTACTGTTCGACGAGGCTCGCGCCGGCGGTCGCATTCCGTTGATTATCGGTCGCGGCCTCACGGCCAAAGCACGGGAAACATTGGGCTTGCCGCCTTCCACGCTGTTCCGTCTGCCCAAGAATCCCGAAGACAGTGGAAAAGGCTTCAGCCTGGCACAGAAAATGGTTGGCCGCGCCTGTGGCTTGCCGGAAGGCCAGGGTATTCGCCCAGGCACCTACTGCGAACCCAGAATGACATCGGTGGGCAGCCAGGATACCACCGGCCCCATGACACGTGACGAACTCAAGGACTTGGCCTGCCTGGGCTTCTCGGCCGACCTGGTCATGCAGTCGTTCTGCCACACTGCGGCTTACCCCAAGCCGGTCGATATCAAGACCCACCACGACTTGCCTGACTTCATCAGCACCCGCGGCGGCATTTCCCTGCGTCCGGGCGACGGCATTATTCATTCGTGGCTGAACCGCATGCTGCTGCCCGATACCGTGGGTACCGGCGGCGACTCGCACACCCGCTTTCCGATCGGTATCAGTTTCCCTGCCGGTTCCGGCCTTGTGGCTTTCGCAGCTGCCACTGGCGTCATGCCGCTGGACATGCCCGAATCGGTGCTGGTTCGCTTCAAAGGCGAAATGCAACCCGGCGTCACCCTGCGCGACCTGGTCAATGCCATTCCCTTCTATGCCATTCAGGAAGGCATGCTTACAGTTGAAAAGAAAGGCAAGAAAAACATTTTCTCAGGCCGTATCCTGGAAATTGAAGGCTTGCCCCAACTGAAAGTGGAACAGGCTTTTGAACTGTCCGATGCGTCGGCCGAGCGTTCTGCTGCCGGTTGTACCGTGCACCTGGACAAAGAACCGATTATTGAATACATCAATAGCAACATCACCATGTTGAAATGGATGATTGCCAATGGTTATGAAGATAAACGCACCATTGGCCGCCGCATCAAGGCCATGGAAGCGTGGCTTGAGAACCCCGAGCTGCTGCAGCCCGATGCCGACGCGCAGTATGCCGCAGTCATTGAAATTGACCTGGCCGACATTCACGAGCCCATCGTGGCATGCCCGAACGATCCTGACGACGTAAAAACAATGTCTGATGTGGCCGGCACACCCATTGACGAAGTGTTTATTGGTAGCTGCATGACCAATATCGGTCACTTCCGCGCTGCTTCAAAACTATTGGAAAACAAACGCGATATTCCGGTTAAATTATGGGTCGCGCCGCCCACCAAAATGGATCAGAAGCAACTGACCGAAGAAGGCCACTATGGTGTTCTGGGTACAGCGGGAGCCCGCATGGAAATGCCGGGTTGCTCGTTGTGCATGGGCAATCAGGCACAGGTGCGCGAAGGCGCCACGGTAATGTCGACCAGTACGCGCAACTTCCCCAACCGCTTGGGCAAGAATGCCAACGTGTTCCTCGGTTCGGCTGAACTGGCTGCCATTTGTTCACGCCTGGGCCGCATCCCCACCCGGGAAGAGTACCTTGCCGATATGGGGATCCTGACTCAGCACAGCGGTGAAATTTATCGCTACATGAACTTCGACCAGATCGAAGACTTCACTGAATCGGCCAAAACCGTCAACATCTGATCTCTTTCACCGGAGTTACATACTGCCTCCCCTGCCCGCACTGCGGGTAGGGGATTTTTACTTTCGGCACGCGTTACACTATTACTGTTATTCACCCAGAAACACTCATGGCCTTAACCAACAAAATGCCCCAATCCCGACTTTCCGTCGATGTTCGTCGTTTGCTCGAACTCACCGAGGCCCTGACATTGTCCGGGAGCCGACTGGAAGACCTTTATTGGGAAGAACAGCTTAAGCAGCTTATAGCCAAGCTTTACAAAGGGCGTAAAAACCGGCACGTGGAAACGGCACTAGACCAACTGATTCCAAATCAGATGCAGGCTTATGAAGTCCTGGTCGAATTGGCCGAGACTTTTTCTGAGTCAGCCGAAATACAGCATACGGTCGACTACGAAGTTCTTCTGGTTAGTGCACCGGTCCTGATCTGGACACGCTATCAGTTGCCCCTGCCGACACCATTTCAAGATAAAGACTTTGAACTGATTGAAACGGCATTTCGCGACCATATCGCAGCGCCTCAGGCGCACGTGGCACTATTGCCTCAGGCAATCAGCTTTGAACAAATGCCACAATCATTTCAAGACACGGCGCGCCTGACTCAACAACTGGGTAAACAGGCGGTAACCGGCGAAGTGAAAACCATTGATATTGCGCCGTTGGCACACACCGAAGGGATGCTTGCCGACGCCCGTTTCATCATCGCCGCGATCGCAGTCCCGAAAGGAGAGCCGGTCTTTCGCTGGCAAACTCCCTCGACACCAGCGGCACAGATGCGAGCACAAAGCCTGCAAAACTGGCAGCTCACCATCGAGCCTTGTTTCAACCGGCTTTTCGCCGGTTGTACGATCGACTACCAGCAGCCTGAAGCCTTTTTCGTAAGCAGCCGGGAAGCGGACCGCCGCATTCGCCCGATGGCACTCAAGGCGGCCGCCATCTGGCTGCAAAACGCGGCAAACCTCAATGGGGCCGATATTCGTGCCACCATCATCGGGTGCGGCGACAGCATCATCGAAGAATACAGGGTCGGCTTTACGACACGGCAATCCAATCAGGTTATCTACGGTTGCGTCTGGCCTATTCTCAGCAAGGAAGAAGCCAGCCTGAACAACGAAGGCATGCCGGATATTCCCGACCATATCGCCGAACAGCTGGCCGAAGCCGGCATTAAAGAAGTCAAGCGGCTGAATGTCATGGCGCACGGCGAGATCTGCGACGATTGCGGGGCGCCTTTCTTCCCCAACACGCTGGGTGAAATGATGCACCCCGAACTACCCGAGGAAATTGACCTCGAGCCGCGTCACTTTCATTAATTTGCCATGTCCGACATACCGGCGCATCACGCCGCGCCAACCGCCCCGTTGTTAATCGACTTGTTTTGCCAGGTCGTCGACAATTATGGCGATATCGGCGTGTGTTGGCGGTTGGCCAGGCGCCTGACCCAGAACACGCCCCACCATGTCAGGCTATGGGTCGATAACCTGGTCGCATTTCGCCGGCTGGAGCCGCAGGTTGACACGTCTGGCTGTCAGGCATTGACCGACCAGATTACCGTATGGCACTGGGAACGCATCAACCAGGTGAAGTTAGCGGGTGACGTTGTAATTGAAGCTTTCGGCTGCGAATTACCCGACGCTTTTTTGCCCCTCATGCTGGAAAAAAACAGCTTGTGGATCAATCTTGAATACCTCAGTGCTGAAAATTGGGTGAACGACTGTCATCAAATGCCTTCTTTGCAGCCCAATGGCTTGCGCAAGTATTTCTTTTTCCCCGGCTTCACGCCCGCAACCGGGGGCTTATTGCGCGAGCCGACACTGCTTGAACAACGCGATGAGTGGCTGGCAACGCCGCATGCAAGATCGCATCAACTTCAGGAACTGGGCGTTCCCGCCGAATTGAACTCGATCCTCCAACGCGGTGCTCGCCAGGTATTTTTGTTTAATTATCCAGATGCGCCAACGCAGGCCCTGATACGCGCTTTAAGCAACGATTCCAGACCAACGGTCATTCTGCAACCCAAAGAAGGCGCCACCCGGATATCAAACCTCACCCCCAACGTTCACCAGGTCGAGATCCCCTTTGTGCCGCAAGTGCACTTCGACAGCCTGCTGTGGGGCAGCGACTTGAACCTGGTGCGGGGCGAAGACTCGCTCGTACGCGCAATGTGGGCAGGCAAGCCGTTCCTCTGGCATATTTATCGGCAAGACAATGACAGCCACCTGATCAAACTTAATGCATGGCTGGACAAAAGCCCTTTTGAGGTCGGCATCAAACAACTGCAGATCGACTGGAACCGTGGCGAGCTCGCCCGTTGCGAAGACGCGTTCAATGACCTGCTGAACCATCCCGGAAAATGGCGAAACTGGCATCAATCATGCCGCAATTGGGCTTTTGAGCTGGCCCGGCAACCCGACTTGGCGACGAATTTACTTTTCTTTTTTACCCGTCACTCAGGAACGCGTTAAAATAGACGGTTTTGGGTTGTGCTCGCGGAAACTTTGCGATGCTTCAGGCACGCGCTTGGCAAGCGAACAAGGCATGGCCGCACTTTTTATCCCCGGAGTTTGAATACATGAAAACCGCACAGGAACTGCGCGTAGGCAATGTTGTCATGGTAGGCAACGAGCCATTGGTGGTGCAAAAAGCTGAATACAATAAGTCGGGCCGCAATGCTGCGGTCGTCAAACTGAAATTCAAAAACCTGCTGTCGGGTTCAGGCAGTGAGTCGGTTTACAAAGCGGATGAAAAATTCGACGTTGTCATCCTGGATAAAAAAGAATGCACCTATTCTTACTTCGCCGATCCCATGTATGTCTTCATGGATGAAGAGTACAACCAGTACGAAGTGGAAGCCGACAGCATGGGCGACGCACTGGCCTACCTCGAGGAAGGCATGACGGTTGAGGTCGTATTCTACGAAGGTCGTGCCATTTCGGTAGAGCTGCCCACCATCATCGTGCGCGAAATCACCTACACCGAACCGGCTGTAAAAGGCGATACGTCGGGCAAGGTCCTGAAGCCGGCAACCATTAACACGGGCAAGGAAATCAGTGTACCCCTGTTCTGCAATATCGGCGACAAAATTGAAATTGATACACGCACGAACGAATACCGCAGTCGCGTAATGTAAATCAATGAAAACGAAGTTCGGGCGGCTTGAGGCGCCCGGAAACTGAAAGGTCGCGCTTTTCATAAACGCGGCCTTGTTTTTTATTGCATGCGCTCGTCGTCGAGGTAATCGGGCACAGGCAGCACTGTTACCCCTTCTTCGGCCAGTGCGGTACGTTCCTCTTGAGTTGCCGTACCCCGGATAGGCCGCTCTTGTGTTTCGCCGTGATGCATGCGCAACGCTTCCTCGGCAAAACGCGGACCCACATTTTCCGTATTACGCACGATTTCACGCACTTGCTGCATGACTTGCGCCTGTAGTTTGGCCAGTTGTTCCATGGCGGGCGCAGCCAATACCTGCTCGCCCGATGCAGCCGCAGAAACGCCCGCAAGCTTGGCAGCGTGCTCAAGCCCTGTTTCCTGGCTACGGCCGCGATTGATGCGCGATGCAGTCAGTTTCTTGTTCACTTTGGCGCTATTGCAGACCGGGCACGACAACAAGCCGCGCTCTTTCTGCGAGTCAAAGCCGTCTTGAGATCCAAACCAGCCTTCGAACACGTGCCCAAGTTCACATTGAAGGTCAAAAACTTTAAGTGTCATATGACACCATTATATGCGAGGTCGGCGTTTTCCGGCACACGGCCCGCACGACACGTGATGAATTATGTTTTTACAGGCGCGGCACGGCGGCAAGCAATCGGCGCGTTTGCTCATGTTGCGGCTGCAGCAATACCGACACTGTGTCGCTCATTTCAACCAGTTTGCCCGCATCCATGATGGCAATGCGATCCGACAAATACTCCACCACGCCGAAGTTGTGCGTGATGAACAGATACGCCATTCCCAACTCCTGCTGCAGGTCCTGAAGCAACTCAAGAATTTGGGCTTGCACCGAAACGTCAAGTGCCGAAGTCGGCTCATCACAAATCAGTACCTTCGGCTCCACCGCAAGGGCGCGGGCAATGGCAATTCGCTGGCGCTGCCCGCCCGAGAACTCATGTGGATACCGCGCCACCGTATTGGCGGGTAAACCCACCCGGTCAAG
>TARA_R100000306_G_scaffold50143_2_pt1 | contig 37696 bp, 37 predicted proteins | sample TARA_R100000306 | Tara Oceans TARA_R100000306 (sample SAMEA2620824) | marine metagenome | biome: marine biome (ENVO:00000447); feature: mesopelagic zone (ENVO:00000213); material: "saline water (ENVO:00002010), including plankton (ENVO:xxxxxxxx)" | depth 1000 m | reverse complement strand
AGCCGAAGCCGAAGCCGAAGCCGAAGCCGAAGCCGAAGCCGAAGCTGGCGTTGATGCGGCCAATCGCGAAGACGCTTTTACCTCTGCAGGCGAGCCGGTTACTCATGCCGAGCCGGAAAAGAAAAAATCATGGCTTTCACGCCTCAAGCAAGGGTTGTCGCGCACTGGGCAGAATCTGGGCGGGCTTTTCGTTGGCGTTAAAGTGGATGAAAGCCTGTTCGAGGAACTGGAAACGGCTTTGATCATGGCCGATGCCGGCATGGATGCAACGACATCTTTGTTGTCGGCATTGCGGGCGCGTGTTCGCAAGGAAAAACTCACCGATGCGCAGGCAGTCAAGGCAGCGTTGCAGGAGATTCTTGCCGAGCATCTTCGGCCTCTTGAAAAAACGCTTTCCGTGGGTCGGCACAAGCCCCTGGTGATGATGATTGCCGGTGTCAACGGAGCGGGGAAGACCACATCAATTGGGAAGCTGGCATATAACTTCCAGCTTCAGGGGCACCGCGTACTACTGGCCGCAGGCGACACTTTCCGCGCTGCGGCACGCGAGCAACTGATGGCCTGGGGCGAGCGTAACAACGTCACGGTTATTGCCCAGGATGGCGGGGATCCGGCAGCGGTCGCATTCGATGCCGTGAACGCCGGCCGTGCGCGTGATACTGATATTGTCATGGTCGATACAGCCGGCCGCCTGCCCACACAATTACACTTGATGGATGAGCTTAAGAAAATAAAAAGGGTGATTGGCAAGGCAGATGCGCAGGCACCGCATGAGGTACTTTTGGTGGTCGACGGCAATACGGGTCAGAACGCCATCGCGCAAATTCGTGCTTTCGATGCCGCGATCGGCCTTACCGGCCTGGTGGTGACAAAGCTTGATGGCACAGCAAAAGGGGGAACGTTGGCTGCGGTGGCTGCGGGGTCTCAAGGTGTGCGCCCCGTTCCGGTATATTGGATCGGGGTCGGCGAAAGTCTGGAAGACTTGCAACCATTTGTCGCTTCGGAATTCGCTGCGGCTTTGTTGGGTGGCGAATAGGCTGCGCCACCTCGCGTAATTATTTTTTACTGACCAGGCGAGGCGCCTTGTTCAATAATTTGAAATGCGCCTGGGCGTCTTTTTGTTTTTGTGCCTGCATGGCTCGCAGCCAGCCAACCGCAAACCAGGCTTGCGGTTGCTTTTGGGCCATCTCCTGGAACAGGACTTCAGCAGTGTAGTAATCGTTGAGCTCACCCAAATCTTCTTGTGCCTCTTCAAGGGCCGTTCGCACTTTGGTCAGTGCATTTTTATTGAGGACACCCGAGCACATCTCCAGACAATAGCGCAGCCGCTTCACGTCTTTGCGCACGTTGTGCTGTTCCTCGATTGGCAGGCTGGTAAATTTTGCACCTGTTTTCACAACGCCCCCAAGCCATGCATCTAGGCGTTTGGACAAGAAGCTGCCACCGTTTTTCTTCTTTGCCTCATTGCCGCTCAACTGTTGTGTGTCGCCGAAAATGACCAGCGCCTCAAGTATGTCAAGCAGTGCGTTCTGGAACGAAGGGCTGCTCGCCAGGGAGGCCGGCGCGGTGCGGCTTGCGTTTATTCGTGGCAGGCGCACGTCGGGCATGCCGGCCAGTTTCAAACGGGGAGCGATCACTGTTCTGACAACATCCAGGTCGCGTCGGGCTCCGAGTTGGCTGAATGTATTGTTGATTTTCTCCAGTGCACTTTCGGGTAATTCGGGTACCCATTCAACGAACAGTTTCTGGCATGACTTGAGCCGGCGAATACCAACACGTAATTGGTGAACATATTCCATGTGTGTGCCACTGTTCGCGCGAGCCGTGTCGACACCGGCCGCGTAAGCGGCGTTCTGTGCAATCTGGGTCAGGCATTCGTGAATGCAGTCCAGGTATGCGGCGATGGTGCTGGTTTTATTAGTGAGCTTGGGCGGTTTCGCACGGCAGGGCCTGAACAAGTGGTAACTGCTGGGACGGCTGACCGAGGTCACAATCGCTTCGCCCGATTCAGTCGTTTGCACAGATAAGGCGCGGCTTGCCAGCGTGTCGCCTCGTTCAGCCTTGCTTCTGGGGTCAAGAATCAGCCCCAACTCATGGGTCCATTGTTTTGCCACTTCGAATAATTTCGTCGACGCGCCTTCCAGCAGTTCGAATTCCACTTCACAAATGGGCAATTCCAGCTCGCCGGCAAACAAAGCGCCTTCGTCAAAAGCAATTTCAATGATTGTGTCGTCGACCTGATATTTGTATTGCAGGCGAGCCACTTTTGTTTCGTAGCGCAGTGATAGCGGGCTGGAAAGGGTGTTCAATGCGACTTGAATCGTTGTGTTGTCGTATAGAGCCAGATCAAGATTGCCGTCTGGCCTGAGGTGATTCAGTTCAACGCGTGAAACAGGGTCGGGGCCGGGCGCTTTTACCGTTTGCATCCAGCGCCGGCCTTCCTTGCGCATTCTCAGGGCAATGCCTGAATTGGCCAGCTCGCGTGTGGGGGTGTCGTAGTATCTTGCGTGCAAGGTGATTCTGCGCGCTTTCGCGGTACGCAGGCGTTTTATCAATTCCGCTCGGGCGTGGGTGGGCACATGCAGTTTCAGCTCGCGTTCGATCATTACGGTTCCGGTTGATGGCAGAAAGTGCCGTTATGATACGCATTGAGCACACGAAATATTATGACAAGCATCAAACTATTTTGTGTTTAACCGGAACAGGGCTTACTTTTCAGGCAAACTGTCGGTTAAGGCTACAGCTGGCTCCGCACGCGTTAAAATGGACGAAATTTCAAAGAGTTTACCTTTATGACGCAACCCAATTCCACTGATCATGCCCACGAGCTAGCGGGCATTTCCCCTATTACAGAAATTATTGCTGAATTGCGCGCGGGGCGCATGGTTATCCTGGTCGATGAAGAAGACCGCGAAAATGAGGGCGATTTGGTGCTGGCCGCCGACTACGTTACGCCCGATGCCATTAATTTCATGGTCACGCACGCACGCGGGCTGGTTTGCCTGACTTTAACTGAAGAGCGGTGTCGCCAGCTTGACCTGCCCCTGATGGCAAGTCGCAACGGCGCGCGTTTTGGTACCAATTTCACCATGTCCATTGAGGCCGCGGAAGGGGTGGAAACCGGTATTTCAGCGGCCGATCGGGCCCGCACCATTCAGGTTGCCGTGGCGCGTGATGCCAAACCCACCGACGTAGTGCAGCCAGGGCATATTTTCCCGGTACAAGCGGTTCGGGGCGGGGTTCTGGTGCGTGCAGGTCATACCGAGGCCGGGTGCGATTTAACCGCGCTTGCCGGCTTAACGCCTGCTGCCGTTATCTGCGAAATTCTGAAACCCGATGGCACGATGGCGCGCCTGCCCGATTTGCAGGCCTTTGCCACGCAACACAACGTCAAGATCGGCACTATCGAAGATTTGATTCAGTACCGCAGCCAGCATGAGTCCATGATTGAGCGAACCGGTGCGCGCACAATGCAAACCCCCTGGGGCGAGTTCAATGTGGTGGCGTATCGCGACAAGGCGTTTGGTGCGCCGCATCTGGCCTTGTCTCACGGCACAATCGATTCCGGGCAGGAAACGCTCGTTCGTGTGCACGAGCCGACGACCATCGTCGACATGCTGGCCGAAGATGATGCGGGCCATAGCTGGACGATTGCCGACGCGCTGCGCAAGATCAAGGCTGCGCCGTCGGGGATTATGGTGCTGCTGAACTGCCATAGTTCGGCAGAACAGTTTTTCAGGCAAACCGAGTCTTGGGGGGCACCGCCTGCCGAGAAAAAAGTGCGCGATGAAACCCGTTTTGATTTGCTCACTTATGGCATTGGCGCCCAGATATTGCGTGATCACAATGTCGGCAAGGCCAAACTGTTGGCCCGGCCCAGAAAAATGCCCAGCATGGCCGGGTTTAACCTGACCATTACCGGTTACGATAACGACCCTGTTACCAACCCCTGAAAGGACTTTTCTCATGAATCCATACACTATGACTCCCGATTTGAATGGGGAAGGCCTGCACATCGGCATCGTTCGAGCCCGATTCAATGAAGATATCGGCCTGGCTGAACTGGAAGCGTGCCTCAGTGAGCTTGAAGCGCTGGGCGTTGATGAGCGCGACGTCATGGTGGTCTCTGTGCCCGGCGCGCTTGAGCTTGGCCTTACTTTGGCACAAATGGCTGAAACCTACGAGTTCGATGCCCTGATTGCGCTGGGTGCGGTGATTCGCGGCGAGACGTATCATTTCGAGCTTGTCAGTAACGAGAGCGCCGCGGCAATGACCCGTGTTGCACTTGAAACCGCCATCCCGGTAATTAACGGGGTGTTGACAACGGATACCGATGAACAGGCAGAGGTTCGTGCAGCCGGAAAAGGCCAGGATTGCGCACGTGCCGCGGTCGAAATGGCAAATCTGGCAGCGGCGCTGGAGCCTGAGTCGGAAGACGACTTTGACGAAGAAGATGACGAGGAAGAGGACGAAGACCTTGACGACGAGTAAATCTGAAAAAGGCGCGACGCCACCTCGTAACAGCCGCAGTGCGCGGCGCCGCGCGCGTGAGTTTGCCTTGCAGGGCATCTACGCCTGGTTGCTCAGGGGCGATGAGGGCTTGCAAGAAGCAGGTGCGATTGATGCGCACTTGCGCGACGATGAAACCTTTCCTGAGGCCGATGCGATATGGTTTAAAACCCTGCTGCATGGCGTATTGCGGGAGGCAGACAGTTTGCGTAAGGCATTTGCACCGTATCTCGATCGTTCGGTTGAAGAGTTATCGCCTATCGAGCATGGTATCTTGCTGCTGGGCAGTTACGAGCTGGTGCACCACATCGAGGTCCCTTACAAGGTCGCCATTAATGAATCCGTCGAACTGGCCAAGTCTTTCGGTGGGACGGATGGTTTCAAGTTTGTTAATGGGGTGCTCGATAAAGTGGCTGCCGATGTCAGGGCAGTTGAAGTAGGCGCCGCCGCGCGTCGGTAAACATCTCGCAACCCGCACTTTATGGAGCCGTATTGAGGGAGTTTGATCTCATTGCCCGTTACTTCAGCAGGCCGGTTCCCGAAGGGTTTCTGGGCGCAGGAGACGATTGCGCCGTATTGCCGTTGGTACCGGGCAGGCAATGTGTGGTCAGTACAGATTCCCTTATCGAAGGCCGTCATTTTTTATCCGAGGTTGATCCTTTCTCGTTAGGGCACAAATCGCTGGCCGTTAATGTGTCGGACCTTGCTGCCATGGGTGCGACGCCTGCCGGATGTGTGCTGTCACTGGCCTTGCCTCATGTTGATGAGTCATGGCTCAGTGAGTTCTCCGATGGCTTTTATCGGTTGGCGAATGAGTTTGATTGCCCGCTGATTGGGGGAGATACAACCGGTACCAGTCATGGCATCATGATCTGTGTAACCGTGTTCGGCCATATTACGCCGGGCACGGCGCTGTTGCGAAGCGCGGCTCGAAGCGGCGATGACATATGGGTCACCGGCTCACTGGGTGCCGCCCATGTCGCGCTGAAGTTGTTGCAGGGTGATCTGGCCCGTAATGACTCCCTGTTGGAAAAAACACGTCCGATGCTCGAGCAACCCTGGCCGCCGGTGTTGTTTGCCGCCCAATTGCCTGGTTTGGCGCATGCGGCATTAGATATATCCGACGGTTTTCTGCAAGATCTTGGACACATTGTGAAAGCCAGCGAATGCGGTGCCCATATTGTTTTTGACCATTTGCCAATTGACCCGTCCGTTCGTGGGTTGCCCGGCGAAATGGTTGAAGAAGCCGTTTTGTCGGGGGGCGATGTCTATCAGCTGTGTTTTACCGCACCTGTAAAACATCGCAATGCCATTGAAACCCTGGCGCGGCAGTTTGATACACCGGTGACCCGGGTTGGGACAATAACGGATAGCGGCGGTCTTGTGGTGGAAACGCTGGATGGGCGCCGTCTTACCCCCTCTAACACGGGTTATCAGCATTTTTAATGCAGAACACATTATGACTCAGCCGTCTGACAAAGCGCCTGCTGGCGCCGCTGTTAATTTCTCTTGGGTTTATCGTACGCCGGCGCGCGTGCTGGCGTTGGGTTTCGGCAGTGGGTTGTTGCGACCCGCGCCGGGGACCTGGGGCACTTTGCTGGCATGGTTGATATGGCTGGCCGCAATTTCGCGGTTAAACGATACGGGCGTTGCTCTGGTGCTGTTGGTGGGTTTTGGCTATGGCTGCTGGGCCTGTCAGCGAGTGGGCAAGGAATTGGGCCGTCCCGACGATAGCCGAATGGTGTGGGATGAAATGGTCGCGTTCTGGCTTGTCTTATGGCTCACCCCGCCGGGCTTTTTTGCGCAACTGGCCGCATTTCTGCTGTTTCGTCTTTTCGATATCGTGAAGCCCCCGCCGATTGGCTGGTTTGATGCCCGTCTGAAGAACGGCTTTGGTGTGATGTGGGACGACATTGTGGCGGCCCTGTATTCGCTTTTGGTTTTGGCCGTGCTATTTCAGATTGGCGTTATTTAGTTAACATCATTGGCGGGGAGTCCCTGAATGGATATGAATCAGCAGTTTGATAAAGTGGTGGAGTCCTTGGGAGAGCAATGCCTGGCTCATGGGTGGATGCTGGTTTGTGCTGAGTCATGCACGGGTGGGCTGTTGAGCTCCCGGCTTACGGATATGCCGGGTTCCAGCGCGTGGTTCGAGCGCGGCTACGTGACCTACAGCAACGCGGCCAAGGTGGAACTGCTTCAGGTCAGTGTCGATACCCTGGAGCGTTTTGGTGCCGTGAGTGAAGAAACCGCAATGGAGATGGCTGCCGGTGCGCTGGCCAATGCCCACGACGCCCATTTTGCCGTTTCAACAACCGGGATAGCCGGGCCGGGCGGTGCGACCTCGGGTAAGCCCGTTGGCATGGTCTGTTTTGGTTTTGCGCATCGGGCCGGTGAAGGTATTTCCACTCGGGCCCTAACGCACATATTCGACGGCAACCGGGCACAGATTCGTTCGAAAGCCGTTGAGTTCGCCTTGCAAAAATTGCACGGTTTCATTTCACAGCGTTGATGGCGTTGCGGGTTTGAAGTGCTGCTTGCGCGGCCGCCTCACGCCAATTGTCGCCACTGCTTGCATACAGAATGGCACGGGATGAATTGATCATCATGCCGGTGCCTGCCGAATTGCGCCCCGCCTGAACGGTTTGCTCAATGTCGCCACCCTGGGCGCCGATGCCGGGAATGAGCAACGGCATGTCGCCGACTCTTTGCCGCACTTTGGCGATTTCTTCAGGGAACGTTGCACCCACCACCAAGGCGCATTGCCCGTTTTTGTTCCATTTGTCTGCGACCAGGCCGGCTACGTGCATATAAATGGGTGTGTGTTGTTCGGTCTGGATGAATTGCAGGTCGGAGCCGCCAGGGTTGGAGGTGCGACACAGAACAATGACCCCTTTTTCGTCCCACTCCAGGTAGGGCTTGACTGAGTCGAAACCCATATAGGGGCTAACGGTAACAGCGTCGGCCCGGTAGCGCTCATAGGCTTCAAGCGCATAATGTTCCGCAGTCGAGCCGATATCCCCCCGTTTTGCATCCAGCACAATCGGCAGTTGAGGATAACGCTCGTGAATGTACTGGCATAGTGCTTCCAACTGGGCTTCGGCACGCTGGGATGCAAAGTATGCAATTTGGGGTTTTACACCGCAAATATGCGCCGCGGTGCTATCAACAATTGCCTTGCAGAATTCATAGATTGCATCGGGCCTGCCTTGCAGCTCAGCGGGGAAGCGGCGCGGGTCGGGGTCAAGCCCGACCATCAGTTGGGACTCGGCATGTTGCCAGGCAGAACTAAGCTTCTCGAGAAATTTCATTGTGACGCGTTGTTGAAGTTACAGGAAATGGCTGATGCCAACGGCAGACCACACCGTAACAGCCAGAATAATGGAAAGCATCACGGCAGCGCTTCCCAGGTCTTTCGCGCGGCCAATGAGTGTATGGTGGTCCAGCGTTACTGCATCGGCCAAGGCTTCAATCGCTGAGTTAATCAGTTCGATAATCAAAACAAAAAACAGGGCGCCGATGAGCAGTGCTTTTTCGGCGATGTTGTTCCCAAGCCAAAGCGCGACCGGGATCAACACGACAAGCAGGAAAAGCTCCTGCCTGAAGGCGGCTTCGTGCTCGAAGGCGGCTTTGAAACCACGTGCGGAATAACGCAACGCGTTGGAAAGCCGTCGCATGCCCCGTTGGCTTTTGAAAGGGGATTTCGGAATCATGTAAGTAAAAATAAAGTGCGTGGGTGGCATTGTAAACGCGACAGGCATAAAAAAGCCCTCTTCAATGAATGAAGAGGGCTTTGCCCAAAGGGCGCCTGAGAACAAGCGCGCCCTGAGTCGACAGGCAGGTAGAGGGTGATTAGAAACCGCCCATGCCACCCATGCCGCCCATACCACCCATGTCTGGCATGGCAGGTGCAGGCTTGTCTTCGGCGATTTCGGCAATGGCTGCTTCTGTTGTGAGCAACAGCGAGGCAACCGATGCCGCGTTTTGCAGCGCAGTGCGTGTCACTTTGGTTGGGTCAAGTACGCCTTGCTCAACCAGGTCACCGTACTCGCCTGTAGAAGCGTTGTAGCCGTAGTTACCTGTGCCTTTGGCCACTTCGTTGACAACAACGCTTGGCTCGTCACCGGAGTTGGACACGATGGTGCGCAAAGGTGCTTCGATGGCACGCAGAATCAGCTTGATGCCGGCTTCCTGGTCGATGTTCTCGCCCTTGACCTTGGCAACAGCTTCTTTTACGCGAATCAGCGCAACGCCACCGCCAGGCACAATGCCTTCTTCAACTGCAGCACGAGTCGCGTGCAACGCGTCTTCAACGCGTGCTTTCTTCTCTTTCATTTCTACTTCGGTTGCTGCGCCGACACGGATAACGGCAACACCGCCAGCCAGTTTGGCAACACGTTCCTGCAGTTTTTCACGATCGTAATCGGAAGTTGCTTCTTCGATTTGAACGCGAATTTGCTTGACGCGGGCTTCGATAGATTTGGAGTCGCCTGCACCGTCGATAACCGTGGTGTTTTCTTTACCCACTTCAACGCGCTTGGCTTGACCCAGGTCTTCCAGCGTGGCGTTTTCCAGCGAACCACCGGTTTCTTCCGAAATAACGGTACCGCCGGTAAGAACAGCGATGTCTTCAAGCATGGCTTTACGACGATCACCAAAACCAGGTGCTTTAACAGCAGTGGTTTTCAGGATGCCGCGCATGTTGTTGACAACCAGCGTTGCCAAAGCTTCGCCTTCGATGTCTTCAGCAATAATCAGCAGAGGACGGCTGGACTTGGCGACCTGCTCCAGTGTGGGCAGGAGGTCACGGATGTTGCTGATTTTCTTGTCGTAGATCAGAACATACGGATCTTCCAGAATCGCAGTTTGCTTTTCAGGTGTGTTGATGAAGTACGGTGACAGGTAGCCACGGTCGAACTGCATACCTTCAACGATGTCGAGTTCGTTGTCGAGTGATTTGCCGTCTTCAACAGTGATCACGCCTTCTTTGCCGACCTTGTCCATTGCGTCAGCAATAATTTTGCCGATAGAGGCATCGCTGTTGGCCGAAATTGAGCCAACCTGGGCGATTTCCTTGCTGGTGGTGCAAGGACGTGACAATTTGGCCAGTTCCGCAACAGCGGCAATAACGGCCTTGTCGATACCGCGTTTCAGATCCATTGGATTGATGCCGGCGGTAACGTATTTAATGCCTTCTTCAACAATCGACTGGGCCAGGACGGTTGCTGTCGTTGTGCCGTCACCAGCGGTGTCGGAGGTTTTGGAAGCAACTTCCTTAACCAATTGGGCACCGATGTTTTCAAACTTGTCTTTGAGTTCGATTTCCTTGGCGACCGAGACACCATCTTTTGTTACGGTTGGGGCACCGAAAGAGCGCTCCAGAACCACATTGCGGCCTTTGGGGCCCAGGGTGGTTTTAACTGCGTTGGCCAGAACGTTTACGCCACGAACAATACGTGAGCGGGCGTCGTCGCCGAAATAAACTTGTTTAGCTGCCATGGTTTTTAATTCCTTGCTGTAGTCTGTTGTTTGGATTACTGAATCACGGCGAGGATTTCATCCTCACGGATTACGAGCAGTTCGTCGCCATCAACTTTGACGCTTTGGCCGGCGTATTTGCCGAACAGAACTTTGTCGCCAGCCTTGAGGTCAACGGCAATCAGTTTGCCGTCGTCAGTTTTTTTGCCGGGACCCACAGCGATAACTTCGCCTTGATCGGGCTTTTCAGCCGCGCTCTCAGGAATAACGATACCCGAAGCGGTTTTACGCTCGTTTTCCAAACGTTTGACGATCACACGATCGTGCAAAGGACGCAGTGCCATGAAGAAACTCCTGTTTCAAGAAATATTGGAAAATTTCAATTCCGGGGATGGCTGTTAGCACTCATCCCCATCGAGTGCTAATTATAAGGATGAAGTGGCAGACTTCAAGGGGTGGGGTGGAGATTGTTACATTTTCGACAGGTATGGATGATGTCGATTGCCAGTGAGTTTGGAATTTACGTCATTGAGTTTGGAACTCAGAAAAGCACGTAATCCAAAGACTGGCGCGGCTTGCGTCCGTTTTCTGGATCACATATGGATTTTCGTTCCCGAGGCGAGCCCCGAGTGGTAACGCTACAAACTCCAACGGCGGTAACGATCAGGCATGTCAATGCTAACCACATTAAACCCGCGCAAGTCGTTGTCACAGACGCGAGGCCTGTGGATTGAGCGAAATGTCCTTGAGGGCTATTGTCTGAGTGTAAGCACGAAGATCCAAAAATCTCGCTTCGCCTGGCTGGCTAAGAGCGCGTAAATCTTGCCAATTGATTTGGTCCGGATGATTTTTCTTCACTTCCTCCAACTTGGCGAGAAATGAGTCGCTGGAGCCGTCTCGTGCGTCCATGGTGTACGAGACAGTAATGGCATTGCCTTTGAGGACAAGACAAGCTGATACATGTCCAAAATCTGAGCCTACATGGGCTGCTGCCCGAGCTACCTCCAGCATACTCAAACTTTTTGGCTGGCTGCGTTGTAAGGTGGAATATGCCCTTTGGCGTAAATCTAGCCCCCAGATCGTGGCCGAGCCATCGACGATGCTCTCCCAAATTGGAGGGTTCGTCCCTGGAAAGGGCTGCCCACTCCAATATAGTCTCGCCATATCTTGCCAGTCTGTCGCCAATGAATCGTCATCATCCATCAGCTGCGGTATCCAATTTGCATCAACGACAGTACGTTTTTTGCTTTGCACGCCCACGTCAGTCAGGTACGTGTTTTCAATGTGCCCTCCCCAGCTTGCGTCGGCAGCGTTTAACGCGCTATCTGGATCAGCAAACACAAATAAGCCTGTTAGCCTAGATATGGCGGCAGGAAATTCCGTAGCACGTAGACGGTCCAGCGTAATTTCTGTAGCAAACCTATTTAAAAAACGATCTCTAAGGTGTCTTGCGCAAGACACTGACAGGGCATTAGGGAAGCCGTTTTTATGCACCTGCGACGCCGATATTACACAGCCTCGATAGGTATTCCACGCCACAAGAGGATCATCTACGTCTAAGTACATAAACCCAGCAAACTGTTCTTCGTTCATTTTGATTCAGGCGTCGATTGCTATTCGATCTCTTTCCACTTGGACAAAACGTCTATGGGGATGCGGAGGCACTACGCCCGAAGGCAAATTGACCACCGGGGTATGCATCTGGATGCCCAGGATTCAGCAAAGATGCTGGGTTGTCAAATGATTCATTTCGGAGACTCAGTAAAGGTTTGAACTATCTTGCTGGGTGTCAAATTATGTTGTTCCAGCAGCTTCTGTACATGCGTGCTATCGAGTGTGCTCAGAGATGTCGCCGACGCTCGAATAAACGCACGTATTGCTTCTTTGAAATGAGGGAGTGTTTGTGCTGTGATAACTCTTGTAGAGGGATCTGGGGTAGCAGCATCCTCGAACTTGCGAGAGGGATGAACAAGTATGGCAATTGCCTTGCTAGTCTGATCGTATCTTTTATAGAACCAGTGCATTGAGCCACTTAATTGATTCGCATAATGCTTGCTTATCGTTGGGTTAGTGGCGCTACTTTTGCATTCAATCACGAAATACTCAAGATTGCCTACCGCCCATAACACGTCTGGCCCGCTACCGAAGTCGTTCTCGGGTCGGTGGGATAGAAACCCCAAGTAAAGGGCCAAGTCCTGCATTGCAGCTTCAAACTGATTGGCATTTTCAGGTGCGAAACTAAAGTCGTCCAGTAACCCATTGATTTGCAATAATAGTTCAGTTGCTTTGCCCTCGTACGCTCGTAACTTCCAAACAGCATTCTTCGCCTGTTCAAGGCTTTTTGATTTGAGATTTTCATAATCAACGCCATCGATTGGTCGGGTTATTCGCCGATTTAGCACCAAGGCGGATTTTAGGACTTGCTGGGCTGAAACAGGATCAGTGAAGTGGGTGTACTCCGCCAATTGCCACTTCAACCAACCTATGGTCATATTATTCTCGATTGCCGTTGCGGTATTAATCGCGCCTTGCAGCGTGTCCCGTGCTTCCCTAAACGAATGTACAGATGCTAGATCGAAGGCTGATCTTTGAGCGATTGCAATGGGTCGGATCGACCCCTTCGCTGGGTATGTAATATTGGATACGGATTGACGGGCGACTTTGCGCCAGGCTGTACTTTGTTGTAAGCAAGTTTCCACAGCGCCATCGAGTTCTTTAATTCCCTCATCTAGCTGACCGGCAACTTTCATCGACATGTCGAGTTGTGCTCGCGTTGCCGGGGAGAATCGGTTCTTTGCGTCCATCAAGTACATGGTTCGTATTAGCGATGAACCCATGAGCAGCACGACACAGTAGTCGTCATTTGCTCGAATGCCTCGGCCCATGCCTTGTTCAATACGCTGAATTTGGCGTCCGATTATCTGGTCGCTGCCCATGAGCATATTGTTTTCGATACGCTCATACAGGCGGCGCGCTTGTGGAAGTCCGTCCAGCACAAGAATCCGACATGCCGTTCCTGGCAGGTCAATTCCATCGTACTTATTGATCATTACAACTAGACCAACATGGCCTGTTTTTAGTGCGTCTACCGCTGCTTCGAGATTCTCTGCGTTAACAACAAGATCTGCATCTGCCTTCCAGTAACTCAAGCGATACTCTGACGGAATAATGACAACCGTGTTATACGTTTTTGACTTTTCTTTGAGGTACTGCTTTACCTCATCATCTGTAAGTGCAGGGTCGATCTCTTGCGGAACCAAGATCATCCGATCCCCAATGTCGTTCGCGACGTTGGGAGTAATGTGCTGAGTAGCAAGTGTAGGATCAGCTCCGAAATCAGAAACAAGAATAGAGTCATCCGCGAGCGTGGCAGTAAGAAAGATCCGCCGCTGCGCGTTCGTGAATGATGGGACAGCTTCGATTGGGAGGCATTTGGGTTGAATTTCGACTCTGTTTCCTGAAACCACACAGCGGCACTGCTCTAAATGATTGCGCAGTAATGGCCAACTGAATTTAATTGCATCGTCGTTTCGGTTTTCAGTGAGAATTTTGGCTACTTGTGTTCCCTTCGCATGCCATGCCCAAAAGGGAACGAGTATGTCGCTATCACTTTCTCCTGCTTCTAGTTCGAGGAGCTTGACATCACTTTGGGCAATTAGATCGTCACGAAATAGCTTGAGGATTTGCTTGTATGTCTCCGTCTTCTGGCCAGCGGTTAGCGTAAATTGATTCTCAGTCGTGGCAAGGCAGGCATGTGCATCATCGATTAGCAATGCAGTGATTGGAATTTTTATGCCGGTGTCATATGTCCCGAACACTGATAGACCATTTATTACATGGTAGATGTTTGTGACTAAGATCGCTCGTCCTTGTAGGAAGGCTGGAGCTTGGTGGTCGGAGACAACAGGAATGCCAAGGTCCTTTGCTTCCTTGATAACTTGCTTTGCTAGATATTTATCAGGCGTAACATAAACAGCAGGCCCAAGTCCTTCATTCAGGCTGCTTTTTAGCATTAAGAGTCCTACGACTGTTTTGCCTCCACCCGTGTTCATTTTTATAACGATGTCGCGATCACCCCGACGCGGCATCCAGCGATCCCAAACTTCGGTTTGAACGTCCCGTGGATACTTATATCGATCATCTTTATCTGGTAGAAGGTTGAATATCTCCCGGGGGTTAATTTCCGTATCTACAAGAGATTGATCGCTCAGTTCGGCGAGATTCAATGGCATTGTGAGGATTCCTTGCTTTGCATGTGGCGCTAAATGTCGCGCAAACTAATAGGATCGGGAAGCGCATGGTTTTTTTTGACAATACGGCCAACAGTATTGTCCATACGGAAGTGTCTTATGGTTCCATCAACGATGCGTCGGATGACCTCGCGAGCGGTATCTAGCGGTACAGCAAACCACTCCTGGGGTCGATATGGTTTCCCATTCCTCCCTATCAGCGTCATGTTCAGGCGTTGTGCAGAAAGGAAGCCGTGGATCAGCGTCTCGAACCGATGGGGATTCAAATTAAAGCACTCAATTGATGACACAATCTGAATCGGGCTTTCCAGGAAAGCAATGTCGCGCTCAGCGTTTTTGGTGCGTTCTTCAACTGTGTGCTCGGTATATCCAATTTTGTACAGTTGAGGAAATTGCTTCAGTGCCGGGTTGTCGCTCAGAGATTTAACGATGTAAATGACGCCCGAGCGCTTGTCTTTATGGGTAATGTTGTTGAACGCATCGACTAAGTAATCAGAGTCTTGCAGAACCCGGCGACCATTTTCGTCTTTGTATAGGGATCTTGCTAAAGATCTCAGCAACATATTTGACTCAGTACCGTTTTCGAATATCAACCGCAATCGCGGGTTAAATCGATCACGATCATCGTCATCTTCTAGAATGGCATCAATAAAGCACATGACACCTTGCAGAATAAAAGCTTCCCCCTTGACGATTAGTGACTCCCGAGCAAAGGGAATGGATTGTGCGGAGCCTGATCGTAAGTCTTCGTGTAATTTCTGAAAAATTGACTCAAACTGCCAAAAATCCGCGCAGGGGGTGCGCTGAGCAATCTCATCGGGTGCTTCGCGCTCAACGCTGGGTATGTGCTTTAGGTCGAATATGCTTTGATCCGCTATGTCTAGCAATCCGCCATCATCACTGTCAAAAATATCATCGAGTGACGTTACTTCATTAGGCGCAATTGTGGGCGCCGTAGCCTCCATCGGCTGTGCTAAAAGCAGGTTGTGGCGATCATAAGCCCGCAACGCGGGCCACTCGGCTGTATTACCAATGATCGCTTCCAGTCGCCGGTTTAACAACCGCTCTGTGTGATCTTCGCTCATCGATATAGGGCGACGGCCTTCACGATCAATGAACTGGTTAATTTCCTCAAAGCGATTAGCCCGTAGATCGTCCGGGCGTGGCGCAGTCACCCTCACCTGAACATTCAGCAGGCCCAGTTCATCCTTGGAGTTGAATATATCGTCCAGTGAGGCGAACTCGCGATATTTTTTTTCTGTAAGTCGAAGCATGAGTTGATGGCTCTTTCAATGGCATCAAGCTGGATCGGCAGCCGCTGAAGCTTGTTTCTGTGCCCTTTCCATCTTCTTGCGCTTTATGTATGTCAAGCATTCAGCAAGCCGCATTTCAGATTGATCACTGGAAGTTAGTGAAGGCTCACGTCCTTTTTCTTTGTGAAAGGCAATGACTTGGGGCCAAAGAATCACGGCCTCTTCTTCGCTCATCTGGATACGCCCACCAGTTGCGACCTCTTGAATTGTTTTCAGCATTGGGGCTGTGACGGATTTGGATAGAATCTCATACGCGCCCTGGAAGGGATTTACCCGGTCAATCAAATCGATATTGATATGCTCAATGTTGATGAATTTCTCGCCCAGCTTGACGAATTGGCGAGTTCCCCCCTCGGCCCGTTCTTGTGTTCCGTCTCCAGGGATGGTGTCGCCGGTAATTTCCTGACCCGCTGCGTCGATGATGTCAGCGTACTCTGGCAAGTCCGGCTCCGACACCACGCCACCACCAGAACGTATTAGCATCGTCGTCAACACCCCCTGACGCACTTGCTCTCGTTCTTCTTCGTTCAGATCGGGGTATGTGGTTTCGATGATCCTGGGTAATTCTGTGTGGTTGATTACTTCTGGGTCGGTTGTAGGGCTGATTAGTGCCCTGGCGACTTCAGGCTTCTGAATCAGCGCTGCGATCAACTCATCTGACCCGGTGTTTAGAATGTCAGCCACACGATCAGATACAGGGTTGGTCGTGTCGTCAATAATGATAGTGCCTGGGGCCAGTTTTTCGCCCGGTAACATACGCGAGCGCGGCTTGAAGGTAACGTTCGGGGCCAGAATTTGCTCCATCAATAGCGATAGAGTAATGGCCTTGAGCATATTGTTGACGGACACCTTCACATCTTCGTCTTCGGCATCGGGCTGGGCGATGAGATTGGTAAATTGAGCATGGGTCTTGCCTTCGCAGTCACGCGTGGCCCGCCCGATGATCTGCACTACCTCCGTCATTGAGCTACGAAAACCAATCGTCAGTACATGCTCGCACCATGGCCAGTCAAATCCTTCCTTGGCCATTCCTAGGGCAATAATGATGTCTATGTCTTCAGCACGGGCTATTTGTCGTAAGTAGTTTTGCACGAGTGGTCGAACGGCTGGATTGTCATCAACCAGGTTGGCGACCTTCAGAAGGGTGCCGTCTGGATGTCTGACAGAAAAAATTCCGGTATTTGGATCTTGCTGTATGACCTCACCAATAGCATCCAGTATGTGGTCGGTTTCGTTGTATTTGTCTTTGGTAGATTCCCCGGAATTCACATTTGGAATATGGATAATGGTTTTTTTGTGGGGGTCTAGCACTTCCTTTAGTGCGTCGATGTAACGGCCTTGGTAGAAGTGATAACCGATACCCAATGACTTGAGATGCTTATAACCGTTCAACTGCTCATAATACGTGTACGTGACTTTTGTGAAGAACGCTTCATCTTCAGGCTGCAAGATCGGTACAGCATCGCCCCGAAAATAGGAACCCGTCATCGCGACAATATGAGCGTTGGATTGCTTCATCAACGTATCGATTAGATTGCCAAGTCGATTTTCGCCGTCCACCGAGACGTGGTGGAATTCATCAATGGCTACCAACGAGTCATTGAAGTCCGTTGGTTGCAGCTTGTCGAATGCGAAGCGCAGGGTGGCATGGGTACACACAAGAATCCGTTCTGTCCGATTCGCCATGAAGCGTTGAAATGCCGCAACCTTGCCCGTTTCAACGCCTGCTATGCACAGATTGTTGTGAGGCGGGACTTCCCAGTCGGCAAAAAAGCCGTATTCAGATAGTTTGGTGTTTTGAAACGATCCGCCAATGGACATTTCAGGCACGGCAACGATTACTTTCCGCAGCTTTTGATTTATTAGTTTGTCCAGGCCAAGGAACATAAGTGCCCGCGATTTGCCAGAAGCCGGTGGTGCCTTTAATAGCAGATACTGACTATCTCGCGCCTCAAAAGCACGGGCCTGCATTTCCCGCATGCCGAGGCTGTTCAGGTTGGCGCTTTTGCCAGTCTGGGCGTATTCAACTTTTAACAGATCAACCATTACAGATCCTCAGCAGTTAGGCTTTCGAGTTTTTTGTTGCGAGGTGTTCGCAGTTTCTTCGGTACAGCTTTGGGCGATGAGTGTTGTTCGTTTTCCATCAGTTTTTCGTAACGTGCGAAAAGGAACTCCAATCGGTCCGTTGAGTCGCGAAAAGGTGCGCGACGATACAGTTTTTCAACCGCCGTATCGAGTGCCCTATGCGCAGCCTTCAATGGTTCGGGCATCTTGTTAGGGTCGTACAGGTTGGCCAGTGTTTTATCAGGGTAGTCTTCCCGTATTAAAAGAATTCCTTCTGCTGGCTGTTCTATGCGCTTACGATCTGCGTCGGAGCTATCAGGCCAAGGAAAAGTGTTGTAGACCAATGCGGCTGAGTAGCGATAGTCACTTTTCAGACGGCCACCGACGGTACGCATCCAGTCGTTGTGCATGACTGATGTCAGTATGCCGAACTCATATAGCCCTCCGCCAGGAATTATTGACGTAGCATCTGATGCGATCGTAGAGGAGTCGAAAAAGCCGATAGGCACATATGCGCGCCGCTCCGAAGACACGCGAGGAACAATAATGTAATGGCCTGACTCAGGTTGGTTGTTTTGCCAGAACAAGTGCGGCGTTTGTGCTAATGCTCGTGTTTGGGCGTTAGTGCTTTTTAATCGCGATGCAGCAACTAAGTCGAGGCGCTTTCCGATTGAAGGTACGCGAAGAGCTTCGTCAAGATCATTGTCATCTAGCCATAGGCACCAGCGCTGCGAGCTATTGATGAACTCATCAGACCCACAGTACTTTCTAAACCATTTGGCGCTATGTGGGGCCGATTTCACTACTTCGTTATATTCGGTTTGTGTAAGCAGTAAGTGCCCAGCATCTGTCGGTTGACTGCCTCTAATCATCCTAAGCGGAGCGCTTAACGGGTTTGTTCGACTAGTTACGGTAGTATTTCCACCCTCCAAGAGATAAGGGCTTATATTAGACACAGTTTGATAATGCCAATGGCCGCTCAGATTACGACAGATGATTTTTACCTGAGGGAGGGCCGATAGGCCAATCACTGTTACGTGTACCCCCGCATTCAGACGAGCGTTGTTTTTCCAAGGAAAAGTTTGATAGGCAATATGGAGGCTAACGCCAAGACCCAATATTCGTGGCCATAAAAGTGCTGCCTGCTCACCCTGACAAATAGAATTAGTCGATACAAACGCCGTTTCGGCTTTGCTATCTTTAATATAATTGGCACCCAACCAGAACCAGCATGACACGTAATCAAGATCTTTGAATTTCTTGAAATCATGGAAAATTAATTCCATGTCTTTCTTTTGCTCTTCAGAGCGTGAGTTATATCCCAGAAAAGGCGGGTTTCCGAGGACGTATACTTCATCATCGGCCGCTTTCAGGCAAACGCTATTCCAATTAATTCGTAGACTGTTTCCGCGTACGATGTGTCCGCTTGCTTTCAATGGCAGCATAGGCTCCTTATGTCCAAGCTCTGCCTCAAAGACCTGATTCATTTGGTGTTCGGCCAACCACAGCGAAAGCGTCGCGATTTCGTGTGCGAAGTCATCAATCTCAATTCCGTAGAACTGCGTCAGTCTGATGTTGCTGAATAGTTCGGCCTGTCTACTAACGGCGTTTAGGCAGCGTAGGACTTCGATTTCGAGCTTGCGCAGCTCTTTGTAGGAAATAATCAAGAAGTTGCCTGATCCGCATGCTGGATCGAACACTTTAATTTCTCCGATACGAACCAATAGGGCTTTCAGGCTTTTGTCGCTGTCCTTGCCGCTGTCGCGTGCTTTTTCAAACTCCGCATACAACTTATCCAGGAACAGTGGCCGGATAACCTTCATGATGTTGGAAACCGACGTGTAGTGCTGGCCGAGATTGCCCCGTTGATCTTCTTCGATGACTGCTTGGAACATCGAACCAAAAATATCTGGGTTGATTTCAGACCAATCCAGCGAACCACACTCCAACAACAGGCGACGTGCTTTTGCACCAAACTCGGGGATCGGCTCGTCGGCCTGGAATAACCCCCCGTTCACATACGGAAAGGCCGTTAGGTGTATTGGCTTGCTTGTGCGCAGCGGACTGTCCGTATCGGTGTTAAGTATCGCGAACAAATCAGCAAAGAACTGATCCACGTCCGACGCATCTTCTCGGGTGAACGACTTGATCGTGTTCGTGAACTGCTGTTCCGAAAAAATTCCGGTGCTTTCGGCAAAGAAGCAAAACAACAACCTAGTCAGAAAAACATTCAACGCATGAATATCTTCCGGCTTGGTCAAGTCGTTACGTTCGCGGATCAGGTCGAAAAGACGCCCCATCTTTTCGGCGGCTTTGACATCTGCCGCGCTCTCGGCATGGCCCGCGTACTTTTCATGGCCAGCCAAAGGCAGGAAAAAGCCATATTGACGGTACAGATCCGAAAACGCCACTTCGATACGCTCATCCATCTTTAAATCGATGGCAACCAAGTCGGCAAAGTCAGTGACAATAATGAAACGAATGGCGTTGCTGCGGACGACATCACTGGTGGCTAACTGATCAGCTGCATCAAAGATGCTCTGACCAGACGCCACGGGCTTAAAGTACAGCCCTTTCTTTAGTGCGACCTCCCCGGAAGCTTTGTCGGCGGCGACGTTGCGTGAATGGCCGTTACGAAGCTGCGTAATTGTGGCTTTGGGATAGCCATATGCACCCATGAAACTGAAAATGAACTCGGAATTGTCTTGTGCTGTTGCGAGCGTTTGCAAAGACTCGATGACTTCTGCCTGATTAATCGTTGCCATGCCTTACCTTGTTTTATTTTGAATCATCTTAGTACAAATACTTGGACGGGTGGGATTCAATTTCCGCCGTCCAATGCCCAAATGTCTTTGGTCAACTGCTTTTGCTGAGTGCACAGTTGTTCAATTTGCCGTTGTAGTTCCACTTCTCGCTCGAACGCCATTTCCGTCTGTTGGAGCATGTTTGCATCAGGAACTAGCACAGTGAGGTGAGTAAGCTCCTTGAGCTGTATGAGCGGCACGGTTGCACCAGATGTAATGCTTTTCAGCAGCTCCTGACCAATAGGCGAGCGCAGTTGGATGGTCAGAGCACATGGGCTGACCTCTGGGGATTGTGCTCGCAGAACAATAGCTGACTGACCTGCAATCCAGCCTCCGGGGCCGGGGCGGGGCACATCCATAGGAACAATCCCCACTTTTCCGACGCTGCCCTTTACGATCAACACAATGTCGTTGCCACGTAGAAACTGCTGTTTATTTTTGTCCGCAGCATAGCGGTCAAGTTTTACGGGGCGGCTTGCTTGCGGTATGTATCCATAGGGTGGTAAGTCGGTGACGCCAACTTCAAATGCATCAATGGCGTGGGCATCGTCGCCCACAGAGACAGACATAGGCCGAACTGTTGTGACTAGTTCGCCCAAAGTGGTGGTTCGTGTGTTTGCCAACAGCGTTTGCAGCTTCCGCGTGGTTTCCGGTAGTACATAACGGTTGACCTGGAGCTGTGTGTCATTGGCCAGCACGTCGGCTGTAGGAACGCTCAGCGCATCGCCTGTTGTTTGGTCGCTCTGTACGAGGTCGATCATGGCGGGCACGTTATGCAGTTCCACCTTTGCCTTAGAAAGTGCCTTGGTAAATTGTGGTGCATCCAAGTTCACGAACCGGATTTTCTCTTGTCCGCCCGATGGGTTAAGAACAAGCAGCGAGAACGAAACATTAGAATTGCTCAATAACCCGCTCGGCATAGCAATCACCGCCTGAATACAGCGGCGACGAAGTAGCTCTTCGCGCAAGGATCGTTCTGCACCCGAGCTAAACAGAAGATTATTCTGTATGGCTATGACAATTTTGCGCTGGGTTTGGGCCAATAGATGCCGAACGGATAACACGACGCCGGAGGCGGTACGCTCGGGAAAGCGACCAAACCAGTCTTTGGTAGCAATTTCGGACTTGTACTTTATCCCCAATGGCGGGAAGGCGATAGCGACATCAAATTGGCGTAGCACACCGTCTTTGATCATAGACGGCCCTGATATCGGATCGGCTCGGTGAAGCTCAAAATCAGTATCGGCCAGTAATCCAATCGCTGCGGCGACTGTCGTTGAGGGGGCTTCAACGTAGACTGATCCGCCTGCTCTTGCCGCTTTGACGGCCAATTGTCCACTCTGATCCCACGGGTTGTACACGGAGTCGTTGCCACAAATTCCTGCCAAACCGACTAATAAGGTAACGACGGCGGAAGGAATTGTGCCTTCGGCGTCATCACTCAGGCCAGCGAGATCGGTCGGTTCAAAGTTATTGAGCATACCCGCAGCACTCGACCTGAGAACGAGATCTAGAACATGGGTTAATCGTGCAGGGTCTAGGCGCTCTAAGCGTGTCATATCTGCAAAAGCATGGCGTTGGATGCCTTTGGTTTCTGATTCAAGCTTCGCCATGGTTTCCAATGCCAGAGCTGGTTGCCCCACCGCATGCGCAGTCAGGCGCAGATCTTTGGAAACCTTGTCTGTACTAGAGACCTTTGCCCATGCTAACAGTTGCAGTGCAACTAGGAAGGCATCATTTGCATGTAGGGTATCCCGGAGAGAGTCAACGATCTCGGCGATGATTCTGTTTTGCATTGCGTATTCCAAAGGTGCCGATTCAAACGTGACGGACACGTTTTGTTCGGTGGCCTGTTGTGATGATTGTGTCGTCCTTGCCTGCGACAGCGTAAATATCAAGATGCTCGTCAAGCAGACCTGCAAGCGGCCCTGCATAATTTTTGACACGACGACGTGACCCTTTGTCTAGGTAATACTTCTTGGCGCCCCCTCCCGCAGGCTCGTTCACGCCGAACTTCAACAGTAAGTCCACGGCCAGTTGTGAAATGCCTCGCTGTTGTTCGCGGATCTTTGCGTGTTGAGTTTTGTGCATTGCGACAGCCTCCCTGAACTTGTTTTCGTTAGACTGAATTCTGAATTAAGTTATCCTTGCTGTCAATAAGTAATTATTACTTTTTTATAGTTTGCCATGCTTTTTGTTGTCGAGTGGACTAAGAACTGCACCCTTCAAATAGAGATAGGTATTAAATTAATACTATATCTATATGATATTAAAGGGTTTTAATTCATAAAAAAAGTTGCTGGATCATCGGATTTTGGTCAATAATGGCGATATTGAGTTAACGCGTTCGACCTTGCCCGTGGAGTTTGCAATGAGATTATTTGGGAACCAGTTAGTCAAGATGCGCCAAGAGCGGAACTTGAGGGTGGGCGAGTTAGCGGCGCTGCTGGGATGCCATCCTTCTTACATTACGCATTTAGAAAAAGGCAGGCGGCATCCGCCACGCATAGAAGATTTGCGACGTTTGGCAATGGCCATGCATTTGTCAGCGCCAGACTTACAAACATTGCAACAAGCAGCCATTTGGACAGCGGCTGTGACGAGGGTTGAGGATTTAGGTTTTTCGCCCGCAGATACGCTGCTGCACGACGCTGCTTCCAACCTGTTCGATCAGAAATAGTGTGGTGGTACCGAAGGCGGATTCAGCTAGGGCCACTAATTGCGAATTCTTGTTTTGTGAGGGGCCAATGTAAAAAATAAAACGCCAATCAACCTTGAGAGCTGACTGGCGAGTCCGGAAAGCCGAAACTTTCGCGTGTGAGAGCCTTTAGTTTCGCCTCTTCGTACTCCCCCGTCAAGCATTTTTATTGCCAGCAATAGTCTAGCGGGATGGTCTATTGCCTGATGAAGAGGTGTCACTATGAAACCCCCTCGTAAGATTGTTACGCGCTCACCGCATAGGCGCGTCGGGTACGTGCCATGTCCGTGGTTGCAACAAAACCATGTTGGTTACGAAAGTCTTTTAGAGGCAAGCTTTATTCGCATTGCGCTACTCTGCCCAAATCTCCAAGAGTTGCACCATCAACCGTTTCGGCTTGATCTCGATGAGCTTGGCACCTACACGCCAGATTTCTTCTTGAAATGCCACTCCTTCCAGAATCTTGTAGTGGAAGTTAAACCTTCCGGTCATGTTGCGAAACACGCAGAAAAACTGCATGCGGCCCAACAAATCCTCAAAGAGAAAGGCTGTCAGTTTCTGCTGTGTACGGAGGTTGAGATCTATGGGGATGAGCGTGGCGAACGGGCCGGTCAAATCCTGAGGCCCACTCGGTCATTCCTACCGGCCACGATGGTGAACCAGATCGTCCGTCGCTTGCCCGAAATGATCTATCCAATTTCGGCTGATGCTTTGGCAGCAAAGCTTGGCATAAGTTTGCAGCAGGTCTTGTATCTAGTCGGGAGGCGTTATTTGCAAGCTCCCTCAGATCTACGTACGGATGAGCTTTATTACACGGCAAGCGAGGAGATTGGCAATGGGAATTTTTCGGCTAGAGCGTGGATTGGTAGTGCAGCGTGGTGATCGCAAATTTGCTTTTCAGAGACAGATTGACGGCGAAACGATTCAGTTTGAAGACGTACTTACAGGTGCATTCGAAATATACAAGATCTCGGCCTTTCTAAAGAAGGTAAATAGTGGCGCGATCAGTATATGTGGGTTAAACGATGGCTGCGGTGAGTTAGGCGTCGTCCAGGTGTTCCGGCATGATGAACTGGGCGTGACTGCGTTCAAGCTTACAGAGGAGCAAAGGGTTGCATGGGAGCTTCGATGCCAGTATGTTTTTGCGTTTCGAAAACGCGGCATACAAAGAGGGCAACGTGACCGAATTACGCAGTTGTTGCCTAGCGTCGCGGAAAGACTAAAAGATGACAGTCCTCCTTCGGCATCAACGGCCATGCGGTGGATGAGGGATTTCGAATCGAGTGGGGGGAACACATCAAGTCTCGTTTCCGGTAATGCTGTGCGTGTGACGCATCTGCGGGTGGACGATCAAGTACGTCATCTCATAACGGAAGCGCTTCGCAAACATTACTTCATCAGAAACGGTGACTCCTTGCGTAAGGTTTACAGGAGATTGGCCGCAACGTTCGATGCATCCAAACGACAGCGTTCGAACCAGAAGGCTGCGGTGTTGAGTGAATCGACAGTACGAAGGATCGCGGGTGAAACCGAACCGTACCACCGAGATCGGGCTCGTTTTGGCGCTTCTTATGCAGCGGCAAAATGGAGGCACTCCACTGGAGGGGTCTATGCAACCAGGCCGCTGCAACGAGTGGAGATGGATCACACCGTTTTGGACCTTTACGTTTTGGACGACAGGCGCGGTATTCCGCTGGGGCGGCCAATTGTCACGGTATTGATTGATGGCTATTCGGGATATTTACTTTCGATCTATGTCAGCTTTGAAGGAGGCAGTATTGGGCGTATGGCCCAATCGATCAAGTTTGCATTGCAGCCTAAATCGGACTTGGTGCAGGCATATGAATTGACGCAACAGTGGTATACGCCCGGACTGTGGGAGACCCTTGTGCTCGACAATGCCATGGAGTTTCACTCATCACATGCGCGCATGATGAGTATGGAGCTATGTTTTGACCTGGAGTATTGCCCTGTCAGGAAACCATGGTTTAAGCCGACAGTCGAACGTGCCATGCTGGAGCTGGCAAGGATACTTCCGATTCCGGGCAGGCCTGAGAAATTTCTTGGAGTAAAGGATGTCATTGATCCAAAGGTGAAGGCCTGTGTGATGTTCGCAGACTTGTGCAGGTGCCTGGCAAAATGGGCTGTCGATGTCTATCCGATCCAGGTTAATGATAGAAAACTAGCCCGACCTTTGGATTTGTTGCAGGAAGGACTTGTTGATATGCCACCTCCCGCATTCTTGGATGACTTGCGAAGTCTGGATGTCATCGGCGGGTTATCCAGGCAAATGAAGGTACGCCATAGTGGTATTGAAATGCACCATTTAACGTACCGCAGCAATGAACTGGCCGAAATGGCCAAGCAGATTTCGCCGTCATTTTCAGCCAACATAAAAATCAACGCCGATGACCTGGGTTCGATTTGGGTTCAAAACCCGAAGTCGAAAACGTGGATCAACGTGCCTGCTACGAACTCAACATACGCCCAAGGCTTGAGTTTATTTCAGCACAAACTTATCCGTACCCATGCAAAAAGCAACCTGAAATCCATGGGAGCCACAGAGGCCCTGCTGAGGGCACACGCTGAGCTGCAAGATATGTGGGATGTAGCTGTTCGCGATGGCAAAAAAGTTAAGGCGAACGCCAAACAGTTGGCCGCTCTAGAGGGTATGCGCTCATCAAAAATATACGCGGATAAGAAGGCTAATGGACAGGTGACGGCCGAGCAGATAGCCACTCGTCAGGACATCGTTATTGAGCCGTCTGAGATCCCTGTATTTGAATCTTTCGATTTATCAACACGATTGAGGTGACGGGTGTTATATACCGCAAAAGCATTATCTGCAGGGCGCGACCTTCGTAACGTCGTGATCCAGCACTCATCATTCCAAAAGGCTTTGCTGTTGGTGGCCAATGCTCTGGAGGTAGGGAATGGTGCTGGTATTTTCAGCGGCGTAAGGATTATGGCCCCGAGCGGTTCGGGAAAGTCATTGCTGATAGATTGTTTGCAGAAAAATATTATTAACTCGCCTTTCCTGGAGGGTGAGCTGTCTGTAATTCGAACCGAGTTGAAAGAGTCGCCCAGCGTCTCCCAGATCCAAGCGGGCCTCCTGGAAAACTTTAAGTATGGTCTTATCGATCAGGGCCGTCGAAGCCAAAATAACAACGAAGTCCATCGGGTCTTACTTGCTGCCATGCGCGAGCATCGTGTTCAACTGATCGTACTTGATGAATTTCAGCATGTTTTCTCGCCGTCTAGCGATAAGGTTTCTACGGCGGTGATCGATTGGCTAAAGCGGCTTATGAATTTGACTCAAGTGCCTGTGGTATTGGTCGGCACGGAGTTGATGGATAGGCTCGGCGCAGTGGATCAGCAGTTCACAACCCGAATACCTACTACAGTCAAGTTACTTCCGTTCCAACATAACGCTGAATGGATTGGTTTCTTAAAGGCGATGGCGCAGCAATGCACAGCCGTAGATATGGCGCTCATCAGCCAGTCACCGTACGCTACGCAGTTATTTGGCATTACGCAGGGCGTTGTTCGTCCATTAAAAACTCTGCTCGTGCAAGCGGTAATTATGGCTGTGAATGCGGGGGAGAAGCACTTGTCGGCGGAACGGCTATACGAGGCATATGCAATGGTTTACGGGCCGGAAATTGCATCGGAGAATCCGTTCAGTGTTTACTGATCCTTCCTTCGGCAGGCCTATGCCTATCCGAGACCCAATCGGTCGATTAGAGTCCGGCAACGGATATGCCCTTCGTATGGTCGCATTAAACGGTCTGTCATTTAGTGATTTGACGAAAGTTCTTGCCTCAATCGGTCATGGGTACTTGCCGAACAGATCTGCACAAATGATCGCTTTTTGGTTTGGAGCCGAACCTATTGCTGCGTCTCGTGCTATCCCGTATACCTACAAGCTGAATGGTCGCTTAGTTACCAGTTACATGGGCTGTCAATTTATGCGACCTTATCATGTTCGTTTCAGCCGCCCACAGGTGTGTGTGCACTGTCTGGACGAGTATGGCATCGCGATGGCGGTATGGGACATCTCGTTAGTAACGTGTTGTCCGAAGCACGGGGTTATTTTGATAGATAGATGCGCTAAATGTAAGCGCGTTCTTTCTTGGCGAAGGCCGGATTTATATACCTGTCATTGTCGTGCGGATCTTTGCTCAATGATTCCTGACCAAGCAACACCCGATGCGATCTGGCTTAGCCACCATATCGGCTGCTTATTGTTCGGAGAGAGCGATTTGCCCGTTTCCGAAAGTCGCTCGCGACAGTTGCTGGGAGCGTTTAGTCTGGATGTGTTGCTACGTGTAGTTCGTGCCCTAGGCGTATCAGAGGGCGATCATGTGCGAGATATCGTTCCAGGAAAGTTGACACGAATATTGAGCACCGACGAAGCGCATGGTGTGGTGTATAGGGCATTTTCACGAGTGAAGGCTATCCTCATTGGAATAGGGGCTGAGCGTTATGCCGACTGTTTGCACCTTGCCGAACTGCGAGTAATTGGGGAGCATGTGACTGGCATCGAGAGGACAATGTTTGAGCACCTTCTAGATTCGGTTGCCGATATAGATGCGCAGTGTGCATCCGTAAAGCCCGTCAAATCCCAACTGCGTCTGTTTTGAAGCGCCATCGTGACATCCCAGCAAATTTCGCTAGCGACTGTTCCTGACCCCATATTGGACGAATCACCCGCTTCTTGGCTGCTGAGGGTATGCCAATATCATGCTGTGTACCCGCACCGACTACTCAAGCTATTTGGCTTGCCGAAGATGGTTGAGTTCGATACGGAATTGAGATTGCCGGAGCTTCGGGTATTAACAAGCGGTACCGCCGTTAAACGTGAAAAGCTTTTTTGTTTAAGCAGGAAGTTCGAACACGTTCGGCAAGGCGAATTGGCAAAAGCATTCCTGCTCGCTGAGCCTCCGGCGTGTCCGTATTATAGATTTTGCCCCGAGTGTCTTGTGAGCGACCCGATACCGTATTGGCGTCTAACATGGAGAGTGACTCACACGCACTTTTGTGAGAAACACCATTGTGTGTTGTATACCCGATGTCTAGCGTGCGGGGGGCGCTTGGCAGCACTCGGGCAGTGGAAGCGTCCGTTTTTTGAGAATGACCCGTACTCCGCTTGCCGATTTTGTACCGCATGCGGGGCGGATTTGGGTACTTTCCCATCCCAACCAATTATGTTTACTGGATATGAGCGGGCACTGGGCCTGCAACGATTGATAGTTGCGGCCATAATTCGTGGCCATTTTTTTGTTCACGGAATTAAAGGTCCGTTGTCTTTGGAACTGTTGCCGAGAGTCATATTGATGGGCGGAGGCACAAATGAGCCATCGCAGTCTGGTGTACCAATTATGCTTCCTGTAATTCGTGATTTTTTGACGACACGATCATATAAAGGTGAAGTCGCTGTTCGTAACAACGACGTTCATGTTTGGTCAAGACGTGCAGCGCGGCTCCGTTTTGGTGGGCTATTTAGCGGTGATGTATGGAAACGCTGAGTGGCAATGCCAGCTAAAAACCATTTCTTGTAGTGAAACATCGTGATCGCTCATCACCATGACGCCGGATAGTAAATTAAAGGCGTCGTGCGGGCCTATCCCCGTGGTCGCGTGCGGTAGCCCTTGTCAATAGAGATTTCGGGCCTGGCTGCTTGCTCCACTTTGAAGTACATATAAGCTGACCCAATTGCAAGCCCGCCAAACACCACAAGAAGCGCTAGTAGTATAAAAATCATTTCGCCCTCACGCGATAGTCATGAACTATTACGATAGAAGAAACCCTCGGGGTTAGGCTCGTCTCATTTTGTGGATTGAATTTTTTTTGAGCAGACTCACTGCTGAAATACAGGGAGAAAAGGCCGAAAACAATCAGAACTGAGCCGACAATGACGATATATAACAAAGTGGCGTTCATCCCGTTCACCTCCCACGCGGCCTGTAATGTCAGTAAATTTTACCCGGAAACGGCACAGCCGATAGGCTCGTTTCTTTTAAACAGCGGACAGATCACGAGCACGTTTGGCTTTGGCGACTCTCCAGGCACACATCACGCCACGCCGCCCCACTCCAGCGCATGGAGGATACGGCGCACTTGTTGAGCGCCAATGGCCGTCTCGCAGTGCATAACCGGAATGCTTCCTCCCAATGCTGTATTGGGCGACGACATCCACCCAGATGCGGCCTGTTTGTCCTCAAACACTTCTTTGGCCACGAGCGCCACGGTCGCAATGCGGTCGAGTCGTTCCGACGCCGCGGCGTCCAGCGGTTTGGAATCGCGGCGGCGGCGCTCATACGTAGTCACAGACAGGTTCAGCAACTCTCCCCACTGTTGAGTTGTCATCCGGAAGGTCTGTTTGGCTGCATCAGCCACATCCACTGAAAAACCCGCTTTGATCCATTTGATGCGGTTCGACTCGTTCATGTCCCCCAGGATACGGGCAATCTTCCAGAAGTCGTTTCCCATGCTACGAGTTCGCGGGGATGCAATTGGCGAGCGATCAATCACTTCCATGGTGGTTCCCTTTCGTACCCATCAATGATTAAATGTATTTAATCAAATGACGAACCAAGAAACAAGCGACAGCAGCAGCCACATCATGGGAAGAAGTCCGAGTACACCCAGCGCAACCGACCTGCGAGCACCCAGCAGAATCACTATTCGTGTAAACAGACTAGTTCCGTGAATGCTTTCACGAAGCTGCTTTCGGTTTCTTGGCATATTTATACGGTAAATTTAACACTATGCACATAACAAATCTTCGCAAAGTAGGCGGGTCGGTCATGCTGGTCGTTCCACCTGCGCTGCTCAACGTGCTGCAACCGACAGCAGGCGCAAAGGCGGAGCTGACCATTGACAATGGCCGTCTCGTGGTCGTGCCTGCGGTGCACCCGTGTTCTACGATGGCAGAGCTTTTGGCTTCCTCCGGCTTTTCGCAGCCTAAACCAGCTTATGAGCCCAAGTTGGTTAGTGCGCCCGCTGTGGGTGGAGAGCTGATATGAAGCTGGGCGGAATCCACATGGTCAATCTTGACCGCTTGCGTGCTCTCCAGGCTCGTGACCGAGTCGTAGAAAACTGGTTGATGAACCAGGTCGGCCCCGCCTACGATGCCTTGAAAAAAGACCCATCCAGAGCCATTAGCATCGAAAATGTCCGCCAGCGCCTTGCCTCTGAACACAGTAAGGCGCGATGAGCTACTCGGTTGTCTTCGCCCCCGAGGCCGAAGATCAAATTGCGGCCCCTGCGCAACTACATCGCTACTGCGGCCTCGCCTAACATCGCCAAGAGGTAGCAATTTGAACAAGTGAGGTTGCTATGAAAATTGTTTCCTTTTCGGAAGCGCGAAACAACCTGAAAGTGGTACTGGATACAGTTGTCAATGATGCGGACACTACGATTATCACGCGCCGGGATGCTGAGGACGTAGTAATTATGTCGCTGGATTACTACAACAGTTTGATGGAAACGGTGCATCTGTTGCGCTCGCCAGCCAATGCAGAGCATCTAAGCCGTTCCATCGGGCAATATCGTGCTGGCAGGGCAAAGCCGCGAGAGACGCTCGATGACTGACCGTACGCTGCTGTCGCCGCCGGCAAATAGTTGGCATCTGCGCTCCGGTTGTTGAGTCCCGCAGTGCGCACAGTTCTGACAAGGCGTTAGCCGTCGGGGAGCTATTTGAGGGCTTTGCGGTCATTGTTGTTCGGAAAATTCCAAACTCAGTGACGCAGAGTACGGAAAATTCCAAACTGAACGACGAACGTATACCAAACTCAATAAGTAAGAGTTCGGTAAGTTGTTGATATTCCATGAGCGGCATTGCCAAACTCAATGACAATCGACAAGTGACTAGTCACGGCGGTTTGCGGATCGGCGTCCAGGAAACTACCATATGCAAATGAAAAGAAAGCACAGTCCCGATAACCGTCGCGGCTGAAAAGAATCACTTTATTTCGAGGCCGTCCGGGCAATTTCATGCAATCCACATCAAGCAAGCGCGAACCGTCACTGTTTTTCGTGATCAACGGTGGTTCGGGACGCCAGAATGCAGTTGCTGCGCGCCAGGCGATTGACGCCGCAATGGCTGCAGCAGGGCGCAAGCATCGTATCTTCGTCATTGAAAACGCCGACAGCATGAAAGCGATTGTGCAGCAGGCCATCGAGGCCGCCGGGCAAGAAAATGGTGCCGTGGTGGCCGTGGGCGGAGACGGAACCATTAATTTCGTTGCCTCAGCCGTGCTTGAAAGTCGCTGTTTGTTTGGCGCGATACCGCAAGGGACGTTTAATTATTTTGGTCGTACCCACCGTATTCCTGAAGAAATCACGGCGGCTCTGGACGATTTGTTGAGTGGGGAACCCGTGCCAGTGCAGGTGGGTCTGGTCAACGACCGGCTATTCCTGGTCAATGCCAGTGTTGGTTTGTACCCCGAGTTGCTGGAGGATCGAGAAGCGTTTAAACAGCGGTATGGTCGCAGCCGCCTTGTTGCGCTTTGGTCGGCCATCGTCACAGCGTTTCGTCATCACCGGTATCTGGACATGGTATTGGAGCAAGGCGGGAAACGGGTACAGTTTCGGGCGACAACCCTTTTTATTGGCAATAACCGGCTTCAACTGGAGCAGGTTGGCATGCCGCAGGCGGAGTCAACGAAGCAGGGGCACCTCGCGGCCATCGCGGTCAAGCCGGTGGGTACCCTGGCCATGTTGTGGTTGGCGGCGCGCGGCGCGCTGGGCAGGCTGGCCGATGCCGATAATGTCATGGGTTTTAGTTTTCGCAGTCTTGCCGTCGCCCCGTTGGGTCTGTGGCGGGGTCGGAAAAGCGGGCTGAAGCGTCGCATTAAAGTAGCCATCGATGGCGAAATAGCCTGGCTGTCTGCGCCGCTGGCGTTTCGCGTGGCCCCGGAACCTCTGTTGTTAATCAAACGTCGTCAACAGACAGAACCGGACGCCTCATGACGGTTGTGCTGCATATTTCAGACACGCATTTTGGCACCGAGCGACCTTTGGTAGTGCAGGCGCTTGAACGACTGGCGCGCGCTCATGCGCCCTCAATGGTGATTTTGTCCGGCGATATTACGCAGCGCGCACTCAAGGAAGAGTTCGCAGCAGCAGGCAGTTTCATGGATCGGTTGTCTATTCCTTCACGGTTGGTTATTGCCGGGAATCATGATATTCCGCTGTTCGACGTGGTCACCCGCATTTTCCAGCCTTATTCGCGCTACGGACGTGTTTTTGGTTCAAATCTCGAGCCTGTTCATGACGCACCCGACTTGCTGGTTATCGGTGTGCGAACGACGCGCCGCTATCGGCATATTGAGGGCGAGGTGTCAGCCCGGCAGGTCGAGCGTGTAGCCAAGCGTTTGAGGCAGGCCGACAAAAGGCAATTACGCATTGTTGTCACGCACCAGCCGGTCTTTGTCACTCATGCTGAAGATGAGGAGCACCTGTTGCGCGGTCACCAGAAGGCCGTCGCTGAGTGGGCGCAGGCCGGGGTCGACCTGATACTGGGTGGACACATTCACCGTCCGTTTATTTCCGGGTTGCACGACCGCTTTACCAGCCTGCAGCGCCCGGCTTGGGTTGTGCAGGCAGGTACTGCCGTATCAACCCGCATTCGGCACGACTCAAATAACTCGGTCTATTTGATCCGGCATGGATTGGAGGGTGAAGCTCGTCATTGCGAGGTTGAACGTTGGGACTACGACGAAGATTCCAGTGAGTTCGCGATGATACAAAGCCAGGCTTTGCAAATCGCATAATCTCAACGCCCGCCGTTTGGCATTGACGTTTACGCTCTTTATTATTCTTCCAGGCTTTTCAGGCGATGTCTCCAGCGTCGTTTGGCATAACGGCGCATGCTGGGGATGTCGTCGGTTTCATCCATAATCGGCTTGCCCAGAATCGTTTCGATCACGTCTTCCAGTGTTACCAGCCCTTGCCAACTGCCATACTCGTCGTAAACCAGAAACATATGCTGTCGTTCCTGGATAAATTGGCTCATTGCGTTCTCGACGCTCATTTTCTCGTTAACCACGGTTACCGGCTTCATCAACGTTGAAATATTGGCGTCGGGGTCGGCATCGATGACGTCGTAACGAAATAAAAGGCCAAGCGGGTTCTCGTCTTTGTCGATAACGGGATAACGCGAAAACTGGCTTTCCTGCACGTGGCGGGTGAACTGGCCAATCGTCATATCGGGCGATATGTATTCACAAACGGTGCGCGGCGTCATGACTTCATGGACTCGCATGTCGTGCAAATCCAGGATATTGGCAATGACGCGCTGCTCGTCTTCATCGAGCTTGTTCATTTCACGCCCCAGTATCGACAGCGCTTTAATTTCCTGACGCACGTCATGTTCGGGCGCGGGGCCGCCGAACAAGTCCATGATGCGGTCAGACAGCCAGATGAATGGTTTCAAGACAAAAATCATCTTGTTCAGCGTGCCGGGCAGGTAAGGCGCAATTGCAGGCCAGTACCGTGCTCCCATCGATTTGGGCAGGATTTCAGACAAAATCAGGATCAGAACGGTCATGATGGCCGAAGCAATACCCAGATAGCCATTGCCAAATACCACCGTCACCTGCGCACCTACACCCGTTGCCCCCACGGTATGAGCGATGGTGTTCAGCGTAAGAATGGCCGCCAGGGGCTGGTCGATCCTGTCTTTCAGGATCCTGAGTTTTTCATGTAGCGCGGGCTGGTTAAGCTTGAGTTGGGCGATGTAGCTTGGCGTGATGGAGAGAAGTGCGGCTTCAAGTATTGAGCAAATAAATGAAATGCCAATGGACAATACAGCAAATGCTATAAGAAGACTCATGTCGAGCGTGGGGCCTGAAAAATTAAGTGGTCTAATGTTAAGGTTTTTGCCAGCGCAAGCGCAAACAGCCGGCACGCGCACAAAATAATGAAATGGCGTCAATTATGACTTTTTCAAATCAATCGCTTGTTCGACGCTTGAAATTACAGCAGTTGGCCGTCTTCGAGCGTGTGCTCAACTGCGGTTCGCTGTTGGCGGCGTCTCGTGAACTGCACATGACGCAACCGGCCATTACAAAAATTATTCAAGAGCTTGAAGAGCACTTTGGACAAACATTGCTGGTGCGCTCCAGGCGGGGTGTGCAACCGACCGATTTTGGCCTGATGCTACGCAATCATTGTCGCACGCTTATGGCCGATCTGCGTTATCTGGCCGACGATCTGAATTCGTGGAGTGCGGGGGTTTCCGGGCAGGTGGTGGTGGGTACGCTATTGGCGGCGTCGGCTCAATTGCTGCCCGGCGCAGTGCGTCGCCTGCGCGAAATGGCACCCAATGTCGTGGTTCAGGTCAGGGTTGGCGTCAATGACAAAATGTTCCCGGAACTGGCCCGAGGCGAGCTTGACGTCGTGGTCGGCCTCATTCCCCTGCATGAAAAAAGCGCTGAATATGAGCATGTGCCGCTGTATGCCGAAACACTTTGCGCCGTGGTGGGGCGCCAGCACCCTTTGGCAGCGAGCCAAACAATTTCAATCGCTCAGCTTGAGTCCTGGGATTGGATCCTGCCGACTTCCGAGTCCGAGGCCTCGCACTCGGTTGCCCGTTTTTTCGAAACATTGAAAATGCGCAAACCGACGCGTATTGTCGAGTCGGTTTCAATCATGACGAACCTGGGCCTGCTGGTCGACTCGGACATGATTGCGATCATGCCATATCGGGTCGCCAGTAAGTTTGTGCATCTGGGTTTATTAAGCGTTCTACCCGTTTTGCAGGATATCCCCTTTGGCTATGTTGGTTATACCTTGGCTAAGGGTCGCACCGTATCGCCTGCGACGCAACGTTTGCTTCTAAGCTTGCACGACGTGGCCTCGCAACTGTCTGCCTGAATCCCGCCATGCTTTTGTTAGGGGCTGATTGGCGCCTGTGATATTCCTTTTGTTTATATCTAAACGGAAAGAATTTATTATTCATGATCGGTTACGTTCGATACAGTATGAGAATAAAGTAGAGACGGCTGGCTGGGGGCGAACAGGCCACCAGCCGTAACGCGTCCAACAGGAGATACACATGAGCAGCAAAGAGTCAGCGGTAATTGGCGGAAAAGCCAAGCCCAGGGGGCGTTTCCCTCACTACCGCCGGGCAGGTGATTTCATTTTCGTATCAGGCACAAGTTCTCGTCGCCCCGACAACACGTTCGAGGGTGTCGAGGTTGACCCCATGGGGGTGACCAACCTGGATATTCGTGCCCAGGCCCGCGCAGTTATTCAGAATATTGCCGATATTCTTCAACATGCCGGCGCCGCCCTCGACGACCTGGTCGAGGTTCAGGTATTCCTTGTGAATATGAACGATTTCGGTGGTTTTAACGAGGTATGGGCCGAGTTTTTCGACCATGACGGCCCCACACGCACCACGGTGGCCGTGCATCAATTGCCCCATCCTCACCTGTTGGTTGAAATGCGGGCAACGGCTTACAAGCCATTATCAGCATAGGAGTGCGCGATGAATTTCAAATATGGTTATCCGCTCAATTTTAAAAACTGGCTCGATGAGCATGCGCATTTGCTCAAGCCGCCCGTTGGCAACCAGCAAATCTGGCAGGACAGCGATTTCATGGTCACCGTTGTGGGCGGGCCGAATCAGCGTTCCGATTTTCATGATGACCCGGTCGAGGAGTTTTTCTACCAGTTCAAGGGTAATGCACAGCTTTTAATGTGGGAAAACGGGGAATACGAACAGGTTCATTTGAAAGAGGGCGACATATTCCTGATGTCGCCGCATGTGCTTCATTCACCGCAGCGGCCTGAACCGGGCAGTTTGTGTCTGGTCATTGAGCGCCAGCGTCCGGCCGGCGCGCACGATGCATTTCAATGGAGCTGTGCACGATGCGGCCATGTGCTGCAACGCTACGAGCTGGAACTGAAGAGCATCGTGAAGGATCTTCCCCCCACATACGAGCGCTTCTACAACACCAGTGAGGCGCAGCGTACCTGTGCCAAATGCGGCGAGGTGCACCCTGGCCGCGACTTTGAGTCATGGCACGCAACATTGAACGCCGCTCATCCCCATTTATAAGTTTATTTTAAAATTTTTGGCACGGACACGAACAGCATGATCGATATTCACTCTCATTTTTTCCCGCTTATCGGCAAGGATGTCGCCCATCAGGTTGACCCGCAGAAAGCGGCATGGCTGCAGGTCGACGAAGGCGGCGAGAAAGGCCACATCATGCTGGGGGATCAGCCGTTTCGGCCGGTATATCGTGCGTTGTGGGACCCCGCCCTTCGTGTGCAGGAGTTGGATGAGCAGGGTGTCGATATGCAGTTGGTTTGTTCGACGCCGGTGATGTTCGGCTATACCTGGGATCCTGCCAAAGCTGCCGACTGGGCCGCGCAAATGAATGAACAGGCAGTTGCATTTTGCGCCGGCCATCCCACCCGGTTGAAGGCGCTGTCGCAAGTCCCGTTGCAGGACGTCAAGCTGGCGTGTGCCGAGGCGTCTCGTGCCCAGGCAGCCGGTTGTGTCGGCGTGCAGATTGGTAATCATGTAGGGGAGAAAGACCTCGATCATCCTGATTTGGTCGATTTTTTGATTCACTGCGCCAATGAAAACATTCCCGTCTTTGTGCATCCCTGGGACATGATGGGCGGGGAGGGGCGGATGAAGCAATGGATGCTGCCCTGGCTTGTTTCGATGCCGGCCGAAACGCAATTGGGGATGTTGTCACTTATTTTGTCGGGTGCCATGGAGCGTATTCCCGAGTCGTTAAAGATCTGTTTTGCCCATGGCGGGGGCAGCTTTGCGTATTTGCTGGGCCGCGTTGACAACGCCTGGCGGTATCGCGACATTGTGCGTAAAGATTGTCCGCGTCCGCCGTCCGAATATGCCCGCCGGTTTTACTGCGACGCCACTATTTTCGACCAGGGCTCGCTGCGTTTGCTTGCCGACGTGCATGGCGTTGATCGCCTCATGATGGGGTCGGATTATCCCTATCCGTTGGGTGAGCAGCCTATTGGTTCGTTGGTACAGGCATCGTCGTTTTCTGCAAAAGAAAAACAGCAAATGCTGCACGACAATGCTATAACTTTTTTCAACCTGGCCTGAATCGCCAGTTTCAAGAGACTGGGCTTTCCACGCTAGCCCTTTCAATATCGAGGAGACAGCAATGAAAATGCGAAAAATTGGAACTTTAATCGCGGCTGTGGCGGGTGTGTGCGCTTTCAGTACGCCGGCTTTGGCCAAAGACTTCCGAATGGGCCTTATTACACCACCACCCCATATCTGGACGCAGCAGGCCAATGGTTTTGCCGAAGATATTAAAGAGGCCAGTGACGGCAAACATACCGTGTCAGTGTTCCCTGCCGGCCAGTTGGGCAGCGAGGCGCAGATGCTGCAACAAATGCAAACCGGCGCGCTTGATATGGCGTTTCTCACGATTGCCGAAGCATCCAATCGTGTTGAAGATTTAGGGGCGTTGTATGCACCTTATCTGGTCAGCAATGTTGATGAGGCCGCAGAAATTCTGAAAACGCCCGCTGCAACCGACTTGTTGAAAGAGTTGCCTGCCAAAGCAGGTGTTGTGG
>TARA_R100000306_G_scaffold62493_1_pt1 | contig 37725 bp, 62 predicted proteins | sample TARA_R100000306 | Tara Oceans TARA_R100000306 (sample SAMEA2620824) | marine metagenome | biome: marine biome (ENVO:00000447); feature: mesopelagic zone (ENVO:00000213); material: "saline water (ENVO:00002010), including plankton (ENVO:xxxxxxxx)" | depth 1000 m | reverse complement strand
TCTCCCGGGAGAAGGCACTGGATGGTTTCCGTTGTCCAGGTGCCGGCCTTGGTGAATTCCACCTCTACACCATCGGGCTCATCCACTTTCTTGCCCTGGAACTGCCGACGGAGGGGAGCTGTCATGTTCTCAGGGCTGTATCCGTCTTCGAATTTCTCGCGTGGCTGATCGCGGACTGGGGTAATGACGCCATTTTCCAGAGTCATTTCGGCAAAGCCGGCCCTCAGGATGGTGTCGATCGCATCTTTGGCGGTGCCATCTGAGAACACATAGTCAAAGGTATCACCGCGAGGCGCCCAGATTGCCTCGTATCGCTCCATCTCATCCAGGTTGATCCGGTCGTCTGCGTATCCGAGTGACTTGGCGACATAGCACGCAGCTGCGCTGATGCTCCTGGTGGCCGCGTTGGCCGTGAATTCCCCGTCGCTTATCGTTGGCAACTTGCGTGTGAATTCCAGGTTGATCTTGTTGTTGGAGCTGCTGGCAATCTCATCAGAACCGACAATATCCACGGCCATCGTGGTAATGCCTTCGTAATTCGTTACCGTTGGCAATTTGCAGCGTAGCGCCGTGAAGTCCAGACGGTCCAAGGAAGTGACCGACACATCCTCCGCTCCAAGACGGCTCACCCGGATCTCGGGCCGGATAGCCGAGGGCAGGTTGACGGTAAACGTCCAGCCGAGCTGATCGCGGGTGCTGCCGCTGACCGTTTCAATCTGTTCCTGCCAGGTCGCGGCGCCAACTTCGCGATATTCGATCCGAATGTCGCGGCTTCTGGCGTTTATGGACTCACCGTCTACCACGCCCAAACCAGAAGAAGCGAAAAGATCAACCTCAATGGTGTCAGTGGTTTCGCCATCCGGGCACACGACAAAGGGTCCGGCCCTGTTGCCGGTAAACTCCTCAGCGCTCCAGACAATCTCCAGTGTCACAGAAGCTGAGGGCAGGTTCCCATCCCAGTCCGGATCAGGTGAACCGTCCGCCAGCTGACGCTCAACCTGGATCTCTGTATCGCTGGGAATTGAGATCAGTGCGTACTGTGTGCCCGCTTTGTCGATGGACATGGCACCGGAAAGGCCGGATGAATCCGTTACAGGATCGCCGCCGGTCGTCTCCAGCTCGATCTCATCCTTGGCTGCGTTGATTGTTGAAACAACGTAGGTGCCGTTCACGTCGACATTGGATTCGATGTTGACGGTCATGCCGGCGGCAAGGTGCTGAAAGTCGCCATTGAAAATAAGCGTTGCACTGATGCCCGGGTCGGTAATGGTTATCGACTGGGTCATTTTTATAGACCCAGAGATTCCGGGCTCCCACAACTCGCCCACCGAAATGCCGGTTATCGCGTCGCCAGATGCCGTGCCTGATCCAAAATACGTGCGCTGGTCATAGGTGACGCCCTTCAACCGAATGCCAGCGCTGCCTTGGGTGCCACCAACCTCCGGTGATTGAAACCAGTTCTCGTGATTCGGGACACCGGAAAGATCCGCGCCGGGCTCATAGATGGTGAAGTCCGCGTTGTTCAGCTCATTGATCGGCGTCTCACCGATTTTCACGGAGGCCGGATCAATCTCGTATTCGCCCACACCAACAGAAAGCAGCAGGCGAATCACCTGCGTTTTTCGATCCTGGTAAAAGGTGCGCGGCTGATTCAGGTAGTCAGGGTAACGGATGTAATAACCGAAGCCTTCGGGGATGCCTTGTCCAAGCCTTGCGATATTGGCCCTGGCGTCAGCCGGATTTAACTGGCTGCCCTGAGATCCCTGGCCGCCTTGCTGGCCGGGAATGTCGATCAGCGCCTCGATCGCCAGCTGTGGGCCAGCGATAGGGCCAAAGACCGTGGGGAACACAATGGCCAGAGCATCCACTACGTCCCCGTATGGCACCGGCCGGAACTCGACCACATCGCGCTCACCGATAACAACATCGGCCCAATCCATCGGCTTCACGATGGCGCCGTTGATCATGCAGGAAATCGGCTGAGAATCACCGCGCCGGTAATGCGGCGTGAAGGATTTAACGAAAGCCTCAACGGTTAAGCCCGAACGATCGTAAGTCTCGGCCGGCTCACCCGGCATGATGCTGCTGTAGACCTTAATCGTCATAGTAAACAACCTTCAGAAACCGCTGCTCGAAATACCGCAAGTTGACCAGGCGCGGGCCATGGCCACCTCGTCCCGGTTCATCGGTTTCCAGAATCATCCGCTTGCCGTCTACATCAACCACGATGGCGATGTGAGTGCAGAGGGAGCCTCGGAAGGCGCAAGCAATGGCACCTGGTTGCGGCCTGACCTCACGGTAGTTTGGCGCCTCCGCCCGAACTGCATCAGTGAGCGCTCGTTTGTCGCTACCCTCAACACCTCCATGAACCGGCATCCAGGGCTTGTTGAACAGGTAAACGCGGGCCATCCGGACAATGCCGTAGCAGTCAGCTCCGGACTGGGAGCGCCCATTCGGCTGGTATGGAATTGCGAGGATCTCATCAAGGGTCATTAAATGTACCTTAAGCCAGGAGCATACTCGGACGTGTAGCGCTTTCGGGGCCACGCGGCATTCAGAAGGTCGTAATACCCCGCCTCGATCTGCACCATCATGCCCTCGAAAGTTCCGCCTCTGAGCGTCATTTTGTAGGGCTTGTTGGCAGGCGCTGACAGGTCGCTGGAGAGGAACACCCGGTAATTTACGGGCACTTCCGAGCCAGACTCCAGTGCGGCCTCCACAGCTTTCTGGGCCTCGCCGGTGACGTTAGCGATGGAGAAATTCAGGGTTTGATTTCCCCGGGTGTTCTTGGACGGCTCTTTATATTCGAACGGGCCTGCGTTGAATGTCACCGTTTCGCCAGTCTCAAGCGTTGCCGTCAGATCCTCGAAGGACGCCACAACCCGGATGGGCTCAAAGTTCGGTACCAGGATCTCAAGCGTTGGGTGAATTACATGCTCAGACGGCGCCGAAGCGTAGACCGTTTCAATTATGCTCATGGTTCAGGCCACAGGCTGTTCAGAGCAATGTCGATGATGCTCTGGTTCCGGATAAACGGCTGCCCATAAAGCCAATATTCCTCGGTCAGGACAGGGCGCTCTCGTATTTCGAACTCTGCGCTGTATTCCCAATGCCTCAATCCGCGAAGCTTTGGGCCTTCGTACATTCCGGTGAATCGGCACTCGTAAGGTCGAAGCCCCATAGGAGAATCCAGCTGGCAGTTAAACCATTCGGTGCCATAGCTGATTTCGTAATTGAACCAGGCTTCAAACAGTTGCGCCTGCTCCTGGGTAAGCAGGAACGCCACCGGAACCATTGTCGGGACACTGGTGTTCACCGGGCGCTGCTTGGCACGACCACTGGTCATGCTGGTCCTGGCAAAGGTGGGAGCCGGCTTTAGTCCGTAGCCGTTACGAAGCGGCGTTGGCAGGTAGCTGGGAAACTCTTTCTCGGTTGCCATCAGTAGCCCTGCCTTTTGAGTCCGAACGCGGTTTGCATGGCTTTGGCCCTGGGTCCGCCGCCCATGATGTCAGCGACAAACACGTTAACCTCTTCCTGCCCGTTGCTGCCTCTTTTGGTTTCTGTCTCGCCGGCCCTGGAATTGTCCTCAATGACGTTGACCACGGTTCCGGATCCTCCGCCAGCTTCTTGCCTGGCAAGGAACGCATCAAGGTTGTCAGCCTGTGGTGAGGTGAGGACTCGCTCCCCTTTATCCAGAAGCCAGGTGCCCTCCTGCGGCACGCTGTCGATGCCGTCGTGGGCCATGCCAGCAATTGATACCGCCTGAATGTTGCTGACAATGCCAGCGGTAGCGGCTGCCACTGAAGCCATGGCGGCAAGGTTAGCGGGGAACGGTACGGCAGACGCCTGGGCAATGCCGGTGTTGATTGCGACGATAGATTGAGCGATGGCTGCTGCCTTCTGGACCGCGAACATGGTTTTGTAAAGGGCGGTCTGCTCTCCGGCAAACTCACCTGTCAGGTCAGCAAGTGACCCAAACAGGTTTTCTGACCCGGCCAGAATTAGGGCTTGGCGTTGCTGCTGAAGTCGTGCCTCCTCATCCGCCGCGTTCTGCCGGATCTGCTTCAGTTGATCCTGCATTTCCTGTTCAGACTGGATCTTAAGATGGTCGGCTTCCATCTTGCTGATCGCGTCAGCCTGATATAGCTCGTTTATCTCTTCGTTACGCTCCCCGTAAAGGCGCAAAGCTATCTGTTTTTCAGTTTCAAAAGCCTGGCGAAGAGCTGCTACGCGCTCGAGATAGTCTGTATCTCCACTCCCGGTTTCGTCCTCAGAGCCGCTAGTGCCTGTTGATCCACCACCGGATGAAGTGCTGCCGCCCGAGCCAGATGTATCGATTGTGTCAACGCCGGTTCCATCCCCGGCGCCTGCTTGGGCGCTTTGGTTCTTCCGAGCGTTTTCTATCAATTCGGAAACGGCGTCATACTCTGCCCTGAGCCGTCTTAGTCGTTCTTCTTCGGTAGCAATAACCTCTTTTGGAATCAGGTTCGGTGTCTGCCGGAGTGATTTAAGCCTTTCCTCCTGCCCTTCAACCGCATCCCCCAAATCATTCAGCTTTTCCGTCAGCCGAGGAATGTCGTCGAAGGCAGGGCCATGAATGAATGCCGCCAACTCTTCTGCCAGAAATTGAGTGACCTTAACGGCGCCGTCTATCGCCTCGATGACGAAGTTCATAGAAGTGACAATGGCAGACCCCAGCGCCTGAGCCGATTCCATCGTGCCTTCATCACTCAATAGGTCAACCAAGTCCTCGATGGCCGGAAGTGCCGCCATGACGACTTCATTTTTCATTCCGGTCGCGGCACCGCTCAGCTCATCCATGCTGCGGCGTATGGACTCCAGTTGTTCAAAGTCCATATCGGAGAACACATTACCGGTGCGTTCGGCTTCATCGCCAAGGATTTTCAGCTCTCTGCCATTATCACGCAGCAGAGGAATCAGCGCTGTTGCGTCAGACGCTATGGCCTCCATGTAGAAGGTCATATCTTTCTGGCTAACGCCTGCGTCCTCGAGGCTTTGGACGTAAAGTTGTAAGGCCTCAGGGCCGGACAGTCGAGCGAACTCGTCAGCCGTTACTCCAACCTTGGGCGCGATATTCTCAAAAAAGTCAGCCATCGGCCCGCCACCGGTCTGCATGAAATCACCGATGCGGTCGTTAGTGTCCTTGAGGATATCTGAGATCTTTTCCTGCTCTATGCCGTATCGATTTGCCGCATAGGTCAGCTTCTGAAATTGCTGCGGGCTTGCCCCCGCCAGCTCAGAAAGATTTTTTATTTCTCGGGCGCTGTTCGCCGTGGAGGCGACCAGGGCGGTCATACCAGTTAATGCAGCAGCCGTGCCTGCGGTGATGGCAGCCCCGATCTGCTTGGAGTAGCGCTGGATTTGCTTGGCGGTTTTCTGAGACTTTCGCTCGGCTTTATCCATGCCTTGCTCGAAGCCCGACACTTTAGCAACAAGGTCTAAAGTTAAAATGCCAAGTGACTTTCTGGCCATGCGTTTCTCCAGGCATAAAAAAACCCCGCCGTGGCGAGGTTTTAATCAGTTGGGATTTCAATTAGATCGGCAGCGATCAATCTTATCTGCAATTTGCTCAAGTGCTTTCAGTGCGAGTTCAGGGTTGGCGCCAGCAAAAGCCCCTACCGGAGTAAAGCCAGTGTTTGGCGCAGCTCCGCTATTGGCTTGCACTTGCTCAAGGTTGTCAAACTCGTATAGGCCATTTGTCGCCGTGAGCTGGAAGCGAACGTAACGACTGACCAATGCGGACACTTCATAGCCAGTAACGCCCACAGCAATAACACCCCTGTCCGATGAGTGCTGGATAACAGAGCCTCCTCCCACGGTATCCGTGTCTGTGTCTTGATAATACGTACCAGTGAACGCACCAAAGAAGCTGTCAGCACTATCTGCAAACGTCACTGCAGGATTAACGACATTCTTTGCAACGCAGAATTCGAGATCCCCGCCGCTGGATTTTGCAGGAAACCGAGCAGACTGCACTGACTTCGAGCTCTGCCAAGGTTCCAAGGTTACATCTTGGGTGAAATTTATCGGGTTCTGTGCGCACGCTGTCAGAGCTGCGCAAGCCGACAGAAGTAGCTTTTTCATGATCAATCCCTTTGAAAATATGCGCACAGAGTTTAGCAACCTATTTCCAGCTTTCCATCGCTTGTTCCAGCGACAGTTTTGGCTCTTCGTGATGAGGGGCAAAGTTGTAAAAGCTGACCGGCTGGCTGTCTTTCTTGCGGTTGACGTTTGCCAGGATTGCAGCCACCAACGCTCCAGCCCTTTCTGTCCGCATTCCCGGATGAAGACTGCCCCGCTTACGCCGGTATTCGGCCCACTCCAAAAACTCGACATAGCTCATCGTCTGTTTGGCGATGGCGATCGTCGGACCGCCAATGCCGCACATTACCAGCTCATGCCAAAGTTCATCTTCGTCGGTCAGCTCTCCGTCTTTTTTCCATTCACCTCGCCGATCACGCGCAGCAGCTCCATGGTGATCTCGCTGCTCAGGGGCCCGCGGTCAGGATCCGCCTCGCCAGTAATATCGCCAGGCTTGAACACAGGCTTCCCTTCCTTGTCGCAGATGGCAGAAGCAATGCGGCCAGCCACTGCATCCGAATTGGCGTTGAGGGATTTAATGTCCGAAACCGCGGTGTAATAGGAAAGCTTGCGCACGTAGACCGTGGCAGTCTTTTCGTCCTTACCCTCTTTCTTCAGGACAATTTCTTTCTGAACAGGGGCACCGGTGAAGGCGCCCATGTCTTTGAGTGCATCAAGGGTCAAATCCATAATTACCCGGCCTTCTTGATCCAGCGGGCACCACCGGTGCGGCGAATGCTGACCTCCGACTCAACCAGAGCGTTGGTCTGGAAGTCGAACGGGAAGTCAGAGATGTAACCGCCCATGGTGAACCAGGTCCTGGAATTCGGGAGCACAAAACTGTAATCGCCCAATGTCGCGGTCGCAGTTGCGCCAATGCCATCACCTCCGATGGTTACCGTTGGCGCCGCGGTGTAACCGGTGCCCGGGTCAGTCACGGTAATATCGGTGACAGCTCCGCCCACTACGGTTGCGATACCGGTTGCAGTTCGGCCGTCAGCATCTTCAGGATCGGAAAATGTGACCGTAGTCGTGCCGCTGGAGTAGCCAGATCCGCCAGCATCAACAGCGACAGAGCCAACGCCTTGGGCAATACCTGGCGTTGCTTTGCCGTCAGACCAGCCAACAACCCAGTCCATTGAAGGCGAGGGGTTCATTCGGGAAAGATTCCACATGGTCATGTGGCTGTCGTAGTCGCCATCCGGGCGAATACCCAGAGACGCGGTGCCCGGGTTACGCATGCCGGCAACATATTCCATTTCGTTGCTATCCAGACAGGTGTCGTCCAGTTCGCCTGCAGGATCGCCGCCAGGGTTAAAGCTGGTCGCGCAATCGACCTTGACGACTTCCGGAGTCTGGCCGGCTGTGTTCATAAAGAAAATATGGGTGCCCTGTGTGAGCTTGCTCATGGTTCAATCCTCTCGCGGGTTTCAATAAAAAACCCGCTCGGCGGCGGGTTGTTCGGGTGGTTGGTGTTTCATTTATCGATGGACGTGCCACTCGATATCGAATCCGTAACGTTTGTGGCCCGTGTCTGGGTCTGTGCTCTCGCCATTCCAGCCGACCACGTAAGCATGGGGTTCGATCGCATCGCGGAGCGCCGCGGCTACCTGTCGGGCCTCACTGCCTCGTCCGGCGTAAACATCGATCTGGATGGTGTAGCTGTCGAGATCGGGCGCCTGTCCCAGATAGTTCTCTGGCAGGCCGCTGACCGTTTGCCAAACAGCGTAGGGCAGGGTGACCCCCTGTGGAGCCTGCCCAAACGGGAACAACCGCGTGGGACCAGTGCCGAGCAGAGCGGTGACATTCGTGTCTGAGGCGCATACCTGGAAGATTGGTGGAGTCATTTAAAGCCCGCCAACGTTGCGCCGATGTAGAGCGTCAGCACTAAGACAATGACGCCAACGTAAATCATCAGGGCATCCACCACTCCAGAGCGGCGACTGATGACCAGAAACACAAGTACGAAAGGCGTGAGCATCAGCACCCAGCCTAGAAAGTTGATTGGTGTCATTTCACGGCCTTCTTCCTGGCCCGTTTCAGGGCGCGGTCGATCTTTTTGGTGTACTCGTTGGCGAATACGTCCACGGCTTGCTGGCCGGCTTGCTGAGGTACCGGCCGGAATATTGGCTGCGCGGGCGCATCCTCTGTACCGAATTCGAGGAAACGCCAATAGAAGGTATCGCCGCCGGGATTCCCGGAGCTGCCATCCGTTCGGTATGTCTGGCCAGCCCGACCCTTCCGGACATTCTCCCTAGTGTTGGCATATTGGCGAGCACCACCGAGAACACCCACTCGGAACAGCATGTTGCCGGTCTTTCTGAAAGTTCGTCCCGACCAACGCTCGACGATGTTCGCCGCTATGTTCTCTGATGTGCGGGGATCATCCACGCGCTCAGCATTCTGACGGGCTTGATCACGGAGAACCTGTGCAGCCCGGCGAAGTGCGAACCGTCCGCCCTTGCGCTTGAGGTCGTATTCGAGGCCGTCCAGCTTGCCGAGGAGCTCCGGCAGGCCGTTGAACTCATAGTTCACGCCGTCAGCTGCCATCATTAACGCCTTCGCTGTAGGGCAGGGTCAGGTGCTCACGACCGCTCCGATCGTCGGGCAGTACGCCTTCGATGTTGAAGATCTGCCCTTTGTGAACAATCCGCATCGTTGCGTCGATACCAGGGCGGTACCGGATCTGGAATTCACCGGTGACCTCAGATTGGCCAGCCTGGGACTGCTTGAACTCCCGGGCGCTGGAAGGCCGCTTGGCAGCCCATACAGTAGCCACGACCTCCCAGCCCGGACCCATCTCACCGGTTTCGGGATCCTGGGTCTGGCCAGGCTTTTCGATAGTGATCCTGTGCCGAAGCTGGCCAGCTCTCATTTCACTCTACCCGGTCGTATTTCTTCAGGCGGTCGTACTCGCCCTGGGTCATCGACATGGTCTCGCCGGCTTCCTTGCAGATGCCGCCTCGGCAATGGCGAGTTTTCAGAGTGGCCTCAACCATCCGCGCTTTCGTCCTGGCGGCCGGCTTTCCTTCCGTTTCTCCGGTCGCTGCAGTCTCGGATTGCGGATCTGCTGTCGTTTGGGTCGTGGACTCGGGCTCACTCTGCTCAGCCACGGCCACTTCTGACTGGGTTTCGGCCTCAGAGGTTTCGACCTGTTCAGGATCGACCGGCTGCTGCTCTGTCGCCTGGTCCTGCTGTGTCTTGCTGGGTTTGCGTGCCATGAGCTATTCCTCGCTACGCGAAATGAAAGTGGCGGTATGGAGCGATTAAGGCCTCCACCGCCATTGGCAATTCAGAGGTAATGGTTCCTGCAACAACGCTTTCCCGGTTGACGTACCAGTGGCCGATTAGCAGAAGCATCGCGGTTGTGATGTCGTCATCCAGCACCAGGGCGTCTTCGTCGGTTACCTCACCTGTATCCGGATCCTTCGGGATCTCTCCCGCCGTCGCGTAAAGCGTCCGGCCGGTGTGGTTTTCAACCAGGCGCTGGGCTGCGGTTGAGTAGGTGTCCAGAAGTGCGTCGTCTTCGACAAAGTCCGGCTCGAGCCGGACGTGTTGCTTGATAATGTCCAGCTCGAGCATATCGGCTCCGTCAGTTCAGGGGCCGCTCAAGGCAGCCCGGTGAATTAAGTGGCAGCGCCCTGCAGTGCCTTGATCGCGGCAGCGTCCTGCAGCACACAATCAAAGCGATGGAAGGCGAGGAAGCCGGTCTGGTCAAAGTCGGCGTAGCGCTCAACCAGGCGCTTCAGCACCATGTAACGAACCCGGCGAATGATGAACTGGGCGAAGTCGCCGGCGTACATGAACTTGGCGTTCACGCCGATATCGGCAATGCCCTGGTCCACAAAGTAAGGCACGTTCAGGATTGTGGCCGGAGCCGCACCGGATACCGCCGGAAGCCACAAGGGGCGGCCCTGCAGGTCTTCCATTTCCGTCATCAACTTCAGCGTGTTGTCGTTAAGACCGATGCGGAAATTCGCAGCGCGGCGGTAAGCCGGATCAATGCTGTGGATCAGTCCGTTCACTTCTTGCCAGGTGAATTCGCTGGAGCTGGCAGCAGTGGTGGTTCCAGTCACCGACGCTTGCAGGCCAGTGGGCTGTTCGGGAGTGCCAGCACCGGTACCTTGCACCAGGAACTTGGCCTCACCGCGTCCAAGACGGGAACCGATACGGCTTGCCAGGAAGCCCTGAATGTCGATGCCCGAATCGTTCAGCAGCTCGTTGGAAACGCGGATCACCTTGGAGCTGAGCTTCTTGGCGCCAAGGTTTTTGATACCGAACACCACGTCACCCTCAGATGCCTGAGAGTTCTCGCCGATCAGCTCGCCTTCTTCAGCGGTACCGTCAGAGGTGGGCCACTCCAGCGTATGACCGCTGTCAGTGGTGAGGATCTGGGCTACGCTGGCCAGACCGCCGTAGTCCTTCATCGCTTCGTGGATGCGATTCAGCATCTCGGTTGGTACCGTGTAGCCGCCAGCAGTGTCTGGGTCGGTGGCTTGAGCACGCATCTCGCGCAAGATCTGGCGCTGCTCCGCGGACATTTCGGACATTCCCTGACGCAGGAAACCGTCAAACGCTTGGGCACGCTGCTCATCAACGGACTGGCCACCGCGCTCTTCATTGTCCAGGTTGTCGCGGTGCTCTTCTTCGTTCTCCTCAACGAAACGCTGATCGGCATCGCGCAGGGCTTCTTCGCGCTTGATCTGCTCGTCCAGACCGTCGAGCTTCTGTTTCCAGTCGCTCCACTGGCTGCGCTGCTCGTCAGTCCAGGTGGTGTCGCCGATCTTGTCATGCAGGTTGCGCATGTTCCGGGCGAGCTCGTTGTACGCTTGCTTCAATTCATGGAGTTTCATAGTGCTGTGCCCTCCGGGGCGGTAGTAGGTTCAGGCGTGGATGAGTTCAAGGAAGCGCTCGCGGGCGCGGCGCTGATTGATGGCACGCTGGGCGAGACCCTTGATCTCTTCACAGCGAGCCTCGAGGGAGCGCTTTGCAGCGCCCGCATCCGGGTAAGCCGGGTAGGTCACCGGCGAGACGTCGAGCAATCGGCTGAAACGGTGGATGGTCCGCACGATCAGTCCGTCGTCGTCTTCCATCCATTCGTCACCGTCAGGCGCAACCCGGAACGCAAAGCTGGATCCGGTGATGTCACCCCGGGTCAGCGGAGCCAACACCAGGTCCCGGACGGACTGGGTGTCTGGCGGATTAATGTCGTAACGAAGGCCCTCGGCGTCAACCGAAAGCTCCAGCGTCCCGCTGCGAGTGCGCCCCAGCACGAAGTTGGGATCGTGGTTAAACAGTGCTCGAACATCGTCGTTGAGCACATCGTCGAAGGCGCCCGGGGCGATCTCCTCTTTGAACATGCCCAGGATCATTTCACTGCGCTTATTGAAGACCGCACCATGCCCGACGATGCGGGCCGGCTGTCCTTCCTCGGTTTCTTCGGCACGCACCTCACACAGAAGGGCGCGCTTCTCGACTTCGCTCATGAGGTGGGTTCCTCGTCATCGTTGGGGGTGTCGGATTGATTCAGGGCGCTCAGGGGCTGGGCGTTCACACTGACCAGCATCTGGTCTAGACCATCCCGTGGATTCATGTCCTCGAGCACTCGGACTTCGTTGCGATCCATCCAGCCGTCGTTGATCGCGGCGCGATAGAACTCGGCTCGTTCTTTCGCGGTACCGCGCAGCAGACCGGCAAGGTTGAACTTGCAGTAGTAGCCAGCGGCACGCTCGGCGCGAGTGAATACCCGGCGGTTGATTTCCTGCTCCCAGTTCACAACCCACGGCATCATGGTGTGGCGCACGAACTGAATGGCCTGTTCGCTGATATTGGAGAAAGTGGCCTTGTCCAGGTCGTTGATCATGTGGGCCGGCACGTTGAAGATGCCGGCAACCTCGGAGCGGTTCAGCTTCCGGGTTTCCAGGAACTGGGCATCCTCGGGCGGAATGGTGATCGACTTGTAGTCGAGATCCGCCGGGAGCATCAGCGTCTTGTTCTCGCTGGCTTTCAGCTTTGAGACCGCGTTGTTCCAGGCGGTTTTCAGGCGCTCCCAACTGTCCTTCTGAAGCGAGTCCTTCACTGAGATCAGGCCGGTAGGGCGGCCGCCACCGGTAAAGAAATCCTTGCCGTAGCGTTGAGCCGCCAGCCCCAGACCGATGGTTTCGGCGTGTTGCCGGATCAGGCTTTTACCGGTGCGGCCATCAGAACCCAGGGCCCGGACGTGGATCATGTCCTCGAGGGCGACGGCGCGACTGCCTTCGTCTTCCTCGGTGACGGCGTAGAGCCAACGGTTTCCGTTCTTGACCAGCTGGGTTTCCCAGGGACGGCGGGTGACGAGTTCGCGAAGCTCTCCGCTCGGGCTGCGCACGGTCTGGGTGTATCCGTTGCCCCAGCCGAGGACGTGGCTCTGTTTGGTTTCCCGCCACTTGTAGCTGGTCTGCCACTCATTGGGCTCATCGTGAAGCAACCAGTAAGCCGGGTGATCCTTGGCCGCCTCGATGTTGTCGCCCTTTTTCCGCATAACGAGGAGCGGCAGCTGGCCAATGGAAGACGACAACACGTAAATGCAGGAGTAGACCGCCGAGAGAGTCAGGGCGGACTGGTTATCAACCTGGATACCGATATTGGTGTCGAAGTACTCCGCCAGGTTCTGGCCGGTCAGAGGTGTACTCGGATCCTCAAGTGAGCGGGATTCCGGGGCGAACAGGGACTCAAGCATTATTTCTTACCTCCGCCAGCGTTGCGCTTGGAGGCGCGGGCAGCCGCCAGAGCCATGATGAGCATGAGTCCGCCAGCAGCGATAAGAGCATCGGCGAGGCCGAATCTGAGATACAGGCCATAGGTCATCGCCCCGAAACCGGCAAGGCCCAGGGTGTCGATCAGATAAGTGCGCATTTACATCACCAGGATGTCGTCGTCAGAAAGGGTATCCAGTACGCTTTCGCCTACTTGGGCGTTCGCCAGTGCGCGGCCTATGGCCATAATGAGAGCCACCGCGCCATCGATCTTGTTGTGATCGCCCTGCTTGATCGGGCGGACCACGTCGTCATTACCAGGCAGGTATTTGCCAACCACGTTCCCAACACACCAGGTCATGATCGGATTGCCGTCATGGTGGAACCGGCCGGAGACGATCGCGGCCTCCAGCTCCTTCATGCCATCGGACATGTTGGTGTAGTTCTGAACCATGGTGATCGGGTTCAGGCCTTCGTCGTCCAGTTGGTGCGAGAGGTTCGCGGCGCCGTGCGGGTCAATCGGTGACTCCTGAGCCGGCGTCTCCAGGTTGGCTTCCTTGGCGCATTCCAGGATTTCCCGGTAGTCCACCTCGCTGCCATCGGTGGCGTCCAGGTGCTTGGATTCAATCCAACCCTGGTACCGCTCGCCGAGCCGGCGGTCTTCATTGTCGAAGGCGGTGTCTTCCGGCACCCAGAATTTCGGCCCGACACAGTAGTAATGAGTCTTACCATCTACCTGGCGGCTGAATAGCCGGGCCATGCTGTTCATGTCCAGCTTACGGGCCAAGTCGAATGCCAGGATGCAGTCTTCGCCGCGGAACTGGTCGATGGTCAGTGACTGGTCTTCACACTTCTTCCAGTCCTCCATGTTGAAGTACCCCTCTTTCGAGGATACCCAGACATTGAGGTGCTTGGTTTTGTACTTGTTCGCCAGTCGCGCCCGGGCAACCGCCTTGTCCCTCTGGCTCTTGAGGTAGTCGAGCTTTACCGAAACGCCGGCGTTTGGATTGGCCTTTAGAATGGCCTCGTCGGTTGTCCAATCGTCTTTCGCATCGATCGTGTAGATGATGGCGAACAGCTCGTCATCCTGGCTGGTGCCTTCCAGCATCTCGATGGCGCGTTCCCGCATTTCATAGCAGGGCCCGGCGATGTCGAAACCCGCGGTGGTTATCACCCACAGCAACGGCTGCGATCGGGCGCCCATGCCAGTAATCATCGTGTCGTAAAGGCGCGAGTCTGGATGTTCGTGATACTCGTCGATGATGGACATCGAGGGGCTGGAGCCGTCGCCCGGGTCTCCGATCACCGGTTCGAAAACGCTTCCATCACCGCGTTCGAGTTTCTTTGCCCAGGGTACAATGCCAAACCGGTTGCGCAGGTTCGGGAGCTTCCGCGCCATCTTCAGGGCAGGGCGGAACACCTCCCAGGCCTGTTTCTCACTGGTGGCACCGCAATAGACCTCGGCGCCGTATTCGTTATCAGCACAGAACGCGTACAGCCCGGCGCCAGCAACCTTGATGGATTTGCCGTTTTTCCGGGGGACCTCCTCATAGACTTCCCGGAACCTTCGAAGCTTGTCCTTCTTCCGGATCCATCCGAATACCATCGAGAAGCTGAACAGCTGCCATGGCTCGAGGACTATCCTCTGGTTGCCTCTGGCCCACTCCCCCTTGGTGTGGGGTAGGAGCTGGACAAACCTGCAGGCTCTCTCCGCCAGGTCCCGGTCGAACCGGTACGGATAGCTCTTTGCTTTCGCAGCCTTCAGGTCATTCAGGTGTCGGGCACAAGCTGCCTTCACGTAGCTGCAGGCGACGATCCGGCCACCTACCACATCGCGGGCGTACTTCTGCGCCGCGTTCACATTGGGGTAGGCGCTCATAGGTTAGAACTCGTCGAATTCGTTGCCCTCGTTTTTGCCGTCGTCATTTGCTCCGCCACCGCCGAGCATTCTCATCCGGGTAAGCGGATCCAGCCCGAGCAGTGAGCCCAGCCTTGAAAGCTGCTGCACTGACTTGTCGCGGACGTTCACAACCGGGTGCATCTTCTCGCTGCCATCAGCGGTCGGGAGCGTTAATCCCTCGTTGGCAATCCGGATCTCGGCATCGAGCATCAGCTGCCAGGCATTACAGTAGGCTTGAAGCAGTGGGGCGTCTTCGACTTCGAAGGTTCCGCGATCGATCAGAACCTTCGATTGTTGTTTCCAGATTCTTCGGGCTGCGTCACCCATCAATTCTTCGGGAGGATTGATCCGAGTGATCGAGCTTTTCTGAGTGCCAACCGACTTCCGTTTTCGGCCTCCGCCGGAGGCGCGAACTGGAGCGTTGTTGTTCAACCAGGACCTCCGGAAAAAGTTTCGTTATTTCTCACGCAAAAAAAAACGATTGAGGGCGCGGTGTCCGCTGGGCAGGGCTGTAGAGATTTTATGCCCCCCGGGGTCTCACGCGCTGCGCTTTCGGCTTGGCGGGCCTGATCTCCCAATCCTTGGCGACAAGGCCTTATCAAGTGGCCAACCGTTGTTCATGCGCCACTCGATCGAGGCGACCGATATGCCCAGATGACGAGACCATTCACTTAAACACATTGTCAGGCCGTGAGCGGTGTAACGGCGATTGGAGCGCTTCCGCATCGTCGACCGCATCTTCTCGACGCCCCTTTTCACGTTACAAGGAGGGCAGCTTGCCACTAAGTTCGAGATCCTGTTGTCGTCCACTACTGCGTTCAGGTGGTCAACGTGCATGTCATCCCAGGTGACGGTGATGCCACACCAATTGCACGAGAATGGTCCTTCGCCATTCTTGTCATAGAACACCTTGCGATGCTCATAGATACGAGAGGCCGACCCTCGGCAGAGCGGATGCCCTGGCGCATACACCAGAAGATATCCTCCTGAGTGCTCCAAAGGTCCAGGCTTCACGCTGTCCAAGTGATCTGTTGAGCCATGCCTTCGCTTTCGCATGTAGTGCTTTTCGCAAAGGCCAGCCCCAATGCGGTTGGCATCGAGATCGCAGCCATCAACGCTACATTCCGCGTATGTCTTTTCATGCCTCTTTGCTTCTGCAGAGAGGTAGGCGCACCTGTCGCTGCAGTAGATCCTGTCGGCACCACGAGAAACTTTGTAGCTGAATTGCCTCAAACACTGGGGGCAAGTACGATTACGCTTATCCATTCCGGACTCCATATCAGTCTGGTTTTGGTAGGGTCGAGTCAGTGTCCTACCACTGCTCGGCCCGCTTTATTGGCCTCTCTCGCCGTCTTTTCCTTGTGACAATCCCGATTGATAGCACGCAGGTTTGTGGCAGCGTCAGTGCCACCTTCTGTGAGCGGCACGATATGGTCAACCTCTTGCGCTGGCCTGATACGGCTCAAGGATCGACATTCCTCGCATTGACACAAATACCGATCACGCTCAAGGACCTGGTCTCGCAGCCGGCGCCATGGCCTGCCACCTCTGCCTCTACTTGCCCGACCTCGTGTCCAGCTCTTCGCCTGGTCAGCGTGAGCCTCGCAGTAGCCGTGCTTCTCCCTGGTGGTCATCCGGCACAGCTTGTCCCGGCAGGGCTTGGCAGTACGCTGTGGCATCAGTCGAGGGGGCTGCCGTCGAGGTAAGTGGGCGGCTGCCTATCCTCGTCATCCATCCCTTCGGCCTCAGCCATGGCCTGAACCAGTGCGGCATTGCTGCTGGCCAGGCGATTGATGGCGTCTGTCTGCTGGCGGATAGCCCCAATGAGTTCGGCGAGCTGCTGTTCGTTCACTGGTATGCCTCGTTGACTGCATCAACCAGGCCACGCTGTCTGGTGGCACAGTTGTGGTAGATGCTGGCGGTCTCTGTGATAACGGTGGCTGCAGTATCGGCCTGCCCGTCTCTCAGCTCAGGGAGTTGGTCCGGACACTTCACCATCAGATTGGCCGGGATCTCCACGCTGGGCATCGTTAAGCAGCCGGACAAGCTCAGGCTCAAAGCACACGCGCTTATAAATCGGCTTCTGAATCTCACGGATAACTCCACGGTCGATGATGCGCTCGTTGGCCCTGAGCTCACTCAGGCGATCCTCCACCTGTGTGGAAATGCCACCAATGTCCTCACGGATCTTAGCGGCCAGCGCCTGCTGTGCTTCCATGGCTGCGAGGTCTTTACTGTCCTCGAACCAGCCTCTGGCCATCCAGCCGGCGTAACCGATTGCCGCGATGGCCACCGCCAGGCCGATCAGTTTTGCTTTTGGTCCGAAAGGAATCATTGCTTAACCTTGCCTGCCCAGGCCTCAGCGATGTTGTTGCCGAAGTAGCTGACGATCAGTGTGGCGCTGATGCCATATGACCAGCCGATGACCACCCCCATTGATTCAAGGACCTTCGGATCATAAATGCCCAGAAGGACCCAGCATGGCGTCTGCAAGATGGCCCACCACTTGCCGGTGTAGTACCCGCGCCGGCGGTGTTTCCACCAGCGATTCGGGTTAGGATGATCAGTATCCACCCGACTGGCTCTCTATCAGCCTGTCTAGCTTGGCATTGATAGTCCGGAGGTCTGTCTTAAGCTCTTCAAACTTACGATCAGTACGGGCCTGATCTTCTGCCCGAGAGGCTTTCAGGTGGCTGTAGTTGAGCTCAAGGTTGCTGATCCTGGTGTCCTGCTGAGCAAGAAACCAGAATGCGGCGAGCATAGCCGTTAGAGTAGTCAGTATGTGCCCCACGCTGATTGACTTACTGATATGCCAGTGGCGGCGGTCGTATTCCATTTGATCCACCGCTACACCTCGCCAGTCCGCATGATTTCCGACAACTCAACGGCTCTCACGCCAACCTGGCGGGCCCATTTCGAATTGAGCATTTCTTTTGCTGCCCGATCCCAGTCTCTTCGATCGATTGCACTCCACATGTTCTTGAAGCCCATGAGACCGGCAAAGCCCAGATTGAACGCCATATTCGCAATAACCGTCTGGCGAACAGGGTCAAGATCCCGGTATTCGTCGATGGTCTCCAGCTGACGCTCAACCTGGTCGATATCGTTGTCGAGCATGAAGTCAGCCTCATCACGACTGATGCCCACGTCTTCCAGGTTGCGACCATAGCCGACGGTCAGCTTGCCCACTGTGTCGAGGTAGGGCTTCAGTCGGAGGCCTTCGTGGCGCTCCAGCTGTGATCTGAGTAGTTGGCGATTCATAGGCATAAAAAAGCCCGCTCGGAGGCGGGCGAATAGTCATGTGTGGTTGCGGCTGCTGAATTGTGAAGAGGGCGCCAACCTCACCGAGCGGCTATGTGTCATGCCCGCCAGGCCGCACGTCGTATCTGGTCCGGACACAAAAAAACCGCCAGCTCCAAGTGGAGGGCGGTTCTATTGGGGATGGTTTCCCAAACTAGAGTCAGAGTACCAAAACCACCCCAAAACGCAACACCTTATGCCACGCCCTCCTGCTCCTCCGACATCAGTCCAATTTCATTGGCAACTGGAGCAAGGGCTTTTCGCTCCATGTTGTCGAGGATACCCAGCATCTTGTCCCAGTCAGCCGCCCAATGCTCAGCCCAGTTTTGAACGCTCGGAAGCCTCTCGCCATATAGATGGTAGAGGAATCTTGATATGGCAGCTGGACCGCTAAGCGTTGAGCCTCCGCCGAATACCACATCACGATGATGGCGCATTGCGGCATACATCAGAAGCTTCAATCGAACGATGCGTTTACCTTGCATTGCGAGCAGCCGGTCTTTGTCCAGGGCCTTGAAAAACTCATTCTGAAGGTATTCATGAACGCGCTCGCAGTCTTCCGCGCTGAACTCAGTAGCAGGCGCGTACATTATCGCCCCGAAAGACCTCAGCGGCTTAGGCAGAGTCTTTATTGCCGCCTGAATGCGAGATCTCCACATCGCATCCCATCGCTCGAAAAAGTCAGAACCGCCTTTTAATGACTCCGAGGCTGTCACAAGAGGCTTCCGACCAGAAAGTACGCGACCCTTCTCTGTTTCTTTATATAGGTTTCGGTACCATCCCTGAGAGTAAACCTGCCCAGGCTGCTTGGGCCCTTTCTCGTCAGCGTTTTTCTTCGGGGTGCGCGCTCGAGCGAGGGCGTCATCCTTCGGAATGTAAAAAGCGTCATGCCAAGCCTTTCTCGCAGATAATCTCATGCAGCCCCCTTAACTTCGATGTGGCCCTTTTCAATCAGCCTATCCTGAGTCCTCACAACACCTTCTAGGTGCCAGAGGTCCCGAGTGGCCCTGGAATATCCCTGAGTTGCATACCCGCCATCCAACCAGCCATGACATGCTGAGCAGGCGTAGGCCGCCTTGTGGTCCTCATTCTTCCAGCCAATGCCACCGCCATTCAGGTGAGCGAGGACAGTGGTGTCTGAGTTTCCATTACAAACCCCTGGAACTCTAACCAGGCAAGGCTCACCTTTCGCGCTCTCTCGGATTTTGCTTCTATTGGGTCTGCTGGTTTTCATGCGAGTTCGGGACTTCAGCCCACCCTTTGATTTCAGCGATGTCTTGGTTTTCAGCGGTGTTTTTCGAGTCAGCATTTCAGTCCCCGTGGTATCTGGATCCGCCAGCGCCATAGCCCCGGCCGTTGCTCTCTGCCCTCATGGCCGCCATCTGCCTCCTGACTTCCACCAGCTCCTGGTTGCGTTCCGTCAGCCGGATTCTGAGCTGAATCACCAGGTCCTCCTTTGTCAGGCTTTCACCGGTTTCCTTGCAGACAACACCAGATGCCTCGCAGCGATCGCAGGGCATCTGGTAGAACATCGGCTTTATGAAGCCACCGCCGTGGCACTTTGGGCAGGGCTTGAGCGGCCGCTTCTCCTGGTTGAAGGCCGGGCCCGATCGCTTTCTCATGCAGCCCTCCGTTTTTTCCTCAGAATCCGCGGATCCTCCCAGCCTGCCAGATCCAACTCGATGTCGATTGCCTCCGGGCTTACCTGGTAATGCCGGGAAAGGTAGGACTTGCTCAGTTTCGGCAGCTTCTGGTCAATACGGGCCTTCTCTGCAGCGCACTGTCGGATCAACGCCTGGTCTTCGTCATCGAGGACGGCGACCGGCATATGCTCCCTCACTTTCTTGATGGTCGAGACATGGCAGGCAAATTTCGCCGCCAGCAGCTTGTCGGAGAGCTCCTCGGACTGGGCTCGCAGATCCGCACCGTGCATATAGTCTTTAGCCGCCTGGCGAGCTCTCAGCTTGGAAAGGTGGTTGGTTCTCAATGCAAACCTCCAATGCGCTTGGTTTTGTCGTCTACCGCCAGCCCAAGGAACTCCTCCGTTTTTTCATGGTGGATGCGGACCACGCCTTGCTCACCCCCGCCCTGGTACACCAGCCGGGCCTTTTCCTTGTCGCCTATCAGTGCCGGCTGGTCCGTCGAACGACCACGCTTGAAGCCAGATTGCAGGCTGTTCTCGTGCTCGCTGGAGCCGATGAGCTTTCGAGGGAAGCTGTCGGGTGGTGTAGTGGTGAAACCTTGGTAAAGCTTCAGGAAGTTGTTCCGGAGGAACGGATATTCCTTGTTATCGGTCAGGGCAACGGTCTGCCAGCCGCCAAGCCTCTCGATCGCTGCGTGGATTTTCGGGTCATCGAAAACCACGGAGCGGTAGTTGCCCACGCAACGGATAGCGAAATCGACCTTGGCCCAGGCCTCTCCGCTGGCGGACTGGCTACTGCCCTGCAGCAACCGGACGATATCGGCAGGCTTGGGCGGGTACTGGCCCGTATCTGGGTTGGTGATGTGGCGAGATAGGGCGTGCTCAATGTCAGCCAACGAGAAGGCGATGAGCGACTGGAATACCATGTAAACCACCCTGGGCTCGGGGCTCTTGCCATAGATCTCATGGGCCTGTGCCCACATATCGCCAAAGGCCTCCAGGTCATTGGTGTTCATAGGTCACTCCTTGCTGGCTGTTCGAGCGCTGCTCGTGTATGCGGCGGAGCTCGGCCGCTCGATCGACACCTGCCTGTTGCGGGGCTTTCCGGCGCTCTGACCTCCGCTGCATGGCAACCTGAGGCCACTTGTCGCGAAGCTTTTCGGGGGATTGGACGTGTGAAGCCCAGAATTTCTCGTGACGGATAGCCCAGTCCCACAGAATCCGGATGTGGCGGTGCTCCCGGCCATCCTGCTCTCGCATCAGCCGGATGGTGTTTGCCCAGCGGGAGAATTTCGGTTCTCGTGGCTTGTCCTCGCCGAGCTGCTCGACGAGCCCGTCCCACATCCACACCGCAAGGTCGAGATCTTCCTGTGTTCCCCAGAACCGGCCATTCTCGATGGCGGCATCCGGCCTTGAGGGCTGGTTCTGGTCGGTGGGTTGCTCTGGCTGGTCCTGGCCAAGGTGGTTGTCCGGCCGGTCAGGCCCGGACGTCTTTCCTGCCGTAGTCTCTGAGGTAGTCTCTGAAGTAATCTCTGTAATAGATTGGCGGTTTCCGCCCTCACAGTCTGGCGGGTTTGTGCATTCTTGAATGGCGCTTTCCGCCATACTGGTTGCACCATCTGTACATTCTTGGTTGGCGGATTCCGCCATTCTGGAGGACAGCCCTTTCAGGGCGGTTTCCAGAGCGTCAACGTTCACCCGGAAGTACAGCTTCGCCGGAACGCCTTTCCGGATCTCTTCCAGGAAGCCGGCCTTTTCCAACCGCTTGCGAGCGGTCTCCTGCTCCCGGCGTGTCATGCCGGTTTCGGCCTCCCAGTCGGACTGGGACTTATAGAACCAGCCGTCTTTGTTGGAGGTCCGGCCATGCCAGTATATGCACTGGGAGAGCATCAGAGCGCCAGTGATGCCGACGCCCAGATCAACAAAAGCTCTCTGGAAGGCGATCGGCCTGTCGAATAGTTCAATACCACTCACGCCACGTTCTCCTGGTCATCGAACAGGACGTGGCTGTAATGGCCATCCCAGTCCTTACGCATTTCAAGCCGGCCCTGCTCATATTGGGCATAGAGCCACTTGGCGCCCTTCTGCGTTAGCACAACCTTCTCGCAGGGCCGATCGTCTCTGTTCAGATAACGCCGCTCGGTGAAAAGCTTGTCCCGGTAGGCGGCCGCACTACGGTAGCCGTGGGGAGTCCGTAGCAGTCGCTTTCGCTCCACCAGGACAGGCTGCACTCGGTTCAGGTTGACGCCATTTAGCATTCGGCAGAATTCCACAGGCGTCAGGCCGGCCTTGAGGTTCTCGGCCAGGTCGTTGCAAACAGCGTTGAGGCGGTTGGTTTCGCCCTTGTAGTGGTCAACCTGGGAACTGAGGTCCTCGAGGGCGATCCGGGCTTCTTTAGTCAGGTTTCGAGCCCAGGAGGGCAGGGCAGCCTGCTCTTCCAGGTACTGCCAGCGATCAACCAGCCGCGCGGTGAACTCAGGTGAAAGCTGTGCAACGACCACGTAGCTATCACGCTTATTGACTTGATACGACTTCACCGTCTGGCCCAAGTGGTTTTTAACTTCCTCCGTTGGGGGAAGTTTAATAATTCCTCGCCCAGCTAACCGTTCAATGGAACGCTTCACATGATCGTGCCGGGACTCCAAGATCTGCGCGATTTCAGCGCTGGTCATGGTGAGCGCTTGGGTATTCCCTTGAAGAGTCAGATCCGTCATAATCTTTACCTCGTTAGTTGATAACCCGGCGAGGTGTTTCCGCACCGTTTGAGCCGGGTTTTCTTTTTCTAGGCCTCTGGCCCTTTCCCCGTAATCACCACCCGAATCTCTCCATCCGGCCTGACGATCTCGTCGCGTTTCAGAAATGGATGTGTCCGGAAGTGGCAGTCATCGATCTTCAGTGCGTCCGCCAGCCCGTCGCGGCCTGACTTGAACGCTGCAATGATGTTGTCGTCGTCCCGGGCCCGCCGGTTGGGCGGGTGGAAGTCCAGGAACACATGAATTTGGCCGCCAGCTTCGACCAGCTCCCGCAGGGGCGTCAGATCCCATTTGCCCGCCTGGATGGTCTCCAGCGAAATCATCTTGCAGGTGTAGCGATAGACTTCCGCAGCCCGGGCCCTCTTCGCCCAATGCCCCCTGGAGTTCGGGCTCAGGGCCTTGTGCGGCCAGGGAAGTTTGATTTCGAGTTTCTCTGGCATTGCCTGCTCCGACTGCGTAATTCAAAAACTGTCTTAACGTGACATGTCACGTTTTCCCGTAGTGACTCCGGACACTCCGCCAGCCTGGCCTTTCTCTCTTCCCGATCGGCGCCGGCGGCAACGTAGGCGTTCCATTCTCCGAGAAACTTAAAGCGGTCTGATCTCATTGCCTATCGCAATGAAGTCCAGGGTCTCGCCATTCTCATGGGCTGGATGGATGATGAAATGAATGCCGTCCTCCAGCTCCTCCCGAATATCGACAACGAACGTGAGCGGCACCTCGACCTCTTTTTTGCTTACCGGGCTGATGCCCTTTTTCTTCGTTCTTAGCAGCTCTTCCAATGTCATTTTCCAAACCCTTTATTTGTTTAGTGGTAGCAGGCGAGGGAGTCGAACCCTCCGATATCCGGGTTATGAGCTCAGCGAGACACCGTTTCTCCATGCCTGCATAACTGTGGAATCAGGAGTAAGCCGACCAACAGCAACGCTTGAACTTCTTTCCGCTACCGCATGGGCAGGACTTGTTGCGCATCCAGTTCTTTCGTTTGGCTGGCGTTTCAGGCATAAGCCTTTCTGCTTCGTCGGCGCTCAACTCAACAAGCTGCCTCTCGTTTTCTCGCTCAAACTCCGATGCGAGTTCCTGCATGGCTTCTTCAGACTCGGCTGAATAAATGCGACCAGTCCTGCAATCCATGACGCCCCCTAGAAAAATCCTGGCTTGGCAATGGATCGGGTCAGGGCCATAAAGCCCTTTTGCAGATCGGTTTTGCCGATAGCTAGCCAGCGCTTATCAGTGTCTTCGTCCGAACTTCGGGCGAACTCAGCCTTTTCCAGCTTCTCAACAAGGGCGCCAACTTCAGCGGCCTTTTCTTTGATCTCATTCATCAGGTCGATCTCTTCCTGACTGAGATCTCGGTAGCCTTTGATCTTTCGATGCTGGTTATCCATGTAATCCTCCGGTTAATAGTCGGGCCAGTTATTCGCCATGGCCCAGGGCGACAAGTTCGCAATGTCATTGCGGTTGATGCGTCGGCCGGGAACCTCCCAACCCATTACACATCTGTGGAATGCCCTCGCTTGGCGGACCCGCTTTCAACGGCAAGGACACTCCCAGATGCGTCCCGGTTACCCTCGTCCGGGGACACGTCAACCACCTACCAACGGTGATACTTTTGTGCCGGGTGCCCTGGGCACCATCCCCAGGGTGGAGCCGTGGCGCCGGTGGCTCGACGCACGACGTTCTATGGCCCTACATTCCTGCCGCAGCTCACACGGGCAGTTCAGATTCCGCCGAAGCGGGCGGGCTCTCTCGGGCGGTATCCGTATCCGAGGAGGGCTCTACCTGACGCGGCAGACTGGGGACCTGCCAGGTCATCCTTGGTCGAGGGAGCAGAGCCCTCCCGGATACGGCCTGTCTTTCCAGGCTGTCAGCGCGATCAACTGGGGCGGTGGTGGGTTACCTTTGCCTCACGCTGCTGGCGTTCTATCGCCGGGACCCTGTCCCCGTCTGCAATGTCGGCACCTTGGCTTTCGCCTGGCCAGCTTTACCGGCTGCTTCTGATAGCGCTGCAGCTCGCGCTTGCTTCAAACCCTGTACAGATATCCACCCGTAGTCAGACGGGTATTCCGCCAGCTCCGGAGTGGTTTAATGGAAACCATCACGCGGCCTTACCTGATTTCTTGGTCGGGATCCCGTCTGACTGGTTTGGATATATGTCTGGACGGAGTTGGTTTGGGGTCACCTCCCAATCAGTGGCTTTGCAAACGGGGATCACGAATTCAGCGGGGACGCAGCGATCTCGATTCAGCCAATTCCAGATGTAGGGCTGTGATAGGCCCACCTGTTTGGCGAGATTGGTCTGTCCGCCAGCGAGGAAAATGGCGCGCTTTAGTTGCTTGGTGTTCATTTAGGTCTCCGTCGATCACACGTGCAATAACAACACTAGTTGTTTTTGTTGTCAACAACTGTTGTTGGATGAATTTACAACATTTGTTTTAAACTGGGGTTTTATAGTTGGTGTTCACATGGCCTTAGGGAAAAGACTTCGCGAAGCGCGCTTAGCGGCCGGCTTATCTCAAAGTGAGCTGGCCGAACGCGTTGGTATGACGCAAGCGGCGATCGGCGCACTGGAAAAGCGTGACAGCAAGAATTCGAGCAAGCTGCTAGCTTTGGCCTCAGCCCTAAGGGTTAGGACGGAGTGGCTCGCCACCGGTGATGGACAAATGGCGGAGTCAATTAGTGACCGAGTCATCAGAGATTTGCCTCCGAGACCACCAATAAACCCAAAGAGACCAGGAGGTGCTCGTCCTGAGGGTGACAAGCCAGCAGGTGATGAGCTCGAATTCTTCGGGCATATGGATGCCTGGGATAGCAACACGCCATTGGATGAGGATGAAGTTGAATTGCCTCTGTTCAGGGAAGTCGAGCTGGCCGCCGGCGCGGGCCAGACTCAGGTAGTCGAGAACCACGGCGCCAAACTCCGCTTTGCAAAATCCACGTTATCCAGGGCAGGGGTGGTCGAAGAGAATGCGGCCTGCGCATTTGTCCGGGGCAACAGCATGGAGCCGGTTATGCCGGACGGCACCTGTGTTGGCGTAAACACCGGTGACACCGCTGTCCGGGATGGCGAGATCTACGCGATCGACCACGATGGCATGCTTCGAGTGAAGTACCTGCACCGTCGACCAGGTGGCGGAATCAAAATTGTGAGCCAGAATGCATCAGAGCATGCGACTGAAGAATATTCCGCTCAGGACGTAATCGATAACAATATCAGGATCATAGGGCGCGTTTTCTGGTGGTCCGTATTAAGGTAGGAGTGACTCGGGGCTTAGCTTCGCCTAGAGACATTTCGTTTTTAACTTTATAAAAGGGTGGTAAATGTCACGATTTAAACTAAAAACTCTAAATATCGAGCTACCACCGTTTAGGAAGTTGAAAAATATTCGGTTTGAATTTGCAGATAGAATTACACTTATTGCTGGCCACAATGGTATCGGCAAGTCCACGATATTAGCCTTGATAGCCAACGGCTCCGGCCTCACGGAAAAAACGTATACAACGTATTCTGGAAAAACTTTCCAGGGAAAATTGAACGAAATAATTCATTTAGACTACGATACCGAATTCAAACAGAAGAAAGATGATAACGAACTTCCGCGCCCTATACTTGTATATAGCCTTGACGGTCATAGTTTTGAGAAGCGATGCGCACTCACGAAAAGAACAATTCCCGCTACGAAAAACAGACCGTCACGGCTCGAAGTGAGGGTGGTGCCGAGAAACAGTCCACTAGCTGATTACGAGGTCCCCGGCACAGATATAGTGATCAAGAACTCATCTAAGGCGCCACTGCCCACTATATATTTGGGTATGACTAGGATGCTTCCAATTGGTGAGAGTGATCCTGAGCTGGTTGAAAATACGCCAGACGAAAACATACACGAAGAAGATGCCAAATTTATAACTGAATTTGTCAATGATGTTATTGGCATCGGTGCAGTAGATGGAACCAAAGAAATTGTGACACAAGGTATTAAAGGGACTACGAAAAGCTCGAAGCATCCGGCTTATAGTCATAGTGCTAAGACGGTCTCGTTAGGGCAGGACAGTTTGAGCTCTATTGCTACCGCGCTGGCTTCATTCATGAAAATTAAGCGTGAATGGGGAGAGGGTTACCCAGGTGGGCTTTTGGTTATTGACGAAATTGATGCAGGGTTTCACCCGCATGCTCAAAAGAAACTGATTCAACGGATTTCAAACGCGGCCCGAAAGCTTCAGCTCCAAGTAGTTGCAACCACCCACTCTCTACCTCTTATTGAATCAATACATCCGGATGCAAACCCATCCCCCGCAGGTGGGGCTGCAATGGATAAGGTGATTTATGTAAGAGATTCGAGGAATCCGGTAGCGTCTGCGTTGACGCTGGAAGAAATACGAAATGATATGTACCTGATTCCTCCAAAAAAACAAAAAGTTAAAAAAACAACACATATAAAGGTCTATCTAGAGGATGCAGAGGCAGACCTTTTCCTGAAGCATATACTTACAAGACGAGTTCAACGAAAAGTAAAAGAGGCTTGTGGTTTTTTGCTGAAGCCCATACCTGTTAGCTTGGGCTGCGACAACCTGCAGGGATTGCAGAAATTTGATCCTCATTTTAAAAAAGTAATTATAGTTTTAGATGCTGATGCGTCAGTAAAGCAAGGGATGAAAAATATAGTCAAACTTCCCGGAGGTAAGGATGAACAAGGGGGAGGGGTTAGTCCCGAACGAACTATATATGAATTTGTGAAGAGTCTAGTAGACAATGCTGATGCACACAGCGATTCGTGGGAATCCCTACACTCACTTCGAGTGACGACCGACATGCTTCATGAATATATTCTGAGTGGCGGCGTTAATATCAGAAAACGAGAATCTGCAAAGAAATGGATGAAGGCTAGGCTAGAGCATATAAAGGAGTGGAACCTGGTGGGTTTGTGGTTGATGGAGAATCCGGACTCTGTGAAGGCGTTCGAAGGGGCACTGATTAAAGCAGCGACCGCCACAGCGAAGCTAAACTGAGGCGCTGGCTAACGGTGCCTGAGGCGATTAGAATGAGGAGCCCTCGTAAAGACACCCCCGTAGGCTTTTCTCCTCCCAGGGATATCAAGGGGTGTAGTCAGATTTGCTCCCTACGTTGCTGAAGTCATGAGTGTCTAATGGACCCGAAGGCGTTTGTTACCTAGAGTGATACGCACGGGGTTCAGGCGCTTCGCTTGAGCGGATTTTCACGGATATGCTGACCAATTGCAGATAGGCAATTTTCTAAAGTTGGATCGATTGGAGGAAGTGCATCTTGTCTTTGGTGCACTGTGGCCACGCTAGAGATCTGTTGTTAGTATTGCCCAGTATTAGGAGACCTCCATGCCCTCAACTCATACTCCGCTCCGTTATCCTGGAGGCAAGTCCAAACTGTTCCCTTTCCTCAAAGAATTGGTTCAGTGTAACGGATTCAACCGCTGCCACTACGTTGAACCTTATGCCGGCGGGGCCGGCCTCCCTATCGGTTTGCTGGTTAATGAAATCGTGTGGTCGGTCCATATCAATGACCTAAACCCTTTTATTTTTTCGTTCTGGAAGACTGTTGTTTCCGATCCTGACAGCCTTTGTAGAATGATTTCGGACGTTGATGTGACGATGGATGAGTGGAATCGGCAGCGGGCAATTCTGCACGATTCCCAGGCAGATCACTCAACACTCGAGATGGCGTTTGCGACGCTTTTCCTAAATCGGACCAACAGGTCTGGGATTCTGGACGGAGGTGTGATTGGTGGCAAAGAGCAGAAGGGCAACTATAAAATTGATGCTCGCTTCAACAAGTCGACCCTTATCAGAAAAATCAAGAAGATAGCTGCCTACAAAAGCCGAATAACGGTCACGCAGTTTGATGCTATTGATTTGCTTGCGGCCCTTCCAGAAGAGCGTGAACTGCTTGTAAATCTAGACCCCCCGTATATCGCCCAAGGAAAAAACCTTTACCTCAACCATTACGGCGAGCAAGATCACTTTGTTGTAAGAAATTTTCTCAAAACAGCTGGTTTTCGTTGGATGCTCACCTACGATGATCATCAGCTGGCAAGAGCTTTATACGAGAGTTTCAATTGTTTCAAATACTCACTGAACTATTCAGCCCAAGCGAGACATTCTGCGACTGAGCTGATGGTCCTATCTTCTAACCTAGACCTTCCTGAAAGGCCGAGCCTTCGGCTGGCAGGCTGATATTCGTCTATGGACTATTTGCTGCACTCTTGAAGCTCCTGCTTGTAACGGTTTTCCTGCCTATTTGACGGCTTTAGTCCATAGGTCCTTACGATCCTGACAAATCTGCTCACGTACTGACATTGACCAGCTGGCGGAAGCCATTCCTCTGGTCCTTGTGCGCCTTTCTGGCGATTCAGCGACAGCTCTACACTCCACAGATTCACCGGGTCATTGGCGAACCTTTCCCGCTTATCATCGGACCAGGTATTGGCTCCGTGATCCCAGGCCCACTTCAGCGGTACGACATGATCGATGTCGATCTCTGACGCGTTCTGGATAACGTTCCCGGTGAAGGGGCTTATCCAGCGGCCGGTAACCACCCTGCAACGCCTTTCATCCGCGAACCTGACCTTGGTGCTGGACTGAGCGATCAGGGCCTCCGCACGGCTGTTCTGGCAGTCTCCATCCGCATCATCCCACCCAGGCCCAAACTTGCGTCTCTCATAATCTGAGGCGTCCATTACCACTACACTGCTGGCGTACTGCTGGCTGGATTCGTAACCGCTCATGCCCCTTGGCAGGCGACCGCCGGAAGCCAGGCACGCCGCCACAGTGTCGAAAGGTTGGTAGTTCTTTGTCCTGTCGTAGTAGGAACTAGCTGGAGGGTGACAGATACCGGATTTCGTTTTCTTTATCGGGTCAGCGCTAGCAGCTGTAGGGGCAATGACTATTGCGGCGGCCAATAACACCAAGAAACTCTGAAACACAATCAACTCCTTTCCAAGTGACAGAACTATATCTAAGTGATTGAGATTCTTCAGCAATAAATTCCCGACCAAAAAATAACAACAATAGTTGTTGACAAGTAAAACAACAGGTGTTGTTATTGTTGTGAGTTTTAAGTTGATCAGGGAGACAACGAAATGGGTCGCAGACAGAAACCAACCTATCCCCGAATGGAAGTTGAGCTGGCCGATACATCACTTCTACCGCCGCGCCGTGCGGAGGTCGTAATGCTGGCGGCCAGAGGAATGAGCACCAAGGCCATCGCCCGCCAGCTAGGCATTTCTCCAGCCACTGTTGAGTGGCACCTGGATGAAGCGAAGGACCAGTTTCACGCCCTGACTCGGCTGGATCTGGTTTCCCAGGGCTGGATGCAGGGCCTTTTCCGGGCCCGGATGCTTGCCTGGATGCTTGTTGCTTTCTCAGCGCTGCCGGCAATGCGCAGCCGACCCACACCAATGACCGGTACCCGTCCGCCAGCCGTGCGCAGCGTGATTGGCCGTACCGCGATCCGCGAATTCCGTGCTTAACCAGGAGACCACCATGGCAACTCTCACTATCGAACTACCACCCCAGGTAACTCAGGGGCAGATGATGCAAGTCCTGGAGTCGTTGGGCTGTGAAATGCGGCTGGCTCCTGATGGCAAGAACTACACCGCGGCACCCCGCCAGCAAAACAACGTTGTCCGGATGCCGGCAAGGGTCCGGGAGATCCGCCAGCCGGGGCCCGGTGTCGCGTGAACATGGACGGGGTGGCTCCAGAGCCGTTCGCAGTGGCTGCTGCCGCGATCGCGATCTGGGCCCTCGTCCTGATTATCGAAACGACCAAAGCAAGAGGGAAAAAGGATGTTGATTCTGACAAGGCGCACCGGAGAGACGATCGTCATCGAGACCCCGAGCGGGGAAGTGGTGGAGGTCACCGTGCTGGGCAACAACGGCCCACAAATTCGCATGGGCGTTACCGCGCCAAATCACACAAGCATTGACCGCGAAGAAATCTACAAGCGCAAGAAGGCGGAGGCCAGTCATGGCTGAGTGCTATGCCCACGAGGTTTTCGGGAATCTGTCCTGCTTTGCGGGAACCCCGGACCAGGTGAAAGCGGCACTGGCTAACCAGGTAGGTGACGACATGGTCGACTGGGGCAGGGTGGTACCGCTTCAGGTGGAGACTGCCAAGTCCCGAAACGCTGACGAGCTCTACCAGGTGCTCCGGGATCTCACTTCAATGGCAAAGCTGGGCGTTCCGATTTCATGCATCAACACATACCTGGCAGCGATCCGGAACGCGGAGCAGCTGCTGGAGAAAGTCGACAACGAATCCACGGAGGATCCGAGCAATGGCCAGCAATCTCAGCAAGCTTAACGACTCTCTTTTTGACCAGCTGAACCGGTTGAATGACCCCAACCTTAAGGGTGAGGCCCTCGATGCCGAGCTGAAAAGAGCGCAGGCCGTTACCAGTGTGAGCAAGGAAATTGTTTCCAGCTCTCGCCTGGTCCTCGATGCCGAGAAGCACCGGACCGAAATGGGAAGCCTCTACAAGATGCCTCAGCTGCTGGAGAACAAGGAGTAAGCGCCATGGCCGGGAAAAAGTGGACAGCGAGAGACGATCAGTGGCTGGCAGATATGTATCCGGACACTCCGAACCGAACGATCGCGAAGGTTCTGGGCTGCTCCTACCTGGCCATCAAGAACCGCGCCACGGTGCTGGGCCTGAAAAAGTCTCCGGAGTATCTGGAACGAGAGAAGCCAGGGTGCTTTCGGCCAGGACAAACCAGCTGGAACAAAGGCGTCAGCTATCAGCCAGGCGGGCGAATCGCTGAGAGTCAGTTCAAGGCTGGGCATGCCCCCGCGAACCAGCAGCCGATCGGTACCGAGGTTGTCGATTCCTACGGCTACAGGAAGCGCAAGGTGCGCGATGACGCGCCGATTGGCCGGGCCTACAAGAACTGGAAGTTCGTGCACGTCCTGAAGTGGGAGGAATACCACGGCCGGCCGGTACCGCCAAAGCACATTGTGCGGTTGAAGGATGGTGATAAGCAGAACTTCTCTCCGGACAACCTGGTGCTGGTGAGCAGGGCGGAGAACGCGATCTTGAATAAGTTCTTCGCCATGGAGAACCCGCCAGAGGGGAGCTTCGATGTGCTCCACAACCTGGCCAAGATCAAGTTGGCAGCGAACAAACGGAAACGGGAGCTGACATGTTGATTGCAAGTTACGACCAATGGCGCGAAGCGAAGAAGCAGGTCCTCGAGGAAGAAAACCCGGAGATCGATTGCGAAGAATGCGGGGGCCTTGGGGAAATCTACGAGCGTTGTCACTGCTGCGGTGGCGAAAAAGAGGAGGAGTGCGACCTCTGTGATGGTCGCGGGACCATTCGCTATCTCGATTCCTCAAAGCCACGGCCAGGCAATGATCTGGTGGGTCAAAGAGTTTACTTCCAGGAAGTGATCGCAGATCTCAAGACCTGGTGCACCTACACCAAGCAGGACTTTCTCCAGGTGGCCGGCGGGTTCGTGAACGAATTCAGAAAGCAACACGGAATCAGGGGTCGTCACGGAATCACCAGGTATAAAGGGCGGGCCTAATGGACGGAAATACAGCCAGAACCATCCTCAGTCTGAACGATCAGCGGGACAAGGCCGAAGCCAGCAAACGGGAAGCGCTCCTGGAACTGGCCGAGATGAAGCACGAGCTCCAGGTGCTCAGGCACATGAAGCGGGAGATCCTCGTCTGCCTGCTCGATCGACGGCTGCCGCACTACCAGCGGGACGGATCATCACCCAGCTGCCACCACACAGTCAGCCGAATAGCGAGGATTGTACGCAGTGCACACGCAGGCAACTGATCTGAGCCACGAGGATCGCGCTGAGGCGATTATCGAGCTAATCGAGAGCACCGGCATGGCCTACGCCCATTCCAGCGGCTGTGTGGTGCTGAAGGACGGAACATGGCTCCAGCCTGAGCAGTGGCAAGTGTGGGTGGAGCATCTGAAGAATCAGGAGAGGGAAGCATGCTGACGGAAGCACAGAAGAAAAGGGTGGCCATGATTATTGGTTCTTCCGCCCATGATTGCGAGGTGTCAATGGTGTTGAACGCCGGAAGCAGCCCGGTTCGCACACTTACTGAAGTTGCCGAGACGCTGCACTACATGAACGCCAACGGCATCGAGAAGATCAGCCATAGAAAGGCCCTGATGAAGGCGGGTCGGAAGGCGCTGAATGTGTTGGGGGAGATGTAAATGGCCATGACACCAACCGAACGTAAACGCCGCCAGCGTGAGCGGAACAGGTTCCTGGACATGAAGCTCTTCACCATGGAGCTGGCTGCCAACGAGCGGGCGGCGATCGAGGAGGCTGCCCGGCTTCGGGAGTTCGACGACCAGACCGAGTACATCCTCGCACTGGTTTACAAAGATCGTGACATGTCACGAAAAGAAAACGTGTGCAGCTATCCCGACTGCAACTGCCCGTTCGATATGGGGCCGGATGGTAAGTGCCTGCGAGGAAAGCCACGTGAATATGAGGTGGAAAGTGACTGATTTGGAGCCACAGGTGCAGATGCCCAGGGCCTGCGTCAGCTGCGAACACTACAGCCATGCAGGCTATGCTGAGGACAAGCACTGTCCCTTTCCCAGGCAGTCCGCCAGCGCACCGAAACCAACCCGCACACCCTGCGGCCGGTGTGATCTGCACTGCACCGAGGTGTTCGCCACGGAAATATGCAACAGCCACGAGCCGGAGCCTTTCGTTCACCTGGTGGACGTGACCAACCGGCCAGAGCCGAGAACTGCGATACAGGAGAGATTGCTGTGACAGAGCGGGAAGAGTTTGAGAAGTGGATCAGAACTGAAATGAAAGGGTTTGCCGGCGGCGTAGAGCTTGCGCCAGACCTGACTGATTCTGACTGGGACTACTTCACGAAAGCCGCAGAAGTGGCGTGGAGGGCATGGCAGGCAGCGCGCGCACATGATGGCGGTGAAGCTGTGGCTTGGTCTTGGGTAAGTCGAGGCCGGCACGTAACTGTGGATAAATCGCATGCTGAAGAATTGCGGGCTGATGGCGAGCTTGTGGTTCCGCTCTACACTCGCCCCAGCTCCTCGGTTTCAGATGAGGAGCTGTCGAAGTTCATCATTAATTTTCTGTTCTCCACACCCCGGAAAGACGGCAAGCGATTCGATTTTGATGGTCTGCGGGGCGCCTTGTGCCGGATTGGCGTTGTCTCTGAAAAGGATGGCCATAACCTGGTCCGCAGAAGTTCGGTGCTGGAGATTGTTGAGCGATTCCGCCCAAGCTCACCGGTTAAAGGAGCGGAGTGATGCAGAAATGTGACTGCCTGAACTTCTGTGGCGATGACACGAACATTGATCCTTACAGCGAGTCTTGTGTCGATTATCACAACCGCCGGACGGCTGCGCTTAAGTGGTTGGCAGACTACGTGCCCTGCTGGGATCAAGCCGCTACTCACATAATGCGCTGCAGCTGGCACGCAGTCGGTTACTTATTCTTTAGCGAAGCGATCGGCAAGCCTCACCAGGGTTTCCTTTTTTCGCTCGAGGAGCTCAACAGGGAGCGAGTACGGATCGGGAAAACCGCATTTACCGATATCCGCCAGCAGATGAAACAGCACCAGGCACAGATTGATTACCTTCAGCCAACCTGTGGCGATGCAACCATTGTTCTCGCCAAGTGTGCCAGGGAATTGAGGATCAGCCACACCATTGCTGGGAGCTGGGCCGGTGTCGAAGAGGATATCAAGGACGAGTATGACTACATGCTTGCCCTGGCGGAGCGGTTGAATAAGTTCTGCGCGGGAGAGATAGCGGGAGGCGGTGATGCTTAAAGCCTACATGATACACGCCGGCGAACCTGTGGATGGTGCGGCCCTCGTTTTTGCTGAGTCATTCCGCCAGGCCAAAACAATTGGATTCAGGTCAATGGTCTGTGATGGCTGCGAGTACACCGATGTTCGAGGCCATCAGCTTAAGCGCGATTCCTGGTTAAAAGAGAATGCTGCTGACCAGCGCAAGCTGGCAGAGGGTGAGCCGCACGTTATCGACAATCCGCCAGCCTGCAAAGGATGCGAGCTTTGGTTCGATGAACTGGAAGAGTCGGGTTACTGCGAGACCTGTGCCGAAGAACGGGAGGATACCGAGTGAGCTTACCTTATGAGAAAGCCACCAGTGGCGATAAGGCCCTGGGTGAAATACAGAAGATCCTGCGCGGCTTCGGCTGCCAGAAGTTTGGAAGCATGGTGGACGACCAGGAGCAGAGCTTGACGGTCCAGTTCCAGTACCGCGGAAAGATGGTGAGCGTGAAGGCCAGCTTTGCCGGATACGCACAGGCCTGGCTGCGAGAGCACCCCCACACCAGTCGGATGCACAAAACCAAGGCAGAACACGAACGCCAGGCATACGACAAGGCTAGCATCGCCGTCTATTCGATCCTTCGTGACTGGATCAAAGGGCAGGTGACGGCCATCGAAACCGGGATCCTTTCGTTCGAGGGCGCGTTCCTGGGCCAGATGATGCTCGAGCATGGCGAGACTGTTCTGGATTACGCGCAGCGACAGAAGCTTTTGCCGGAGCCAGGAGGTGAGGGATGAGACGCAGTTTTCATGTTTGCATGCACATAGACAACGCCTTGCGTTTAAGTGACAGAAAGCTATCAGGGATGCTCTCTCGTGACGGGCTGACTCTATCAGCGCGAGAGGTGCGCCTCGAGCTGCAGGCCGACAGGGCAAAAGGGCATGCCTACTTTTGCGGGTGCGATAACCGAAAGCCAGATGGTTCCTGTGCAGGACATGCTGTTGAGAAAGGGGGTGAGGAGTGACCATTTCAGCAATTCGCGCCAAGCGTCCCAACAATCCAGCCTGGCGCCAAGTCGAGGTTGAGGTCAGCTCCGAATACCCGGCGATCGCCTTTATTCACGACCGAATGGGACTTTTCGTCATCAGCGCCGTAGAGGTGGCCGAAACTACGATTGGGCCGGAGTACCACCTTTCGATTACCAAAAGCGGGCGCAGCGGGCCCAGGCGGTGCAGTAAGGCTGAGGCCGAGCTGGTAATCAAACAGTTCGATGCTGAAGGCGCCCTCGAGGACAACCACGGCAGCATCGCGCGAAACTATTGGATGCCAGTCAACGAATCGCTGATCGGCCAGGAATGTGACTGCAAAGGCGATGAGGCAGTTATTCGGGAGGGTGATTTCGAGTGGCGCCCGCTTACCCAGTCAAACGCTGACAGAGCTGAAAGGCTGCGTGGAGGTGAGAAGTGAGTCATGAACCGTCAGACGCAAGCCACTACCGCCCGCGCTTTGCCAACCCAGCGGGCCGGATCAGTGAGCTGGAAAACATGCTGGAGTTTGCAAAGCAGGAAATCGAAAACTTCCGGGACAAGTGGATCTCAGAGTTGCGTCGCGCCGAGCGATACCAGGTGCTGCTTGAAGAGGTTTTCACAAGCTTCCCGCCAGTCCGGAACAGAGAGCAGTGTGATTTGCTGAAGCGGGTAAGCAAGGAAATTGGAGGCGAACAGTGAACCAGGCAGAACTGTTCCCGGTAGATCCGCCAGCGCCGGCCTTCGAGCATGGCGGGTATATGCCACCAACAACCCGGACCTATCGAGTCGAGGAGTTTCCGGCTAAGTACAAAGATCTGCATGGCCTTATCACTCTGGAGGTACCAACTCTGTTCTGGCTGATGGATCGAGTGATGGAGGTTCTGAAAGTCGGACCGGTCCACTGGTACGACATGAGCAAGGCAGTTGGCTTTCCGGTTGAGACCTACACGCTGTCCTGGCATCTGAGCCTGATGGTCAGCCGGGGCCTGATAGATGCGGAGGAAGTCTACCTGGGCGGCAAGAGGCCGGGAGATAAGGACTATGCGGGCTTTCAGTATCGCTATTCACTTCCAGAGGAGGTTTCTTCATGGCGGAAGTAATGATTCAGCCGCGGATCATCCGGGCAGGCCAGGCCCCGGATTATTGCGGCATGGGGCGGGAAGCTTTCAACAAAGAAATTCGGCCGTATCTCACTGAAATTCCGATAGGCGAGATCGGAAAGGGATTCGATCGCCTTGATTTGGACAGTGCCCTGGACGAGTATATTTCTCGGCGAGGGCGTGCTCCGGCCCAAAAATGGAGTGAAGTAACATGTCGAAAAGTGGGAACGGTCTCCGCCTCCGCGGCGGGACATGGCACATCGAGAAGCGAATTAACGGACGGAGGATTCGCGAAAGCACTGGAACGAGCGATCGGATAGAGGCAGAGCACTACCTCGTCCGAAGGCTCGAGGAAATCCGCCAGGCTTCGGTCTACGGTGTTCGGCCAAGCCGAATCTGGCGGGAGGCAGCTCTCAGGTATGCCCGGGAGTTTGCACACAAGCGGAGTATAAAGCGGGATGTGCAGGATCTGAAGTCGTTGGATCCTCACATCGGGAAACTGCCCCTGAACCAGGTGCATTCCGGAACACTGCAAAAGTTCATCGATGCGCGACGGAAAGCAGGTGCGAAGTCTGGCACCGTTAACCGGGCGCTGGCTGTGGCCAGGAGAATTCTCCGGCTGTGTGCCGAGCTCTGGCGGGACGAATACGGAATGACCTGGTTGGAAACCGCGCCGATGATTCCGGATGTGGACTGGAAGGACAAGCGGGACCCTGCACCGGTGACCTGGGCAGAGCAGGGCAGGCTCTTCCAGGAGCTGCCGGAACACCTGAAGGATATGGCCGAGTTCGCGGTGCATACCGGATGCCGGGAAAGCGAGATCTGCGCTCTGAAGTGGGAGTGGGAGGTGTCGCTACCTGACAAGGGGTTCGGGTTCATCCTGCCCGCCAGCGTCACGAAGAATGGCTGTGACCGTCTGGTGGTTCTTAATGCAACGGCGAGAGCCGTGGTAAACCGCCAGCGAGGGAAGCACGAACACCAGGTGTTTACCTTCAGCAGCCGGCCGGTGGCCTCCATCTTCAATAACGCCTGGCGTAAAGGGCGGAAGAAGGCAGGGCTCACCCATGTCCGCGGGCACGATCTCCGGCACACCTTCGGCAGGAGGCTGAGGGCGGCAGGGGTGAATGAAGAAACCCGGGCAGAGCTCCTTGGGCACAAACGCGGATCGGTTACCACACACTACTCGGGGGCGGAGGTCGCTGAACTGGTGAAAGCGGTGGAGCTGATCGCGGAGAAGAGAGGACCGGATTCCGATGGTGTGGCCGTGGTGAAATTCCGGTTTGGGCACAAAATGCCCACAGAGGCAAAAAAAAGGGTCACGACGTGAGTCGCAACCCTTTGGAAATACTGGTAGCAAGGGGCGGAGTCGAACCGCCGACCCCAGCATTATGA
>TARA_R100000306_G_scaffold62537_1_pt1 | contig 38280 bp, 29 predicted proteins | sample TARA_R100000306 | Tara Oceans TARA_R100000306 (sample SAMEA2620824) | marine metagenome | biome: marine biome (ENVO:00000447); feature: mesopelagic zone (ENVO:00000213); material: "saline water (ENVO:00002010), including plankton (ENVO:xxxxxxxx)" | depth 1000 m | reverse complement strand
TGCGCTGCTAAATAGGTTAGCTGATTAACCAGACGGGACACTAGTATATAGTATTACGCCGTTAACTCCCTCGGAAACAGCAAAATTTCTGCATCATGATGTCATTGGAGCCTGTGTGTCCGACCTGAAAGACCCAAGAGTCCTGTTCGCCGCGGAGCGGACCCTGCTGGCCTGGAACAGAACAAGTCTTGCGTTGATCGCCTTTGGCTTTCTTATCGAACGCTCCGCATTATTTCTGGATGCCGTTTCGCCCGGTCAGATCAAACACGGGAGCGACGTGATGACATTCTGGATAGGTCTGGCCTTTATCGCGGTTGGGGTATTCGCTGCGGTTTATTCGTCGCGGCAGTACAGCCTCGTTCTGAAGACCCTGCAAGCGGTAGAGTTCCCGGATAATTATGCGCCACGCTGGGGGCTCGGCGTCAATGGCCTTGTAGCGTTGCTGGGCAGTATGCTGATCCTGGCGTTGTTCATGGGGCTCAATTGAGCTCGAAGCGCAGGGTGATGCGCGCTGTGACCCCGGAGGAGCGTCTTCAGCGGAATAATTTTGACCTCATCCGGCTGTTGTTGGCTGCCACGGTCTGCCTGGTTCATGTCTGGGAGCTGTCAGGCTTCGCTGCCTTGGCCTGGCTTGGCGAGATCTTTTCGTCGCGGGTCGCAGTGAGTGCATTCTTCGTCATCAGCGGCTTTCTCATCTTCAGGAGTTTCGAGCGAAGCGCATCGCACAAAGCCTATGCCATCAAACGTTTTCGCCGCATTTACCCGGCGTATGCCTTTGTCATCATCTTATCAGCAGTCGGCCTGTTCTTCGTCAGCACAGTTCCCGCAAAAACCTATTTCTCGCTCGCCTGGCTGGAGTATCTTCTGGCTAACCTGGTTTTCCTGAATTTTCTACAGCCAGACCTGCCGGGTGTATTCAATGGCAACGAGCTCACTGCAGTTAACGGCGCGCTATGGACATTGAAAATCGAAGTGATGTTCTACATGGCCGTGCCGGTACTGATCTGGCTGGCAAGACGTTTCGGGCCGTTTCCTGTGCTTTTATCTGGCTATGTGCTGTCACTGCTTTACACCTACGCTTTGCAGAATCATGGCGAACAGACCGGTGCCGAGTTTTACATCCGGCTGGCCCACCAGTTGCCCGGGCAACTCTCGTATTTTCTCGCCGGTGCATTTTTCCATTATTTTCTCGAGCTGTTCGTCCGCCGCGTCACCGTGTTCGTGATCCCGGCGGTGCTGGTACTGGTGCTCGATCAGTTTTACCTGCTGCCAACACTCGTACCATTTGCGCTTGCCACCCTCGTGATCTTCTTCGGACTCTTCTGTTATGTCGGTGACTTCGGCAAGTATGGTGACTTCTCCTATGGGGTGTACATTGTGCATTTTCCGATAATTCAGGTGCTCCTGGCTTCACAGATCTTCGCCGGCCAGCCGTGGATGCTCCTGCTCAGCGTCACTATTCTCACCGCTGTCAGCGGTATTTTACTCTGGCACCTGGTGGAGAAGCGCTTCCTACGGCGCGATAGTCATTATATTGCCGGCTCCGGGGGTGCCGACATCCCCAGGGCGAGGCCGGTATAAGCAAGGGCGTCTCTGCACCTTCCTGATCGTTTCAGCAGTCTGGCCCCTTGCGCGCCTGAACGTGGAGTAGTCTATGCTTGGCAATTGACGTTAAGAGTCAGGGTCAATTGCTTGAAAGCACATACAATGCCAACGAATAAATCATTGCTGCAGGGCCTGTCCCGATGAAGAAGGTGACACCGACCCTGGTTAGCCTGGGCTTCCTGCTGGTGCTCGTCGTCATGTCGGCAAGCGCCTGGATTCCCTACAAGAGCATGGAGACGCTCCTCGCGAGTGAAGAGCGGGTTCGTCACACCAACGAGGTCCTGCTGGCACTCGACGGCGTCCATATCGCAATTGCGGAAACAGAAGCCAGCATCCGTGGCTATCAACTTACGCACCGGGGCGATAATCTCTACCGGGCACGCTTCAGTCGCCGGGTACTGCAGGAACGCCTGCAAGAGGTGCGGGAGCTCACAGCCGACAATCCTGAGCAGCAGCTGGCGATAGTGGCGCTGGAGCAACTGATCAGCAGGAAACTGAGTGTAATGCTGCGCGCTTCGAACCTGAAAGATAACGCCCTTGAGAGTGAAGACCTCGCGGATAATCTGTCTTTCGAAGTCGCTGATGCCCTGGAAGAAATGCCGGATGGCAAGCGCAAGCGCGCCCGTGTCGTTGCCATAGATCCTGCGCTTATCGAGCAGAGCACCTTTCTCATGGAGCAGATTCGTGAGCAACTTGCCAGCATGCGACATATGGAGGAGCAACTGCTGGCAGACCGTTCGCTGTTGGTGAAGGTCAACACGGAGGCTTCGTTTCGCAGCTTCTTGCTGACCATCCTGCTCAACATCCTGATCGCTTGCGCCCTGTTCTACTATGTCGTCAAGAACTTCCGCCAGCGTGAAGAAGTGGAAACGGCGGCCACGGCACAGGCGCGCATCCTTGGTTCTGTGCTTGAAAACATGTCGGATGGCGTGGCGGTCGTGGACACGCAGGGGCGTCTCACGCTGCATAATCCAGCCTTGGAACATATGCTTGGGAGCGGTATTTCGCGTATATCACCAGAGGCATGGCAGGAGCAGCTCGAAGTCACTCGGGCTGATGGGGTAACCCCGTTCGAAGCAGGTGAGTTCCCACTGCGACAGGTGCTGGACGGTGACAATCGGAGTGAGGCAGAAATGCTTCTTCGTCGCTTGGGCACTCGCCAACCCGCGACCATTCGTATCAGCGTCAGGCCGATGACATCGGCACGCGGCGATACCGATGGGGTCGTTGCTGTACTGACCGATGTGTCTGCCTCGGCCAGGGCTGCTCAGGACAACCGTCTTCTCAATCAGAAGCTTACGCAAGGTCTGGAACAGCTGGAGAAGCAGAACTTCGAAGTGAGTGCCATTAATGACATGAGCAGCCTGCTGCAGTCCTGCAATTCGGTGATGGAGACCTGTCGTGTATTGCAGAAATCGTTGGCGAAGCTGTTTCCGGCCATCGAAGGTGCGATCTATCTCATCAAGGCGTCCAAGGATTATCTTGAGCTGGTTGAAACCTGGAACATCGGTAACGGCACTTTGGTGGCCTCGTTCGATACCGAAAACTGTTGGTGCATCAAGCGTGGCGTGCCGCACCTGGTGAACCAGCCCGAGGCGGATATCGTCTGTAATCATCTGGAGCAGAATGGCATCCACCAGTTTTCAGCCAGCGTCTGTGTGCCTGTCATGACCAATGCCGAGATACTTGGCATGCTGCTGCTGAGAATAACCAGATCCGACACCGGAAAAGTTGGCAAATTACCGGATCCAGCGTTCCTGGCCACCATAGCCGAACAGGCCGGCCTCGCCATTTCCAACCAGCGTCTGCGAGAGTCGCTGCGCATGCAGTCGAACCAGGACGTGCTGACCGGCCTGTTCAACCGGAGATTCCTCGACACTGTGCTACCCATCGAGCTCGCTCAGGCCCAGCGCCTCGAGCAGCCGATGGCGGTGATGATGTTGGATCTGGATCATTTCAAGAAACTCAATGATCAGTTTGGCCACGCCGCCGGAGACGATGTATTGGCAAAGCTCGGCGGTCTCCTGCGCAAGCTGCTGCGTTCAAGCGATCTGCCATGCCGTTACGGTGGAGAGGAGTTCGCGCTGTTGCTACCAGGCGCCAACGAGGAAATAGCCATGCATTGTGCTGAGCGCATTCTCGAGGGGGTACGTAAAATGACCGTACTCACCGGCGGACAGGCGATCATGAACCTGAGTGTCTCCATCGGCATCGCTCTGTATCCTGAACATGCGGAGCATTCAGCCGAGCTATTGAAGCGTGCGGATGCCTGCCTGTATGAGGCAAAACACAGCGGCCGAAATCGTGCCGTCATGGCAATGTCCCACGGCTCCAGTGAACCGCAGTAATAGGGATGGCCCCGACAGGAGATAGATCGGCCATGCCACGATCCAGAAGTGAAGCCCCGCATCGGCAGCCGCGTCAGAAGACCATTCTTCGACGCACATTGAACTACTCGCAGAAGGATGCTGTTGCATCGGCCACGATGACGGCATCGAGCGATAACTTCATCAATGCCTTTGCCATCCATCTGCATGCGTCTGCAGCGCAAATGGGCGTACTGACAGCGCTTCCCCAGTTCTTCGGTGCCTTGATGCAGATTCTCTCAATCTGGCTGGGGCAGGTCGTACCGCGGCGCAAGCTGGTTTACAACGTCGCTATCGTCCAGTGCTGCGTCGTGGGACTGCTCGCGCTTCTGGCGCTGCCGATAGTTGCGCTTGATGCGGATGCCTCGAAAGTGCCATGGTTAATCGGGCTCGTGGTGCTCTACCATAGCTGCCTGAATCTGATTCAGCCGCAGTGGCGCGCATGGATGGGGGATATCGTGCCTCGACGGCGCAGGGGTGCGTTCTTTGCTGCGCGTACCCGGCTCAGTATGGTTGCGTCGCTAGCCGTCTTCCTCGGGGGCGGCGCGCTGCTCACAGGTTTCGAAAAGCTGGGTGCAATCGGTATAGGCTTTGCGGTGTTGTTTGCCATAGCCTCGACGGGCAGGGCAGCGTCCAGCTATTTTCTCTGGCGCATGCATGATCCTTCCGATCGGAAGTACCTGCGTCACAAGCCCGGTGCCACCGTCCCGATTGTGCGTTTCGGATCTCTGAGAGACTACCTGTCGGACCGGACTTTTCTGCACTACACGCTGTTCATCGCCGGCATGCAGGGCGTGGTGGCGATTTCTGCACCGTTTTTCGCTGTTTACATGCTCAAGACTCTTGAGCTGAGCTATCTGCAGTTTGCCCTCAACAGTGTCGCGTCGGTGGCCACCCAATTCGCATTGCTTGGCTTCTGGGGGCGCTTTAGCGACAGGCATGGCAATAGGCTGGTCATGCTCATTACCAGCTGTCTGCTGCCCTTGTTGCCAGTGCTTTGGCTATTCTCTCCAGAGTACTCCTACCTCCTGCTGGTGCAGGTGATATCGGGCTTTGCCTGGAGCGGCTTTACCCTTAGTACGGCGAACTTTCTGTATGATATACGGCCGCACAAGACAAACTTTGCAGCGTATGCCGCTATTCAGCAGGCGCTTGGCGCTACGGCCGTCTTCTGCGGAGCACTGCTTGGTGGCCTATGCGTTACTTATGCCGATACCTTGATCGCGATGATGCCGGATGCTCTGCAGTTGGAGCATGGCGTCTTCCTGGTATTCCTGATCTCCGGTTTCCTGCGTGCGTGCATCGCGCTATGGTTCATTCCGCGCTGTAAGGAGCCGCGCATACGCAAGCGTCCAGAAATGCTGCAGATCGTTTTCAGGGTTGCCCGTTTCAATCCCATCAGCGGTGTCGTACTCGACTGGCTGACAGTTACCCGCAAGCGCAAGCTGGATGAAGAGAAGGAGTAGAGCCAGAATGACAACCGAGCTGGGTATCATAGAGGGATTTTACGGCAAGCCCTGGTCATGGGCCGCACGTACGACGCTGGTCAGTTTTCTCGCGCCGCACGGCTATGGCTTCTATCTGTATGCGCCCAAGACCGACGCTTTTCTGCGGCGACGCTGGCAGGAGCCTCATGAGGATGATGCTTTTGCGGCGATGAAGGCCTTTGCCAGCCATTGCCGAACGCTAGGCGTCCGCTTCGGCGTAGGCTTGAGCCCCTACGAACTGTTTACAGATTTCTCGTCCGCAAGCCAGTCTGCGCTTGCCCGCAAGCTGGATAGTTTGTTGAGCCTCGGGCTTGATGATCTGGCAATTCTCTTTGATGACATGCCCTCAACTCAAGCAGATCTGGCGGAGCGTCAGGTCGAAATCATGCACTGGGTGCAGTCGCGCGTGCCGGCTCAGCGGCTGTTATTCTGCCCCAGTTACTATTCGGATGATCCGGTGCTCGACCGGGTGTTCGGGCAGCGTCCGCCAGACTATCTCGAGGATCTGGGCCGGCTGCTCGATCCTGCTATCGAGGTATTCTGGACCGGGGAGGAGGTCTGTTCCCGTGAACTCTCTCCAGGACACCTACAGAGAGTGGCTGGCCAGCTCAGGCGCAAGCCCTTTCTCTGGGATAACTATCCCGTCAACGACGGCCAGCGCATGTCGCAGTTTCTGCACCTGCGATCTTTCACAGGACGGCCGGCCGCCAATGCGGAGTTCATTGCTGCGCATGGCATCAATCCGGCGCTGCAGCCAACGCTCACCTGCATACCAGCGCTCACGCTGGCTGATAGCTATCGGCTTGGACAGGATTATCAATATGGGGACGCTTTCACAAGGGCCGCGACACTGGTGGTCGGCGAAGCCCTGGCGGCACAGTTGCAGCGCGATCTGCTGAGTCTGAACGACTCTGGACTGGACAGAATAGGCGTGGCCCGACTCAAGACCCTACACGACAGTTATGCCGCATACGACCATCCTGCCGCCAGGGAAGTACTCGACTGGCTCGCTGGGGGCTATCGCATCAGCGATGATCTGGTGCAGACACAGTAGCGCCTTCTTACGGCGTTTTTCCCAGGGTATCAGCCACGTGAGCCCCTCGCTGTCCCATCGGCTGCTCCGGCGAAATGGTCGAATCTTCGCCAGTCTGGTGTTCCAGCTCGGAGTTCAGCTCACCGCCGATGAGGATGATGTAAGCGGTCACGTAGAACCACATGAGCAGAATGACCACCGCGCCAAGAGACCCATAGGTTTCGTTATAGTTGGCGAAGCCTGACACATACCAGGAAAACAGCGCGGATCCGCACAGCCATAGCAGTGTCGCAACCACCGAGCCCATAGTGACCCATCGCCATTTTGCCTTCTCTCGCGATGGTCCAAGGCGGTACATGGTCGAGAGGATGATGATGAAAAGCAGCGCGAGCAAGGGCCATCTGGCGAGCGAGAAGGCCGTCGCAACCCAGGAGCCGAAACCGATCTGTTGCAGAACGGCGGGTAGGGCGGCAACAAGCGCCAGGGCAATAATGATGAATAGAACCGATGCGATGGTCAGTGCGAAGGCCACCAGCCGAAGCATGATGAAATTGCGTGTTTCCCTTTCCTCGTAAACGATGTTCAGCGCTATCATGAGCGCCATCGTGCCTCTCATCGCGCTCACGAGCGCCAGCAGGATACTGACGACCGCGCCGATGCCCAGGGCTTTCTGAGAGCCGCCCGTGAGCGCCTGCATCTGGTCGAGCATCAGCTTCCGGGCTTCCTCCGGTAGAAGGCCCATCATGCTGCTAACCTGCTGCTGGGCATCAGCAGGATCGTAGATCAGGCCATAGATCGATACGAAGGCGGCGATCGAGGGAAACACGGCCAACAGGAAGTAAAAGGCCACGCCGGCAGACACCAACCCCAGATTGTCCTTCAGCGTTTCACTCACGACGCGGATCAGGATGTCGCGCCAGCCTTTGAGAGGTATCTGGAGCGGCGATCTCGCAGTGCGGCCGCGCCCTTTCTCCAACACTGCTTCGTGAGGCGCAGGCTCATCGGTCTCCTGCTCAGTATCGGCATCGGGTTTAAGTATTTCGGGTGCATCGCCCGGGTGGCTCATGTAATCGGCTCCTTGATCTGCAAGCGGTCGTGATCTATCGAGATACGTAGGGCGCTCGCTGGCCAGACCCATGGACCTTCGCCGACGTTTCCTGTTTGCGCCCGCCTGCGGCTCAGCCCATACTCGAAGCCAATCTATTTCAGTTTCCGCTAGAGGTCAGTCATGACGCCACCGTTTACCGACACCAGTCAGCACCTCATGCTGCGCAATGCCACCCTGCGCGATGTGCCGGCTATCATCAAACTGAGCCGACGGGTCTATGAAGGCACCGGGATGTACGGTTATACGGAAGGCCCCCTGATCGGCCAGATCAATACATTTCCTGAAGGGCAGTTCGTTGCCGTACTCGCTGAAAGCAGCGACGCCAAAGCTGCCGAGGGTGCGGACGAAGTCGTAGTAGGCTATTGCGCAACCTTCATGGTCGAAGGTGATGTCGCACTCAAGCCCCATACCTGGACGGAGATTACCGGCAACGGCTATGCCTCACGGCACGATCCGGAGGGAGACTGGCTCTACGGCATGGAAGTCTGTGTCGATCCGGATTACCGCGGCTATCGCATTGGGCAACGGCTTTACAATGAGCGCAAGCATCTGTGTGAGTCACTTGGTCTACAGGGCGTCGTGTTCGCCGGACGGCTGCCTACACTGAGCCGGCGTCTGAAGAAGTTCAAGACCGTCGAGGCCTATGTCGATGCTGTGCTGCAGAAGAAGCAGCGCGACCCTGTGCTGTCGTTCCAGCTACATAATGGCTTCGAACTTCACGGCATCATTCCGCACTATCTAGACGCTGACCATGCCTCACTGGGCTATGGCATGCATATGGTCTGGCGAAATCCGAAGGTGGCTCGTCACGAAGACCATGAGAAACGAAAGCGTTACGGCAAACGGCAACAGAATACGGTTCGGATTGGTACGGTTCAGTATCAGCAGCGACCAGTCGCTTCGTTTGAAGAGTTCAGCGAAATTGTCCGGTACTTCGTGGACGTTGTATCGACCTACAAGGGCGACTTCGTCGTCTTTCCCGAGCTCTTCACGCTACAACTACTGTCGATCGAGCAGGAAAAGGCTTCGCCAGCTGCAGCCATCCAGGCCGTAACGAAGTATGCCGAGGCCTACCGAGGGCTTATGCGCGATCTGGCGCTGCGCTATAACATCAACATTATTGGCGGCTCCACGCCGGTCATGGCTGACAACGGTGGCGTCTGCAATATGGCCTATGTGTTTCTGAGGGACGGACAGGTTTTCGAACAGCCGAAGATTCATCCCACACCGAACGAAGCCTACTGGTGGAATATCACAGGTGGAAATCGGGTCACGGCAATCGAGACCGACTGTGGCCCCATCGGTGTACTGATCTGCTACGACGCCGAATTCCCTGAGCTGACCAGACACCTCGTCGACCAGGGTATTCAGATCCTCTTCGTACCGTTCTGCACCGATGAGCGGCAGAGTTATCTACGCGTTCGCTATTGTTGCCAGGCGAGGGCGGTGGAGAACCAGCTCTACGTTGTCATGTCAGGCAACGTTGGCAACCTGCCGAATGTACCAAACATGGAGTTGCAGTACGGCCAGAGTTGCATTCTTACGCCTTGTGATTTTCCTTTCGCGCGTGATGGTATCGCGGCCGACACGACACCGAACGTTGAAACTGTTGCCTTTGCCGATCTGCGAAGTGACGTCCTGCTCACCGCCCGGAACAGTGGTACGGTCAAGAACCTGCAGGATCGCAGGCACGATCTCTATAACGTTCAATGGAGGGGCAAGTGATGCTGCGATGTTTACAGCCTGCCCTCGTTTCGCTGTAAATGCTACAAGCGCTCGGCACCACCGAGGGCCCATCGGGCGACGCCCGCTGATCTGACTCAAGAGCCTTCTGACCGGTTTGGCTGGATATTAACCCTCAGGGCACGCTACTTGCTTTCGTGACTTCAAGTCACGTTTTCATCACTGGCAGAAGGTACGGCTATGGCGATGCGCTCTCTATGGAAAGGACAGCTCAGACTTTCTCTTGTCTCCATTGCGGTAGAGCTGTATTCAGCGACCCGCACCGGCGCAAGAGTGAGCTTCAGGCAGATTCACGAGCCGAGTGGGAAGCGAATCAAGTACGAGAAGGTAGCCGAGGGCATCGGGCCTGTAGACAAGGATGACATCGTCAAAGGCTACGAGTACGAGAAAAATAACTATGTGCTGCTAAAGCCCGAAGAGATCGAGTCCGTCAAGCTTGAATCCAAGAAAACGTTTGAACTGGTTCAGTTCGTCGAAGCCTGTGAAATTCCCCCCTTATATTTTGACAAACCTTATTACCTCGTACCCGCCGACGATCTCGCACAGGACGCCTACCGCGTTGTGCGTGACGCCTTGCGCCAGACCAGTCGTGTCGGTATTGGCCAGATTACCTTGCGCGGTCATGAGTATCTCGCTGCCGTAAAGCCTTGCGGTGATGGGCTGCTGCTCGAAACGCTCCATTACGCCGACGAGATTCGCAACGCAGATCCATTATTCTCTTCCATCAAGGACGAAGCCGTCTCTGAGGATCTTCTCGATGTCGCCACAGCGCTCATAGAAAAGAAAACCGCTCCCTTCGATGCAGCCACCTATAAGGACCACTACAGTGATGCGCTCAAGGCGCTGATCGCGGAAAAAATGAAGAGCAAATCCGGTAAGCGTGTGCAGGAGGAAGACGAGACACCAGTCGCAGGTGGACGTCAGGACAACGTCGTAGACCTCATGGCCGCGCTCAAGAAGAGTCTTGAAGGCGCAGGAAAAGGTGGCTCGAAAACCGCCGCTGCCCGCAAGGGTCCGGCACGGAAAACCAGCAGTGGCGTCAAAAGCTCGGGGAAAACCGCGGCCAAAGCGCCTGACAAGACGCCAGCCACCAAGGCTCGAAAGAAACGGGCCTGATCCATGGCTGCATCTGCAAAGTCACAGGCCCGCAAAGGCCCGCTCGACGGACTGGACACTTATAACGCCAAGCGCAACTTCAGCAAGACCCGCGAGCCCGCCGGTGACCCTTCCGTGTACGGGCAAGCCAAGGCGAAGGGTGAAGCACTGCAGTTCATCGTTCAGAAGCATGCAGCCACCCGACTGCACTACGATTTCCGGCTTGAGCTGGATGGCGTGCTGCTGAGCTGGGCGGTTACCAAGGGGCCCAGTCCCGATCCTGCACAAAAGCGGCTGGCCGTCCGCACCGAGGACCATCCACTCTCTTACGCCACCTTTGAAGGCACTATTCCGAAGGGGGAATACGGTGGGGGAACGGTCATGCTCTGGGATCAGGGCAGCTGGGAGCCGGTAGGCGATCCGAAGGCTGGTCTGAAAAAGGGCAAGCTCGAATTTCGTCTGGCCGGACAGCGCATGAAAGGCGGCTGGGTGCTCGTGCGCATGCGGGTCAAGGAAAAAACGAGCCGGGAGAACTGGCTACTGATCAAGAGCCGGGATGAATTTGCGCTCGAGGATGCCGAGCAGCTTGTCGAGACGCATCAAAGCAGCATCACTACCCAGCGGAGCATGGATGAAATTGCCAGAAGCGAGGATGCGCCAGCCCGCAAGTCCACGTCCCGGCGTTCCCAGTCCGCAAAAAGCAGCAGCGGGCAGCCAAAGAACGGCAGGCAGCGCAGCGCCTCATCATTGCCCGCCCCAGACTTCAGCAGCCCACAACTTGCGACCCTGGTTGCTTCTGCGCCAGAAGGCAGCGAATGGCTCAACGAAGCGAAGTTTGATGGGTATCGCCTGATCTGCAGTATTGGTAAACATGGTGCGCAGCGTAGTGCACGTTGCTATACCCGCTCTGGCAAGGACTGGACTGCGAAGTTCCAGACAGTCGCCGACGCTTTGTCGCAACTCGACTGCCGCTCTGCACTCATCGATGGCGAAGTCATTGCTGGTGGCAACATCGAAGGCTCCGATTTTTCAGCACTGCAGGCCGCTCTGTCGGCCAGCGAAGACGGTGCAGCCGAAGGGCTCGAATTCATGGCCTTCGATCTGCTCGAAATTGACGGCGAGGACTGGCGGGACAAGCCGCAGATCGATCGAAAGGAGAGGCTTCGCTCGCTACTACAGACACGCCCGGACAACAGCCTGATACGCTTCAGCGAACACATCGTTGGCAACGGCCCCGAAGTCTTCAAGGCGCTATGTGCGGGAGGGCGTGAGGGCATCATTTCCAAGCGGGCTTCCGCCAGCTATCGTAGTACAAGGAGCAAATCGTGGCTGAAGATAAAGTGTTCAAGGCGGCAGGAGTTCGTGATCGGTGGGTTCTCCTCATCTGACAAACCAGCAAGGCCTTTCGCTTCGCTGCTGGTTGGCAGTTATCAGGATGGACGGCTGATTTATCACGGCCGCATCGGTACAGGATTCAGCAGCGACGTTATGCAGGACCTGTACTCAAGGATGAAACCCCTGCTTCGGAAGACCTCACCGTTCGAAGCAGAAGTCGGGGACACAGACCCGATACCAGCCTCGATCGCGAGAAAGGCGCAGTGGCTTACGCCACGGCTTGTGGCGGAAATAGAATTTGCCGAATTGACGGATGGCGGCCATATTCGTCATGGGGTGTTTCAAGGCTTGAGGGAAGACAAGCCCGCCGCGGATGTCCAATTCGAGCGCCCAGGGCAGCCTGCTCAGACTTCTGTAAAAAAGCCAGCGAGCGCAGGCCCCGCAAAAGGCCAGTCAGAGAGGGCAGCGATGAAGCAAGATTCTACCGACAATCATGAAAAGCAGGTCGTTCAGGGCATCATCCTGACTAATCCAGACAGGATACTGTTCCCAGACCAGGGGCTCACCAAACTCGATCTTGCACGCTATTACGAAGCGGTCGCCGAGCGGATGCTGCCGCTGGCCAGTGATTACCCACTCTCCCTGGTTCGATGTCCTTCAGGGCGCTCGTCCAGCAGCAAGAGCTGTTTTTTCCAGAAACATGCCTCGGACGGTTTCCCGGAGGCACTTCACAGCGTGCCGATTACCGAAAGCAGCGGCAAGAACAAGGATTATCTCTATCTTCAGGATGCAGCAGGGCTTGTTGCGGGCGTACAGATGGGGACGCTGGAATACCATATATGGGGCTCCCGGCGTGATCGTCTTGAAAAGCCCGCCCGCCTTGTTTTTGATCTGGACCCGGATGAGGGCCTGGATTTTTCAGCCGTAAAGGAGGCCGCTGAGCTGGTTCGTGGCGGGCTGCAGGTGCTCGGTCTGGAGAGTCTTCCGCTGGTCACCGGGGGCAAGGGCCTGCATGTGGTGGTGCCTCTGCGTCGGACTGCGGAATGGCCCCAGGTCACAGCGTTCGCGAAAGCATTTGCCGCGCACCTGGTGAAACAGTTTCCTGAGCGCTACACGGCCACGATGTCGAAGAAGAAACGGGTCGGAAAGCTCTTCATTGATCACTTCAGGAACGATCGCGGGTCAACTGCCATCGCGCCGTATTCAACGCGAGCCAGGGCAGGTGCGCCGGTCGCAACGCCAGTGGCGTGGTCAGAGCTGGACGGACTCGATGCGGCCTCTACTTTCACGCCTGCGAAGGTTATTGAGCGACTGGCCCAGCCCGACCCATGGGCGCAATACGAGGAGCTCTCACAGTCGATCACGAAGGAGATGCTCGCCCGCCTCGATGGTTGATCCCGACCAGACTTGCAGCTTCGGCTAGTAGGGAACTACCGCAAAGCCTGTTGAATCTGCCAGAATACCAGTCCATTTCCGAGGGCTTGAGAGTGGCAATTTCTGCAACAGTGCTTAGCGTTTTCATTCCGACTTTCTTCGTAGTGTCCATAACCCCCGGCATGTGTATGACGCTCGCACTGTCCCTGGGCATCAGTATTGGCGTTCGTCGCACGCTGTGGATGATGGTGGGGGAGCTGGCGGGCGTGGCGCTGGTGGCCACCCTTTCTGCCGTGGGCGTTGCTACGCTCATGATCGAGCGTCCGCAACTCTTTCTACTGCTCAAATACGGTGGTGGCGCCTATCTGATGTATCTGGGGATACAGCTCTGGCTGAGTCGCGGAAAACTGGCCTTTGCCGAACTTGATAACTCACGACAGTCCAGTAGCCGCTTCTCACTGATAAGTCAGGGCTTCGTCACAGCCATCGCGAATCCAAAAGGCTGGGCGTTTTTCATCGCGCTGCTGCCGCCTTTCATCGATTACGCCACGCCGGTCGCGCCGCAGCTGCTGGCACTGATTTCGCTCATTCTGCTACTTGAGTTTGTCTGCTTGCTGATCTATGCCAGCGGCGGCAGAACGCTGCGTCAGGTCCTACTCCAGCGAGGTAAGGTGCAGTTGCTGAACCGCATCGCGGGGCTGATGATGATCGGTGTAGCGCTATGGTTGGCGCTCGGCTAAGAAATACTCGAACGAATTATGGAACCGGCTGAGCAGCGCTTCATCGAGCACGAAACCATCGGGGTCGTCATTGAACACGCCGCTCACCTGCGAGCGATGAGCCGCAATGGCACGCTGTTTTTCCGGCACTACGTTGCGAATATCGATAGCGACGCAGTCATGCTGCGCCAGCAGGTTCGCATGGCTGTCACAGTCGCGCTCCATGCCCCACATTGGATACTCGAGACGTCGAACCGGCAGCTCGCTCCGATTCAGCGCGCTAACGCCAATATGCCAGCTTGCTGCATGATCACGGTGCTCATCGTACTGCCAGGGCAGCAGCACAGTTGCGGGTTTGACCCGATCAAGGATGTGGCCTACATCAGCGACTGCTGCCTCAAAGGCCTGGCTTGTCTCTGGCTCACTGCCAGGATAGGGGATGCGGGTGTCGGGGAGTCGCAGGAAATGCAGATTCTGAGCGGCAACATTCAGAACTGCCGCTGCAGCATGGGCCTCTTCTTCCCTGATCATCCGGCGGACCTGCTTTTTGAAACGCAGCGAGTTTGGGTGAGACATGGTCCCATCGCTGACGAAAAGTATATGGACTGGTCGTTCATAGCGGCGGAGTAGGGCAATGGTCCCGCCACAGCCGAGGCTTTCATCATCGGGATGCGGCGCTACCACAAGTGTCGGGCCGAAGTCCGCCACCGTCCGACCCGGCCGGTACTCGGCGTTTTCGCGGAGATGATCGAACAAGGTGCGGGCGAAGCTCATCATTGATTCCTGTTGGCCTGCTTATCTTCCCGGCTGTCACAGCACTCAGGTCTACTCTGTGACCCTGGACGACTGAATGCCCGCTACAGTCTTGTAAAGTCGCCAATTCCGGTTTGACGCAGGTCTTGTCTGAAGCACTCGAGTTTCGATCATAAATCGATTTAACTGCTATTCTCAATATACAGCTTTAAACTCCAGCAAGGTCTTCCGCTTGCCAATATCGGTCTCTAACGGCGCGCATCGTGGTCAAACTGATTAGCGTTGCCCTCTTATCGCTCCTCTCGGCTGCCTGCTTTTCGGGCCCTGGGTGGCGCAAAGCCTCGACGGTGGTACTCTCGGGGCTGATGGTGCTATGCACAGCCTTTGCTGCGCAAGCCACCGAGTTCGTACTCTCGCCAGGGCTCGACGAGCATAATCTCAGTAGCAGTACAGAAGTTCTGGTTGATTCCACCAACACGCTCGAACTCGCTCAGGTATTGGCCCAGCCAGAATCGCGCTGGAAGCCAGTGACGACCGAGACGCCGTCCTACGGTTTCACCGATGATACCTACTGGGCCCGTTTCACCGTCAATAATGTCTCATCAAGCGAGCAGCAGCTCCTGCTCGAAGTCGGCTACGCATTACTTGACTCGGTATCACTGTACCAGCGGAAGACTGACGGCACATTTCTGGTACAGAAGGCTGGCGACGGCATTCCCTATTCGGAAAGGGTCATGGACCACAGGGGCTTGCTGTTTCCAGTCGTATTAGCCGCCGAGAGCCGTCAGCAGTTTTACCTCAAGATCAGCAGTACCAGCGCCATGCAGTTCCCGCTGCAGCTCTGGCCCGTCGTCGACTTTTATGAGAACGACCAGTACCACGTGTTCTGGCACGGCCTGTACTACGGCATCGTGTTCGTGATGGTGTTGTACAATCTGTTTCTGTTCGCCCGGATCAGGGATCGGGTGTACCTGTACTACGTCATGTATATCTCGAGCTTTTCGCTGGTGCAGATGGCGCTGTCAGGCTTTGCCTACCAGCTCATCTGGCCTGGGGCTGTGGCCTGGAATAGTGCGAGTATCGTGGTGCTTGGCTCGACCGTAGTACTCTTTGCATGCGTTTTCGTACAACGGGCATTAAAGCTCAGAACCAGCTTTCCGCTGCTCGAGCGCTTTCTCGGTATCATCGCAATACTGGCAGCGCTCGCGGCAGTGCTGGGCTTGTTCGCCCCCTATAGCATCATGATCAGATTCACGGTCGTCCTGATCATCGTCACCTGCTCTTCGATATTGTTGATCAGCTATTACGTCTGGCTGCAAAGCAAGCGTCAGTATGCCGCGCTGTTCGCACTGGCCTGGACCATGTTCCTGTTTGGGGTACTTTGCCTGGCTCTGAACAAGTTCGGGCTCTTGCCAAGAACCTTCGTCACCGAATACGCGGCCCAGTTCGGTTCAGCACTCGAGATCATCCTGCTGTCTTACGCACTCGCGGAGCGTCTTCATGAAGCCAACCGTCAGGGCTTCAAGGCTGAACTGAAGGCGAGAACCGCCAATGAAGCCTTGCTTGCCGAGCAGCAACGCCATTCCTTGCTGCTGGAAACGACAGTCGCCGAGCGAACCGAAGCCCTTGAGCATGCGCTCCAGCAGGTGCAATCGCTGAACGTAGAGCTTCGCGAACTGAGCACGACCGACACGCTGACCGGACTCCGCAATCGTCGGCACATGGACGACATTCTGCAGCGCGAGTTTTTAAGAGCGAGCAGGAATCAGAGCGAGCTATCGCTGATACTGTTTGATATCGATCACTTCAAGAGCGTCAACGACAGCTGTGGGCATCTTGCAGGCGATCAGTGCCTGCAGGCACTCGCAACCGCTATCGTGCCCTTGCTGAGGCGTCCGCCTGACGAGATCTGCCGTTACGGCGGGGAAGAATTTCTCATCATACTGCCCGAAACGAGCTGTGAAGGTGCGATTATCGTTGCGGAGAAGATCAGACAGCGGGTGGCCTCGCTGTCAATTACGACCGAGGCAGGTCCGCTTCAGTTGACCATCAGTCTTGGGGTGAGCTGCTTTGAGGCTGGCCAGACGCCAAATGCATCGCTGTTATTAAGACAGGCCGACGAGGCCCTTTACAGGGCCAAGACCGGTGGTCGAAACCAGACTCAGGTCGCCGGACGGGACACTGATTCGAATAGCTGAAAAACGGCGCCGTACATCGGGTACAGCGCCGAAGGCACTATAGACCTTCGTTCTTGAGACGGTTGGCCTGCTGACGATACATCGAAATCGGATCGTGCCAGAGCTCGCGTGCCCCAAAGAGATGATTCACAGCGTCCACGTGATTGGCTGCTCTCGCACCAATGTAGTAGCCCATGCGCTGCGAGCATTCCGAAACCAGGCCGTCGCTCTGTTCCCAACCGAAAGGCAGGGAAGTTATGCCCAGGAAGGGGTCCGTCACGTCCAGGACGTTGGTGAGTACGCGATCACCAGACCAGGAGTAGAGCTTGACGTTATTGCCTCTGACGCTGACCTGAGTGGCGCGATCGTTGGTGCAATAGCCCGAAGACACACCATAGCCGTGCCGGCTGTTGAGGTCGTTGGTGCCATTGGTGGTCAGCGTCTTTAATGCCGATAGGGCATCCTGGGAATGATTGGCACCCGAAAGGACATTGATCAGGCCGCCTACCGCGTTGGCCAATGCAGCAACGCCGCCCTGTACCTGCGTGGGAATCAAGCCGTTCAGTGCATCGGCAGTTTTCGAGCCTTTGTTGACCCCATGAACAGAAGTGACCGATGCGATCCGACCGCCGCCCCAGGCATTTCTTGACGCGTCGAAGGTGATGGCAGCACGGCTGGTGGGCGCGCCCTGGCTATGCGCCATGATGTTGAATTTGCCACCGCCATAACGATTGTTGTTGATGTCGTCCGCCAGTTGCTGGCCGCGCTGCTCACTGTAATTGAAGGCCGAAACACTGGCGACTTTGACGTCGGCACCAGAGCGGCAAAGATTGAGAGGAATGGTGTGGAAGTAGCCGATGAGGCCGCCAACGGTGCTGAAACCGCTAACGCCGTGAACCAGCAGAATTGGATTCTTGGTGTCGGTGTAACCACCAGCCGTGCCGGACCATGCAGTACAGGCGGCGAAAGCCTGAGTTGCAGGTATGGAACAGGATGCGGCAATCGCCGCCATTGCGATGAGCTTTTTCATGACCGATCTCCGGAATTATTTTTATTGGATACCTTGCCGTGGTCTCTGATGCAGACAGCCACCAGATGTTCCCAGCTGCCGCCAGAATTCGCCTGTTACGACTATCTCACAAGCACCCATACGGGTGATTGCCGCTAGACTTAAGCGTTAGACGGTGATCTTTGTCGGAAAAGTTTTCAGGCTTGTGACGGGGGTCACAACAAGGGAGGGTGGGAGCAGGTTGGGCGCGAACGGGGTCACATATCAATCAAACGGTCAGGGCATGGCGTCACTATCCCTGGCATGCGCTATCTCTGGTAGGACCAGCTTCAGTAGCGCAGAACTGGCTACTGAAGCTGTTCAGGATCAGAGGCCGGCGTTCTTCAGCCGATTTGCCTGCTGGCGATACATGCCGACGGGATCGTGCCAGAGCGAACGTGTGCCCAGCAGATGGTTGACTTCATCGACATGGTTCGCGTCGCGTGCACCCAGGAACTGTCCCATGCGCTGCGAACATTCAGATACCAGACCGTCGTTGGCTTCACCCTTGAAAGGCAGGGACGTCAGACCCAGGAAGGGATCGGTGATATCGAATACGTTCGTCCATACCTTGGTTCCGGCCCATGAGTACAGGCGAATATTGTTGCCTCTCACGTTAACCTGAGAGGCGCGATCGTTTGTACAGTAGCCTGAAGAGATCCCGTAGCCGTGACGCGTATTGAGGTCATTTGTGCCTGCAGTGCTCAAGGTCTTCAGTGCGCCAAGCGCATCCTGGGAATTGTTGCTCCCCGACAGCGCATTGATGAGTCCGCCAAAGGCATTGGCTATCGCTGCCACACCACCCTGGATGTTGGAAGGGATGGCGCCGTTCAGAGCGTCAGCAGTTTTCGATCCCTTGTTCACGCCACCCACAGACGTCATCGATACAATGCGGCCATTACCCCAGCTGTTTTTCGCGGCGTCGAACGTAATCGCTACACGACCGGTAGGTGCGCCCTGGCTGTGACCGATCATATTGAACTTGCTGCCACCATAGCGGTTGTTGTTGATGTCGTTTGCGAGCTGCTGGCCGCGCTGTTCGCTGTCATTAAAAGCCGCAATACTGGCTACCTTGACGTCGGCGCCGGAGCGACACAGGTTCATTGGTATGGTATGAAAATAGCCAATCAGGCCGCCAATGGTGCTGAATCCGCTGAGGCCGTGAACGAGGAGGATGGGGTGTCGAGTGTCGGTGTATCCGCCGCCAGATCCCCACCACTTCGAACAGCCGGCGGCGAGAGTCTGGGACGATATCAATGCAGTACAGGCGGCGATGCTGGCCGCTGCAACAAGCTTCTTCATGGTAGAGCTCCAATATTGTATTTATAATTTTTTGGTGCGTCAGGCTGCGCTGACTGTTTCCAGAATCCTTTGACCATAGGTGATGAACAACAGCCCAAACGGGTGACAGCTCGAAAGATCAGTGACTTGCGTCGACAGTGCTGCCGCTTTATGTGACCTTGTTCACGGTATTTGTTATGGCCCGTCCACTCTCTGGCTTCGTATTGAAATCGTTGATCCTGCAGCCATGCCAGAGGCCTCCCATGCAAAGACTCACCGTCAGACAACTCGCCCGTTCAGATAACTTTGCTCGAGCAATTCTGCTAGGTATGTTGTGCCTCGCGCCTGTTTCAATGGCCAAGGCGGCAGACACTGTAAAGGTGACGCCCCTGGGGAGTCATGATGGCGAGTTCTGTGGCAGGGACCGTGCCCTCGTCTTCGAAGACCCAAACGGCACGCGAGTGCTCTATGACGTTGGCCAGACCGTTGCTGGGGTCGGCGATAAGCGGCTCGGTGAAATAGACCTTGTGCTGGTAAGTCACATGCACGGCGATCACGTTGGAGACAGACATGTGAAAGCCGCGAATGCCGGTACCTGTGCCCAGCCTGCAGTCAGCGAATCCGCATTACCTGAAACGCTCAGTGTGAAAATTGCCGTTGCCAGGAAAGCCCGCATCATCACAGGCTCCGAAATGCCAAAATTCTTTTCGGCAAAGCTGAAATCGGCAGGTGGCAATGCTGAGGACGCCGTCCTGGTACGTTTCGGCGGCTCCGTGACTGAAAAAGGCATTACCTTTACGACGGTGCCCGCTACCCATAGTAATGGCATCGCGCCTGGGATGATCGGCGGCTCACTCGGCGAAAGTATGGAGGCCGCAGGCGTAACCGCCTATGCCGGTCCGCCGACCGGTTACGTGATGACCTTCAGCAACGGCCTGGTTGTTTATCTCTCTGGCGATACCGGCATCACTGCCGAACAGAAGACGACCGTCGCGGCCCACTACAAGCCGCAGTTGGTTGTCATGAACATCGGCGACACGTATACCACGGGGCCGAAAGAAGCCGCCTATGTCATCAACGAGCTCATCCAGCCTGGCTCAGTCATTGCCTCTCACGCGAATGAGGCTGCGACCGAAAACGGGCTTGTGCGAGCAGGTAGTAAAACGCAAAGCTTTATCGAGCACAGCAATGTTCCGGTGCATTTGCCACTCAGCGGGCGCACCATGTCGTTCGACAAAACTGGTAAGTGTGTGGATGGTTGCCAAAAACAGTAACAATGTAACGAGGATCAGGAGACAGACATGAGTACGATTCATTTTATCGGTGGTGAGAAGGGTGGGGTTGGGAAGTCAATGACGGCAAGGGTGCTGGCGCAGTTCCTGATCGATGAAGGGCGACCTTTCGTCGGCTTCGATGCAGACTCGTCGCACAGCACCTTCGCCCGCTTCTACGATGAGTTCAGCTCGCAGGTGACGATCGATGAGTACGAGAGCCTCGATCAACTGTTGCAGACTGCAGAGGATTATCCTGACTCTGATGTCATCGTCGATCTTGCTGCACAATCGTCAAGAAGTCTTGAACGATGGATAGATGATAGTGATGCCTTCGCGGCCTTCAATGAACTGGGCAAGACAGTCTACTACTGGCACGTAATGGACGATGGTGCCGATTCGATCAGATTGCTCGAGTCCCTGCTGGACCAGCAGGCATTCAACGAGATTCAACTTGTTGTGGTGCAGAATCAGGGGCGAGGCGGCAACTTCAGCAAGTTCGAGTCGTCCGAGGCCTACCGGAAAGCCCAGGGCCGATATGCAAAGTTCGTCACCCTGCCGAAACTGGCTGCGCCGCAAGCGCAGAAGATCGACTTCAACAACATGAGTTTCTGGGCGGCTGCCAATAATCGTGAGATGTTTTCAATCGGAGAGCGTCAGCGTGTCCGGGCCTGGCTCAAGAAAGTCTATAACGCCTTGAAAGATGCGATTGGCTCCAGTGAAGATGAAGCGCGCCGGCCTTCGGCGGTTTCAGTCTGAATCGGCATCCCTGATTCGCTCGAGACGGGCTGCCTCCTCAGCAAAGGCAGCCTTGATCTCTTCGAGCACGCCGTCGACATCAGCATCCGCTTCGTCGTCCTCGAAGAAGCCGGTGAGCTCGCTGTCGGGGTGTAGCTCGCCATCCTCGTACAGGGCCCAGATCTCTTTCGCATAGCGAGTGCTTTTCAGCTCCGGGGCGTACTGTCCGTAGTAGCTGGTCATGTTTGCGATGTCTCGCTCCAGCATTGACCGGGCATGATTGTTCTGGGTTGCATCAACGGCTTGAGGTAAGTCGATGATGACTGGTCCGTAGGCGTCTACCAGCACGTTGAACTCCGAAAGATCGCCGTGTACAAGGCCTGCACAAAGCATCCGTACAATGGACTGCATCATGAATGCATGATCTTCAAGCGCTTGCTCAGCCGACATTGAAACATCGTTCAGGCGCGGTGCAACGTCGCCATCCTCATCGGTAACGAGTTCCATCAGCAGTACCCCATCGACGCAGCCGTGTGGCGTAGGGACGCGCACCCCAGCTGCCGATAAGCGGTACAAGGCATCGACCTCGGCGTTATGCCAGGCTTCTTCCTGTTGCCCACGCCCGAACTTTGACCCCTTTTCCATGGCCCGTGCGCGGCGTGTGTTACGGACCTTCCGGCCCTCCTGATACTGCACGGCCTGACGGAAGCTGCGTTTGTTGGCTTCTTTATAGACCTTCGCACAGCGAAGTTCATTGCCGCAGCGTACAACGTACACAGCAGCTTCCTTGCCGCTCATGAGCGGACGTAGGACCTCGTCGACGAGGCCATCTTCAACGAGTGGTTGTAGGCGCTTGGGAATTTTCATAGCGCCTTATACCCTAGATCAGGCTGTTTTGGAATCGGAGGCGAAAGCAAGCTGTTGATCAGCTGCAGATAAGCGATGAGACAGTCCAACATTTGATCATGAATTCGTGTATGATGATGCCACAACCTGAATCCTCAGCTTACGGAAGGCTTATCATGGCACTGAAATCAGCAGCAGCAATAAAAGCAGCATCGCGTCCTAAGACTGCGGCCCCCAAGAAAAAGCAGCCACAGGCACATGAAACTTCCCAGTCAATCGCAGCACAGACCGAAGCCTTCATGAAGGCTGGCGGCAAGATAGACGAAATTCGCTCAGGTGTGAGTGGTCAGCAGAGTCTTGCTGGCCCAAAGCAGATAACACTTGGGGGAAAAGCCTGACATAGCGCGCTCATGCAACGCTACCGGATACTGCACCGGACCTACTACAATTTCTCCGGCCAGGTGAATCTGGGGCAGCATGTTCTGAGGCTCCGGCCGCGCGAGAACTTCGAGCTTCAGATCGTCGACTTTTCCGTTCACATTATGCCCCAGCCGGTGATTCGCTGGCAGCAGGATGTGGAGGGCAACTCAGTCGGCGTCGCGATATTCGACGCCCCAAGTGATCAGCTCTTCGTCGAGAGCACCGCACACATCATTCACTACAACCAGGATCCTTTCAGTTTCCTGGTCGAGCCAAGTGCCATCGATTATCCCTTCCAGTATGCCTATGAGGACAGCGTGACGCTGGCCCCGTACCGCATGCTTCCGGAGCCAGCGATCAAGTTGAAGCTGGACAAATGGATAGCGAGCTTCTGGCAGGCTGGCGAAGCCATTCAGAGTTTTGCACTGCTTCAGCGGCTGAATACTGCAGTCAATCAGCGTCTCGCCTATCAGATACGTGAGGAGCCCGGTGTACAGAGTGCGGCTCAGACGCTGGAATACGGCTCCGGCTCCTGTAGAGACTATGCGACACTGTTCATGGAGTCGGCGCGCTGTCTGGGTTTCGCGGCGAGATTCGTTAGCGGCTATCTGCACTCTCTCCCGTCGATGACCAACTATGGCTCCACGCATGCGTGGGCAGAAGTCTATCTGCCAGGCGCTGGTTGGAAAGGCTTCGACCCCACCACTGGCGTGGTGACAGCTATTGATCACATTCCAGTGGCCGTATCCCGCCTGCCGGAAGCCGTTCCTCCGATAGCCGGTTCCTTTAGCGGGCCTGCAAGCACCGGAATGGAAGTGGGCGTCTGGGTTACCCCGTCCTGAGGCGCTGCGTTAGTGAGCGTTCAGGCCGTTCGTGGCGAAATCCTTTATTTCCGTGATCAACCAGCCGATCCAGCCTATGCAGTACAGACAGATACGATAGAGCGCGGCGCGGAAGATGCCGCTGTCGTTCACCTTGCCGATGGTCTATTGCTTTTCGACGGTGGCCAGATCGTCGATGTCGGGCCTGCATCGACATTGTTGTCTCAGCTCGGTCCGGACATACCGATTCAGTCGTATACTCACGGTCTCATTCTTCCTGGGTTTATCGATAGTCACGTTCATCTGCCGCAGGTGGACGTCATTGCTTCGCACGGCACCCAGCTGCTCGACTGGCTTGAGCGGTATACCTTCCCGGCGGAGCAGCGCTTTGCCGATCCAGCGCACGCCGCAGAAACTGCCGATTTCTTCCTGCGCCAACTCATCCAGGCGGGCACTACCACAGCAATGGTATTTGCCACTATCCATGCACATGCTGTGCACGCCTTCTTCGAAGCCTCTGAAGCCCTGGGTACACGCATGATCTGCGGTAGGGTGATGATGGATGCTCATGCACCAGACGCCCTGCGTGATACAGCAGAGTCGAGCTACGAGGAAAGCCGAGCCTTGATCGAGCGCTGGCACGGCTGCGGCCGCCAGCTTTACGCGGTAACACCGCGCTTTGCCATCACTTCGACACCGCAGCAGCTGGAGCGGGCAGGGGACCTGCTCGATGAGTTTCCGGGTGTGTATCTGCAGACTCACCTGTCGGAAAATCTGAGTGAAGTCGAGGCGGTGCAGCAGCTCCATCCGCACAGTCGGGATTATCTGGACGTTTACGATCAACACCGGCTCGTGCGACGGCATAGCGTGTTTGCACACGGTCTGCATCTGAGCTCACGTGAGCATGCCTGCCTCCATTCGGCTGGCGCGGGCATTGCGTTCTGTCCCACATCGAACCTGTTCCTTGGCAGCGGACTTCTGAATCTGGGGAAACTGGATGAGGCTGGTGTAGCCTATGGTATGGGCACGGACGTCGGGGCAGGCACCAGCTTCTCGATGCTGCAGACGCTCAATGAAGCCTATAAGGTTGCGCAGCTGCAGGGGCAGACGCTGTCGCCGTTGAAAGCGTTTTATCTGGCCACCCTGGGCAACGCCCGCATGTTAGGTCTAGACAATGCTGTCGGCACGCTCGAGCCAGGTACAGAGGCGGACTTCGTTGTTCTGGATTACCACTGCACCGACCTTATCCGTCGCCGGATCGGCGCTTGCCGCAGCCTCGAAGCGCGTCTGTTTGTACTGATGATGCTTGGCGACGAGCGCGCTGTGGCGGCAACCTGGGTCAACGGAGAATGTGTCTTCGATCGGCCGAATGCATCTATACGTCGCACTTCAACAAACGGTACTCTTGATAATCCCACACGGAACAAGTCTTGAGGTGAGAGTGCCAGAACAAGCTACAGTCATGAGTCAGGAATCCCTCCCAGCCGGTAAGCAAGCCAGGCTCGTTAGCGACGGATCCGACGTCAAGCCGATCAACTGGCAGGTGATTATTGCGATTGTTATCGCGGCGCTTCTGATCAATTCAGCCGTTGCCTTCGAAGCCATCCGTAGTTATGGGGAAGTCGCACAGAAACGCACTGTGTCGCAGGAGACCGATACGGCCCTGTTGAGTCTGCTGGCTGCTGTGCAGAATGCTGAAAGCGGGCGGCGTGGCTTTCTCCTGACCCGTGACGAGGCTTACCTTGAGCCCTACCAGGCCTCCATTGAGCAGCAGGACAGGGCGCTTCGCATCCTCGACGACCTCATCCCGGTAGGTGGGCAGCGGCGCCCGCACCTCCAAGTGCTCAGAGAGCTGGTACTGGCGAAGCGTACTGAGATCGACCAGACCATCAGCCTGGCCCGCAAGGGGCAGATGAATGAAGCGCTGGCCCTGATGAGAGCGGAAAACGGCGACAGGCTGATGTCTGAAATCAGGGATCGGATCCGCGCCATAGAAGAGCGCGGCCTGCAGACGCTTTCAAGACTCACTGATGAACTTGGCCGGACCGATGCCAAGGCTCTGCTGACCTTGGCCTTGTCGCTACTGTTCAGCCTGGTGCTCGTACTCGCGTTCGCCTGGTTACTGCGACGCTTCCACACTGAAAATCGCCAGCACACCCTGCGTCTCGAAGCGGCTAATAACGAGCTCGAAGACAAGGTTATCGCCCGAACTGCGGAGCTGAACAGTTTCTCCAAGGAACTTGAGCGCAGCAATCGCGAGCTTCAGGATTTTGCCTACGTCGCCTCGCACGATTTACAGGAGCCCCTGCGAAAGATTCGCGCCTTTGGCGACCGCCTTGCAGTGAAGTACGGCGATGCGCTCGCTGGAACCGGCAGCGACTATATTCGAAGGATGCAGGCCGCAGCAGAGCGAATGGCGTCCCTGATCGACGCGCTGCTGACCTATTCCCGGGTGTCGACCACCACGCAGGAATTTGAAGCAGTAGAGCTTGAAACTGTAGTCCGCGATGTGCTGGAAGATCTCGAAGTCCGCATCAATGAGCGCAATGCTGTAGTGGTGCATGAGGCGCTTCCGGCGGTATTCGGCGTGCCCGTCCAGCTTCGGCAGCTGATGCAGAACCTCATTGGCAATGCCCTCAAGTTTGTCGAGCCCGATACGGTACCTCATGTCACGATCACTGCAATGGGCAGCTACCTCGAAGACGGCGAGACGCCTGCTGTCGAACTACGTGTCAAAGATAACGGCATCGGTATTGACGAGGTCTTTATCGACCGGATATTTGCACCTTTTCAGCGCCTGCATCAGCGAGGCATATATGAGGGTACTGGCATTGGCCTAGCGATCTGCCGGCGTATAGCGGAGCGTCATGGCGGGAGTATCGAGCTCGAGAGCAAGCCGGGCGAAGGCGCGACCTTCATAGTGACCTTGCCTGCCGTGGCGCCCGAAAAAGATTTCACCGTCGCGGAGCCGGGTTCGCCGGATGAAGCTGCCAACGCGCTTGCAACTGATGCTGAGGGCGCAAAGGGCTGACAAATGGCCCAATAAATACCAAAATGGAAAAACTGCTCGATAACACTTCTACCGCGCCACAGGCGATGGCCGAGACACAAGGACATTCTGATGCCAAACACCCGTAAAGCTGTTCGAATCCTGATGGCTGATGACGACGAGGACGACCGCGAGTTGTGTCGCGACGCTATTGAAGAAAGTCGCGTACTGAACACGGTGGATTTCGTGACGGATGGTATCGAACTGCTGGACTATCTGCACAACCGTGGAGAATTCGCGGACAAGGAGAAGTATCTCCGTCCGGACCTGATTCTGCTGGACCTGAACATGCCTCGGATGGACGGGCGCGAGGCCCTCAAGGAAATCAAATCGGACCCGGCGCTGCGCCGGATTCCGGTTGTCATTCTCACGACCTCGAAAGCCGAAGAAGACCTGTTGAGCGGCTATGATCTCGGCGCTGCGTCTTACATCACCAAGCCAGTGACCTTTACCGAGCTTGTAGGTCTGATGCGGGCACTGGGGAATTACTGGGTGGAGTTCGTGACGCTCCCCGGGTCGGATCACTAGATGGTCAAGGAAGCAGCTCTGCGGGTAAGCGTGCTTCTGGTCGAAGACGATGAAGATGATTACCTGCTGACGAATGATCTTCTGGAAGACATTCCCAACGTCGAGTTCGACCTCGACTGGGTGTCGACGCCGGATGATGCTCGACGGGAAATGCGCCTCAATCGTCATGATATCTGCCTGATGGATTATCGGCTAGGGCCTGAGGAAGGCACTGCCTTGCTGAAACAGGCGCCCTGCCTGGGCTTCACGGCGCCCATCATCATGCTCACTGGGCAGGATGATAGTGAGAAGGACGCACTGGCGATGAAGCTGGGCGCGGTGGACTACCTGCTCAAGAGTCATCTCGACGCGCACCAGCTGTCTCGTGCCGTGCGTTACGCACTCGCGCGGCGGGAAGCCGAGGTCGAGCGTCTCAAGCGCCTGCGGGCGCAGTCGGAGAACGATTCGAAGAGTCAGTTCCTCGCCCACATCAGCCATGAAATCCGTACGCCTCTCACGGCCATCCTGGGTTTCACTGAGCTGATGATCAACAAGGATCCGGATCGGGATGTTCTTCAGGGGCTACAGGTCATACAGCGCAACGGTCAGCACCTGAGAAGCCTGCTCAATGACGTACTTGATTTCTCCAAGATCGAAGCGGGACAGCTCGAGCTCGAAGTTGCTGAGGTGCGGCTGGCTGATGTGCTGGCAGACGTCTGGTCCATTTTCAGCGTAGCTGCCGAAGACAAGGGCATAGAACTGCTGTTCAAGACCAGTGAAATGCTGCCGGAAGCCATCATGACGGATGCGGTCCGCTTGCGTCAGATTCTCATCAACCTCATTGGTAACGCCGTCAAGTTCACTCATGAAGGTTCAGTCACCCTTACTGTGAGCGCGCCGCCAGCAGAGGGCGGTCGTGCGCCGAATCAACTCGCATTCGAAGTAAGAGACACCGGGCCCGGTGTGCCCGCGGAAGCACAGCATCTCCTCTTCAAGCCATTCGCGCAGGCGGGCACCAGTCTGACAAGGATGGAGGGAACTGGCCTCGGACTCGCCATCAGTCAGCAGCTCGCTGAACGCCTGGACGGTTCGGTGAGTTTTCACGCGCCGGAAGGTGGCGGCGCCTGTTTCACGCTGCGTATCGGGGTCGGCGAAATTGCAGACGCACCACGCGCGCCATTGACCCTTGATGCCCGCCGAGGCATCGAGCCCCGGCGAATCGAGCCGGCGCTCAGGGGTACGGTCCTGGTGGTCGATGATGTGGAAGACATTCGTCATCTCATCGGGCAGTGGGTGAGTCAGACAGGCGCAGAGGTGCTATTTGCCGCTGATGGTCGGGCGGCAGTTGAAACTGTGTCGAGCATGCAGGCGAAGCAACGCGCGCCCCTCGTTATCCTTATGGACATTCAGATGCCACTGATGGATGGACATGAAGCGACGCGGCAGATCCGTGGTCTGGGTTTTGACGGCCCTATCATCGCGTTGACCGCAGCGACGCTGCAGGGGGATCGTGAGAAGTGTCTGCAAAGCGGCTGCACCAGTTTTCTAAGTAAGCCGCTCAACCCAAGTGTGCTTGTATCGGCCTTGCGGCGGGCAATGCCTGAGCCATCGACCATCGGCCAGGTGGTCAACGTACTTCTGGTCGAGGACGACACAGATGCCGCAGACGCACTGGCCTACCTGCTTCGACATCTTGATTGCACTGTTGCCACCGCTGGGAGTGGCACCGAAGCCTTTGAGCGGCTCCAGCAGGCCACGCCAGACCTCATACTGCTTGATCTGAATCTGCCTGATACTCATGGCTTCGATCTCGCGAAGCGTATCCGGGAGGCTGGCTTCGCCGACTGTCGAATCTGTATCCTCTCCGGGGAAACCGTATCACTCGACGCTGCGAAGGCCGCGGGCGCGAATGACTGCCTGTTGAAGCCGGTAGATATGGCTACGCTAAGGGCAGCAATCTCCTGAGCGCTTGCTTGGACAGGCAGGTTCCATGCGGCCTACCGATGCCGCCGGGCGTGGTGCTGAATGAGGGCGCATAGGAGCCTTATAAGACTTGCCTGCAACAGCGAAACCCCGTAGCGTGAGTGGTATCAGAACTAGCCCCCAGCCCTTTCATAGCCTCACAGTCATCCCAAGGAATTGCCATGAAGCAGGATGCGTTTTCCGCACTGCAGTTACGCCCCGAACTTGCCGACAATCTCGCCGATCTCGGCTTTGCCAGCATGACGCCCATCCAGAGCCGGAGTCTTCCGCCCATACTTGAGGGCAAGGACGTTATTGCCCAGGGGCAGACGGGCTCCGGTAAGACGGCGGCCTTCGGTCTCGGCCTGCTGAATCAGTTGAAAGTCGAGCGCTTCCGCACACAGGCGCTCGTGCTCTGCCCAACCCGGGAGCTGGCAGACCAGGTGGCCCGCGAAATTCGACGGCTGGCGCGAGGCATTCACAATATCAAGGTGCTCACGCTCTGTGGTGGCATGCCGTTTGGTCCGCAGATAGGATCACTGGAACACGGCGCGCATATCGTCGTGGGAACGCCGGGCCGCATCGACGAGCATCTGCGCAAAGGCTCTCTCAAGGTTGAAGAGGTCTCGATGCTGGTGCTCGATGAAGCCGACCGCATGCTCGACATGGGCTTTCAGGAGGTGCTGGATGCCATCGTCGAGCCCTTGCCCACCGCACGTCAGACACTGCTGTTCAGCGCGACCTACCCACCTGAAATTCAGGCTATCGCCCGCCGAGTGATGCAGAGTCCAATCCTCATTCAGGTAGAATCCGAGCACACTGATGCCACGATAAAGCAGCTGCTCTACCGTGTTGCAGGCACACCTGTGGGCCAGAGTGGCGGTGAAGGTGAGACCGCCCGAACACTCGCTGTACGTGCACTGATCGAGCATTATCGCCCAGATTCCATGCTGGTTTTCTGTAATACCAAGATCGAAACTCAGGCGCTCGCCGATACGCTCAGGGATGCCGGCTACAGCGCCGTCGCCCTGCATGGCGATCTGGAACAGCGCGATCGTGATCAGACCCTCGTTCAGTTCGCGAATCGGAGCGTCTCGATACTTGTCGCGACCGATGTGGCGGCACGCGGCCTCGATATCGACTCGATTGACCTCGTGCTCAACTACCATATCGCCCACGATGCTGAAGTGCATACCCATCGCGTAGGCCGTACCGGACGGGCTGGCGGCAGTGGTGTGGCCATAACGCTCTTCGAAGCCAGGGAGCAGCATAAGGTCGACAAGCTTCAGGCCTTCCTTGATAAGACCTTTGATCTGCTTGGCGAATTGCCACCACCACCCAGGAACAGCACTTTGCCACCTGCGGCGATGACCACGCTGCAGATCGACGCTGGCAAGAAACAGAAAGTGAGGCCAGGCGATATCCTCGGCGCGATAACAGGTGAGGGCGGTATACCTGGCGACCAGGTCGGCAAGATCCAGATCTTCGATCAGTTCGCCTACGTCGCGCTCCGCCAGCAGGTCGCGGAGCACGCGCTCAGACAACTTAACAGTAACAAGCTGAAGGGGCGCTCCGTTCGGGCGCGACGCCTCTCGGCATAAATATGAGTGAGAGAGAAAACATGAATAAAGTCGTCGTGATCGGCGGTTGCTCGGTGAACAGCATCATCCACCTTGATGAACTACCGACTGGTGGGTCGGGGACGGTGATAGCCCGTGATAGCTATAAAGCAGTCGGTGGCACCGGCGCTGGCAAGGCCCTCAATCTGAAGGCGCTTGGCATTGATGTTCACCTGCACAGCCTGCTCGGTGATGATGCTGAGGGCCGGACCGTACAGACGACAATAGCCAACGCGGGAGTGGTCCTCGAACTTGCCGCCAACACTCAGGCGGATGGCGCACTAGCGCCGACAGAGCAGCATGTGAACCTCATGCTACCTGAGGGACACAGAGTCTCGATCTATACACATCCCCCAGCCTCCCAGTCTGATACAGACTGGGACAGATTTGCGACAGAAGCCAATGACGCAGACATCATTGTCGTCAATATCCTTGAGTATGTCCGCGATGCATTGCCGGCGCTGACGCGCCTCGGCAAACCGATTTGGACGGACCTGCATGACTACCGCGATGGCGTGGAATATTACGACTGTTTTATCGAGGCCGCGGATGTCATCTTATTATCCGATACGAACCTGACCGATTACCGCGCCACCATGCGCAAACTCATCGAGCGCTCGGAGCTGGTTATCTGCACGCATGGTGAAGCCGGCGCCACATTGTTGAACAGGGCGGGCGACTGGTATAAGCAAGAGGCATTGAAAGTGGAAAAGGTCGTGGATACCAACGGTGCTGGCGACGCGTTCTTCAGTGGTTTTCTAAAAGGCCATCTCTCAGACTACCCACTTGAGGCCTGTCTGAAACTGGCTGCTGCATGTGGGGCGCTTGCAGTACAGTCGCGCTCACTCTGCGGTGAGCACTTGTCGATCGAAACAGCTGCTGCGATGACACAGCAGCCGTCTTGAAGGGCGTTTTCTAGCGATTGCCGTTCACATCTGCTCTCTGTGGTGACCGATTGCCACCGCCAGCTCCGCCGCTGCCGGGTCGGCCCGCAGAGCGCTGTGGTCGCTGGCCGCCTGGTCGGCCGGCGTCACTGCGTCCACCCGACCCAGATCTCTGACCATCCGGTCGTGCACCGCTCCGCTGGCCGCCGTTGGCACTGCCGCCACCTGGTGCTGCAGCTCGCTGGCCCGAGCGTTGTCCAGTTGCATGACGTGGATTCTTTGAAGCTGGCTTGTGACCCTGGGCGTTCTCGCCACTACGCTGGCCGTCTCGATGACCAGAGCTCGGACGCTTTGGACGGGCTTGCCGTGGTCCACGGGTATCAAGCATGGCATCAGGTACGTCATGCACCGGTTCGAAACCCTCGACAGTCTCACGTGGAATCTTCTTCTTGATCAGGCGCTCGATGTCCGCCAGCATTCTCGACTCATCGGCACTGACCAGCGATACGGCCTGACCACTGGCGCCGGCACGGCCGGTGCGTCCAATGCGATGCACATAGTCCTCAGGCACGTTCGGCAAATCGAAGTTCACCACCTGCGGCAGCTGGTCGATATCCAGTCCACGTGCCGCGATATCAGTAGCGACCAGCACCCGCGTGTCACCAGCCTTGAATTCCGCCAGCGCCTTGGTCCGCGCACCCTGACTCTTGTTGCCATGGATTGCGGCCGCCTTGATACCCTGAATTTCCAGGTACTTGGTCAGTTTGTTGGCACCATGCTTGGTCTTGGTAAAGACGAGCACCTGCTCCCATTTGTTCTCTTTGATGAGGTATGACAGCAGTGGTGCTTTCTGTTTCTTGTCGACAGTGCTGATCCACTGGCGGACAAGTGCAACCGTCGTATTCGGCGGGCTGACAGACACTTCAACAGGATCATTCACCAGGCCTTTCGCCAGGGCACGAATCTCGGTGGAGAAGGTCGCTGAGAACATCAGCGTCTGACGCTGCTTCGGCAGCACCGCCAGGATGCGCTTTATATCGTGGATGAAGCCCATGTCGAGCATGCGATCGGCTTCATCGAGAATCAGCACTTCGAGCTGGTTGAACCTGACGGCATTCTGGTTGTACAGGTCTAGCAGACGGCCAGGCGTGGCGACGAGAATATCGACGCCCTTGCGAAGCTGCATCATCTGCGGGTTGATCTTTACACCACCGAAGACCACTGCGGAACGCATTGGCAGATTCTTGCCGTAGGTCGCCACACTTTCGGCGACCTGGGCTGCGAGTTCTCGTGTTGGTGTGAGTACGAGCGCACGCACCTGGTTTGGCTGCGCTCTGTCACCCTTGGAGAGAATTTCAAGCAGCGGCAGGGTGAAGCCAGCTGTTTTACCGGTACCGGTTTGTGCGGCAGCCATCACGTCGCGACCTTTCAGGACGGCAGGGATAGCCTGGGCCTGTATAGGTGAAGGCGTTGTATAGCCTTCTTCAGCAACAGCTTCAAGAATGGCAGTCGACAGACCGAGTGAGGCAAAACTCATAGGCAGATTTCTCTTGGTGGGAATTCAATAAGTATCGGGACGGGCAGAATTGATACGTTGCAATGGCTGTTTATACGCCAGAGGCGGGGCAGCTTACCTTAAACGGGTGGTCAAAGCCATGTTCGCGAACCGGCGAGTTCGGCAACTGCCGTTTTTCACGCGGTAGAAACGAAAAAATCGGAGAGCCCCGTAAGGAGCACGCCGATTTAGCGAAACAGCCGAAGAGCGAACCCTTCGACTATTCAAGAGGCTCTGCTGAAGCTCAGGCCTTGGCAGCAGCTTTACGCTTGTGGAATCCTACCAGGCCAGCAAGGCCTGACAGGAATAGCCACGCTGCAGCCGGGAGTGGCACTGGGGTAGGGTTGTCTACGCCAGTACCTGGGCCATCACCGCTACCGTAAATGTTGAAATGAGAAAGTCCAGCACCCTGTTTTGGTGCGATGAAAACTTCGAAAGCACTCGCCAGACTCTCAACTGACCATACGGCCCAGCTCAGGTCGAGGTTGTTGCCGACTTTGACGCCGATAGCCAGGCTGTCATAGGAAGCCCAGAGCGTTGGGTCGATTGAAAAGCTGAAAGCACGCGATGAGCCTTGTGAAGTTACTTCAGTCCAGGCTGAACTGTTTTCGGTGTTGCTGATGAACTCATAACCAGCACCATTGGTGCTAGTGAGAAAAGGATCCGAAGCATTGCCATTGATATTTCCGCTGCCGTAGGCAAGACAGCTTGTTGCAGCGGTCAGACCGAAAGCACGTTGGCTGTCACTACCGTTACATGCTGTGTACTGGGCTGGAACAGACGCGCTGAATGCCATTGAACTGGCAGCCGACAGAACAGTAAAAACCAAGACCTTACCGATAGCAGTCATACAACGCTCCAGTGTAAATATATGTTACGAAAATTTACTCGTGTGTAACGAGTCTACAGGATGGTAAAAGAAAGGCCAGTAGCTTGGTGTAACTAATGCGGGAATTGTGAGCGGTGCATCAATATCTGCAATGAGGGACAGGCGTCTGAAATTGATCTGCCGATATTTGAGGATGAAGTTGTGCGAGCTGGAAGCCAGCGGAAAAACTGGCGGAGAGAGAGGGATTCGAACCCTCGATACAGTTTCCTGTATACACGCTTTCCAGGCGTGCTCCTTCAGCCACTCGGACACCTCTCCGTAAAACGGCGCACAGTGTAATCGCTGCGGATTGAAAAGACCAGCTGGTATCGCGGATTAGGTCTGGCCGCATGAGAATTGTGAATCTGCCTTCACCGGCGTTGTCTGCCGCTGGGCTCTTTGCTATAGTCCACCACCTCGCCGAACAAGCATACCGTTTGGCGAATAATAGGGTGGGTCCAGTTGGTCCCCTCGCAGCGATAAGCCGTGAACCTGGTCAGGCCCGGAAGGGAGCAGCCACAGCGGTGGATTCGGGTGCCGGGGTGTGGCTGGCTGGACCTGCCTCCAGTCTTAAGGTCAGACACTCCCATGGACTCACGTTAACCCAATGTCGCATATCGCCCTGGCTCGAAAATGGCGGCCGCGAAAATTCGGGGAAATGGTTGGTCAGGAGCATGTTCTGCAGGCGCTGTCCAACGCGCTGGACTCCGGTCGTGTTCACCACGCCTATCTATTTACAGGTACTCGCGGCGTCGGCAAGACGACCGTTGCGCGTATCTTCGCCCGTTCGCTGAACTGCGAAACCGGCATTACCTCCGAACCCTGTGGCCAGTGCGCCAGCTGTCTCGAAATCATCGAATCGCGCAGCGTGGACCTCATCGAAATTGATGCGGCCTCACGCACCAAGGTCGAGGACATGCGCGAGTTGCTGGATAACGTCCAGTACGCACCCAGTCGAAACCGCTTCAAGATCTACCTCATCGACGAAGTGCACATGCTGTCCAACCACAGCTTCAATGCGCTGCTGAAAACGCTCGAAGAGCCGCCATCGCACGTCAAGTTCCTGCTCGCTACCACCGATCCGCAAAAGCTGCCGGTCACTATCCTGTCGCGCTGTCTGCAGTTCAACCTCAAGAACCTGTCGATGGACCGCATTTCGAAGCATCTGAGCTGGGTGCTGGAGCAGGAGCATGTCGAGTTCGACGAAGAGGCCTGCTGGGATATCGCGCGTGCTGCCGCTGGCAGTATGCGCGATGCGCTTAGCCTGACTGATCAGGCCATTGCCTATGGCGATGGTCGGCTGTCTGGAGAGCAGGTCACCACCATGCTGGGTACGGTTGATCGCAACACCGTATATGCCTTACTGCAGGCGGTGGTCGATCGTCAGCCAGTAAAGCTGAACGCTGCACTGGAGGCGCTTGCAGAAGCCAATCCTGATTACGGCGGATTACTGAGCCAGCTCTGCGAAATTTTCTATCAGATCGCGCTGCGCCAGCAGTTGTCATCGGCTGGGTCGCAGGGGCAGGAGGCCGCGCTGTTCTCGGGTCTGAGTCAGCAGCAGGCACAATGGCAGCAGTCGCTTGCCAGTCAGCTGAACGGTGCCGACCTGCAAGTGCTCTATCAGATCGCGCTGCTGGGTCATCGTGACCTGCAGATCGCGACAGATGCACAAACGGCTATTGCCATGCTCATGCTTCGAATGCTGGCCTTCCTCGGCCCAGCTGAAGCCCTGGAGTCGCCTGAAGAAGACGACGAGACTGAGGTGGCGGCTCAAAAAAAAACACCTGAATCCGTAGCTGCAGCCCCCGTAGCCAATCCGGGCCAAGGCGTAGAAACGACTGCCGCACCGGCTGCCACTACCGCTGTCGCTGAAGAAGCTACATCGTTTTCTAGCGGTGAGCAGCCAGCGGAAACCGCAGCACCTGCAGCACCTGCAGCACCTGCAGTAGCTGAAGACGATGGTATTCCTCCCTGGGTCGATGACGACTTCAACAGTCAGTTTGACGAAGAGCTGTCTGCTGAAACGGGCAGCAGTGCTCGTAAGACACCTGCAGCGCTTGAGGCCAGGTCATCGGTGGCGTCACCACCCGAGCCGGAGTCCGCTCGGCCGCCGCAGCGTTCTGCGCCTATCGATGAGGGCAAGGGCTCTGGGCCCCAGCCATCTGCATCTGCCAGTGATTCCAAGGGTTCAGGATCGCCAGCGTCCGGGTCCGGCAGTGAGGCGGTAGATCTCGGTCCCCTCATTACGGTAATAGCCAACGCTGAAGCCTGGGCAGCAGGCACGACCAGCTGGCCAGAGCTCTATCCCCACGTAGGCCAGTACGGTCTGCGTGGCATGGGCCACAGCCTGGCCGCCTCGCTCATGCTCACGGAGCTGACCGAGCGGGAAGATCGACTTCACTTTGGCTTCGTCATGGCCGAGAATGAAGCAGAGCTATTCAGCGAGAAGCATCGGCAGGGCTTGGCAGCTGCGCTCGGTGAGATCACTGGAAAAGCGGTTGATCTCGATGTGCAGCCGCTCGCGCTACAGGATGGGCCCGATAGTTGTGGCCCGCTCTCACCGATGGCCTATCAACGTTATCTGCATGAACGCCGCACGGAGCTGGCTCGGTCGGTGCTCGCTTCGGCGCCCGGTCTTGGGTCGCTCAAAGCGGCGTTCGGAGCCTCACTTATAGAAGATAGTGTCGTTTACGATCTGGCAAAGATGGATGACGACGCTAGCCGTATCAACAAGGGATAGTAGCGCACCTGCCCGGTACGCTCAGCAAACTGGAGAATACTATGGTCGGTAACTTGAGTGACCTGATGAAACAGGCGCAGCAGGTCCAGGAAAACTTACAGAAAGCCCAGGAAGACGCGGCCAAGGCAGAGGTCGTGGGTGAGTCAGGCGGTGGTTTGGTCAAAGTGATCATGACTGGTCGTCACGACGTTCGAAAAATTACTATCGATGATGAGATGATGAGCGAAGACAAGGCCATGCTCGAAGACCTCGTGGCGGCTGCAGTCAATGACGCCGTCCGCAAGGTGGAGGCTTCAAACAAGGACATGATGGGCAAGCTTACATCAGGCATGGGTTTGCCGGCGAATTTCAAGATGCCGTTCTAATCTGATGCAGGTTCGCCTTAGCCCTAGTATTGAACAGCTCATCAGAAGTTTGCAGAAGCTTCCGGGTGTCGGCCAGAAGTCCGCACAGCGGATGGCGCTGCGTCTGCTTGGCCAGCGTCAGCAGGATGCTGCAGATATTGCGTTGGCAATCGGGCGGGCGCTGGAAGCGGTAAGACCCTGCAGTCGTTGCAGGAACCTCTGCGAAGCGGAATTCTGCCAGATCTGTGAAGATGATGGTCGCGATGCTACGGCCTTGTGTGTCGTAGCGTCTCCGCTTGATCTCATCACCATCGAGCATACCGGTATTTTCAGGGGCTATTACTTTGTCCTGCAGGGCCTGCTTTCGCCGATTGATGGCATCGGACCGGATGAGATAGGTTTGTCTGAGCTCGAGAAACGTCTTGATGAGTCTGGATTGGACGAGGTGATACTGGCCACAGACTCCACTGTGGAGGGTGCGGCAACAGCACACTTCATCGCTGAACTCGCGCAACAGCGCGGCATCCGTCTCACAACCTTGGCGCAAGGTGTTCCTATGGGCGGCCAATTGGGTGCAGTCGATAGCATCACTCTCGGACATGCCCTGAGTGGCAGGAAGCCTTATGCCTGAACTGCGTCCTTTCAATCAGTCCATACCTGTAGCCGCGCGGCATGACGCCACGGTGTACTGGATCGACAACGCTGATGATCTCGCTACCGCGGTTTCGATTCTCCAGTCGGCCGAGCTGCTGGCGCTGGATACGGAGTTCATCAGAGTCGGTACCTTCTATCCGGCGCTCGCGCTGATACAGATCCATGATGGCCGGCACTGCTTTCTGATTGATCCTTTGTCGGAAGTGGATCTCACGCCACTCAGGTCGATTTTCCTCGCGAAACATTGTGTGAAAGCCATGCACGCCGCGTCTGAAGACATCGAAATATTTCATATGGTGGGGCTCCCGACGCCACTGCCACTGTTTGATACACAGCTTGCCGAGCTGTTCGATCCCTCTGAAGCGCAGGGCGCTGGCTTGCAGGCACTGGTCTCTCACCACCTGAACATCGAGATCGACAAGGGTGAAACCAGATCGGACTGGTTGCAGCGACCCTTGAGTGATGCGCAGCTCAACTATGCGGTGGCTGACGTTATCTACCTGTTTGCCCTTGCAGCGCATAGGCTCAAGACCATGCGCAGTGACGCTGGCGCCCGGCGTCGGCTCGAACTCTGTTTCGAGGAGGCGCGGCTGCGTTACCCTGAGCCGGATCGCAAGCAGGGTGCGGATTTCACTGCAGCTGACTTCAGTGACTATTATCTGAACATGCGCAAGGCATTTGCCCTGCCGCCGCTCGGTCAGCGGATCTTGCAGACGCTTGCCGCTTGGCGTGAGGTCGAAGCCAGGGAGCGGAATATCGCCCGCAAGAAGATTTGCGACGACGACCTGCTCATGGTGATGGCGAAAGAGCAGATTCACGCACCGGATGGTCTGCACCGCGTTCGCCGCATGGGTCAGAAGTTCACTGGCTTGCGACGG